>Ga0206934_1179_pt1 | contig 16678 bp, 10 predicted proteins | sample Alteio_BWOrgHeat_16_FD_152932 | JGI IMG/M metagenome (GOLD analysis project Ga0206934, IMG submission 152932) | Enriched cells from forest soil in Barre Woods Harvard Forest LTER site, Petersham, Massachusetts, United States -... | ecosystem: Environmental > Terrestrial > Soil > Temperate forest >...
GGCTTAACGCCGGAAAAGTTTGCCCTCGATCTTGCGGAGAAGAATCTCGCACTGCTGTTGCAATGCGGGGAAACTCTCGTTGGATTCTCCACGTTGCTTTCTTACACAACAACGTTCGAAAATGCGAGTATCAACGTCATTTACTCGGGTGACACAATTGTGACGCCGGGAGCTTGGGGCACAACAGCCTTGCCGCGTGCTTGGGTTGCCGGTGTCGAAGCGTTGCGTGCTGAGTCCCCACCGGGCCGATGTTTTTGGCTGCTGCTCACTTCAGGATTCCGAACGTATCGTTTTCTCCCGGTTTTCTGGCGCGCATTCTTTCCCCGATTCGACGCGCCCACACCTCCCGAAAGACAACGGCTGCTTAACCATCTGGCCACAGTCCGTTTTGGATCACAATTTATTATAGACAACGGAATTGTGCGGTTTGCGCAACCGCAAAGATTGCGCGCGGGACTAAATGAGGTCGCATCAGGCCGGGCGAGCAATTCACATATCGCGTTTTTCCTGTCGCGCAATGCGGGTTGGATACATGGCGATGAATTGGTCTGCCTGACAGAACTATCACCGGAAAATCTTACTGCCGCCGGAAGGCGTATCATGAATCTACAATCTTGTGCAACTTTCTGCGACCATCGCTAACGCGCTCTGGAGCGCGTCGAACCTGCCTGCATATTTGCGTTTTTGCCGCGCATTGCATGAACCTGAAGCCGTGCAGCAGCAAAAATTGCGGACATACCTGGAATGCAACATTCACACCGCATTCGGTAAAGCGCATAACTTTGATGCCATTCGCAACTATGGGGAGTTCATCCGCCGAGTGCCAATGGCAGACTTTGAATCGTTCGAGCCGTGGATTTCGCGCATCCACCACGGCGAATCAAAAGTGCTGACACGTGAGCCAGTGACACATCTCGTTCCAACGAGCGGCTCGATGGGTGCCCGCAAGTTGATTCCTTTCACAGGCGGATTGCAGCATGAATTTAATGCGGCAATTGGACCTTGGCTTGTGGATTTGCAAAAGCAGTCACCGGGAATAATCGGCGGGCCGGCTTACTGGTCGGTAACGCCTTCATTAAATGAGACGTCGGTGCAAGATTCTGCTGTACCCGTCGGTTTTGATGCGGATACGGCGTATCTCGGTGGCGCTCGACGACGGCTGGCGGAGGCGGTCATGGCGGTGCCATCCAGTGTTCAGCATGCAGAATCAGTCGAAGCATTTCGATATGAAACGCTCCTACATTTGCTGCGCTGCCGCGAATTGCGATTGATTTCCGTCTGGCATCCGTCATTTCTTACGCTGTTGCTTGATGCACTGCCGGAGTGTTGGGAGGGCTTGCTCAACGACATCGCCAACGGTCGCAATGGTTCGTTCGCTCCCATGCACGGGCGTTCAGTCGAATTGCGCGCGGTTGGCCCACGCGATGTGGCATTGTTCTGGCCGAAATTGCGCGCAATAAGCTGTTGGGGCGATGGTCACGCTGAAATTGGGGTTGCAGAACTTCGATCTCGTTTTCCTGACACTCCGATTCAGCGGAAGGGCCTTCTTGCCACAGAAGCGGTCGTCACGATTCCGTTTTGTAGGCGACACCCCGTGGCGGTGCGGTCCCATTTTTTTGAATTTCTCGATGACGCAGGCCGCATTCGTCTTGTTAGTGAATTGCGAGAGAGTGAAGACTACGAAATCATTGTGACGACCGGCGCCGGGCTTTGGCGTTATCGTTTGCAGGATCGCGTTCGCGTGACCGGGTTCGTTGGCAAAACACCGTCCCTGCAATTTCTCGGAAGAGGCGGCAACATTTCAGATCGGTTCGGGGAAAAACTGTCTGAGACCTTTGTGACTCGCGTTGTTCGAGAAGCGCTGGCTACTCAGCCGTTGCCGCGATTTGCACTCCTTGCGCCTGACGACATTGAGGCGGAATATGGTTATACGCTCTACGTTGAAGGAGAGGTTCAGCCGGAAGTTACGATTCAGCTGGATGCTATGTTGCGGAAAAACCCTCATTATGACTGGTGCCGTGAATTAGGCCAGCTACAGGCACCGCGTCTGTTCCGCATCAGGACCGGGGGGTTTGAGGCGTTTGCTTTGCGCGAATGCGCGAACGGTAGACGGCTCGGAGAAGTAAAGCCTTATTCACTGTCGGGCCGCGCCGGCTGGTCGCAGTGCTTCCAAGGAGACTATGCACCGCTCCCCGGCGAGCATCCTTTGACAACATCTAGGGAAGTTCGTTAGCGTGGTTCAAACGTTATTGGGACTTCATTGAGTTGGATTCGTCTTCCCAATTGCGAGAACCGTTTGTGTTGGCAACCCCGCTGAAAGTGATGTTCATGAATCCGTCCGGGTTGTTGTTAATGCCGAACAGGAGGTGGACCTTGCTGTATATTTGCCCGTTCCTGCTCTGAATAAACAAGGTTTGGTCGATCAAGTCAGGCCCATTATTGTTCGCAAAATCCCCGCTCGGAACGTAACCATTTGTCGGTGCGACAAACGTTACAGGCGATTCAGTCTCAGATCCAACAACGAAACCTCCGTTAACCGGCTCAAATTTGATGCTCCAGTTTTGGGGGTGTTGTTGCGAGATTGTCCCATCGGGGCGGTTCACGCTGATTTTAATATCACCTCCAGACTGAACAATCTGTCCAGCCGGAAAATCAATAAATATTGGAGTGTTCGAATACGGAATTCTGAAGTGTTCATTTATCCTGAGAAGGGGCTCTGCTCCTTGCAATTTCCACATTTTAATGACTGCGGGATTGATCGCTTGAGACACATAAGGGTGGTCCTCCAAGCGGGAGAATTTGAAGAGGGTGCCGGTAGTCGCGATAACGTAGCCCTCCTTGCGCGGCATTATGCCAATATCCTGCCCCTTTCCATGAAACTGAAACAAACCATTCTCGTCGCTCTTAGTTGTGAGCAAATCGCTGCCAGCTCTCGTGCCGTTGATGACCATGATGCTTCCTTTAATTTCCGCGCTGGAAATCGGGCTTCCATATTGGTCTTCAAGCTTACCATAAAAATCAATCGCAACGTCATTGTTTGCACTAAGAACTTCCGCCATTCGTTCCCCATTGCCAACGTTGGAGCGCCCTGATGCGTTGGTCGCTTGGACTGCCGTCGGCACTGATTCTGTCAGAGACGATTGATTCTGTGCGACGGTCGAAGTCGGGAGGTTGCTGGTTACGGATGCAGCTTTCGGCGTTTCCAGGTCCTCTGACTTTCTGCGCCAAAGCATCAATGCGATAAGCAATAGCGCTAGGGTTGCGACCCAAAAAACTGGACGTCGAGGGTTCATTGATTGTTGACGTTGAAGCCTTGCGACGGGGAGAATAAAAGCGTGTTCCAATAATTCCACTCTTGCCAAGGATCACCACGAAACTGCGCGCTATGCCAGAAGTGGTCTCTGTATGCATTACCCGATGTATCAGAGGGCCAGATAGTAGTCAGATTAAGATTTACAAAATTAGTGATTCCGGGTGTAGCGCCCAAAGCTGTTGTATACGGCTGTGCGGCATAAGCCATTACCTCGTAACGATCAGCCAGAGAATTTACAATGTCGAAATTGACCGTGCCGCCGCCAAGCTCACCGGATTTCCGGAAATGGTTCCAAGGGGCCGGATCGTTTGTTGCGCCGTTATAGTCGTAGTCCCAAAGATAGCCATTCTCCAAGACCGCGATGTCGGGCTTAAGGATTTGATCAAGCTGCCAGGAGGAACGTTGGAGGGCGTAATCGTTGGTGTTGTAAAAATTGATTCGCTTGCCGACCCCGCCGCTGTTGCCAGCAAGCCAATTTCCATAAATGTTCGGCGTCGTCGGCGCCGATGAAATTGGCGAATAAACGAATGAATAATTGGGAATGTTTGGATCGTAAGTATGTGCCGTTACCGCTGCCTGGCTGGCTACGTACGTGTTGACCACCTGGTTGGTGCCGGCCAATCGCAAAGCCTCGCCAGCCACGACATTGCCCATACTGTGGGCCAGCACGTACACGTGGCCGGGGTATTGGCTATTTAGAGCGGTCAATTTGCTGAGCAATCCCGCCCCTGATAACCATGCCTGACGTTCGCTGCTGTCGTAATTGTCTTTTTCATTCGCATTTGCCAGTAGTTGCTGCCATGAACCTGCAAAGCCGTTATCCGTCGGCCAGCGGAAGCTGCCGAAGCGACCCTGATAACCCTGCCAATATAGCCGCTTGAACGCGGATTCAGCAAAGCGGTTCTTTTCCCACGTCTTCATGTTCCAACCATGAACGAACAGAATATATGGCGTATTCGTGTCCGCGGAGGGGGGATACCTGAATGGAAGGCCCACAATCCCATCGCTCGCCAGAACGGGAGAATTTGCCGGCACGACGTTCGGATTGTCGCCCACGGTCCAGCGTTCGTACATCTGCTTAATGTCCACAATCTTGATGTAAGCGAATGCTTGCGCCAGCGGGTTGCCACCTGCATCAGCAATGGTCAAAGTCAGAGCACCGCTACCGTTCGATACGCCGCACCAAATAAAATGATTGCCCGCCCAATTATTGCTAAATGTGGAGGTATTCAGTTGGACGCTCTGACCAGGGCCAACTCGTCCGACATAGGGGCACAAACCATTGAAGTCCTGCACCTCGGAAACAGCCGGGTTCGTCAAATAGCCGATCCCCCCATCCGCCTCAGCTGCGACAAACAAATCGATTGTTGGGTTGTTGTAGTCGGGACTGCCAACATCACCCCAACTCAACGTCACCGTGGTGCCAGGAGGGAGGTTGGTTAGCAGATTGGAAGTTACCCCCGAAATCCAAAGCCGTGTGAAATCTTGCAAATCGCGCTCGCACGGAATTATCCGCTGACCGGCGTCGTTCCGGACATTGCAGTCCGGTGTTGGGGCATTTGTGAACCAATCCGCAGCGACCACCACATCGTCGTCGTACCTATTGGTACCATCCGAGTCGAGTACATTTCTGTCATAATTGCTGTTGGCCCAAAAAACGTATGGCCTCGTGGACGAGGTGAAATCAGGACCAGTAAAAGTCGTGTCCATTGTTCCGTCGTGATTGGCGTCCACATTCAGGGAAATGACCTGGACGATGTTCGTTCCCCGCTGGCCGGTGTCAATGTCCGGCATCGTGACAAGGGCGGTCGGTCCTGGTTCGGTCGGGAAAAACTCGCCATACGGCGACAATATACCCGTGGCGTTGGTGGTCGCAATGCCGTTCGTGCCGGCCTTGTATGCCTTGTCGAAATATTGTTCGACGTAAACAAATTTGCTCGGATCACCGTTGAGAATGGCCTGTTTTGCCCATGCGGAAAATCCGGAGCCATAAAGAGCAACTCCGTAAGGCTGTCCAACCGACGCGATTATCAATGGCGCGGTCGTGTTCGTCACGGTGAAAGCGGAGTCACCGGGGAGCGGGTCAATGAAGGGGCGCGGGAAAATGTAACTGACGGTCTGCAATTCGGGCGCGGCGGTTCCCGCATAAAAGTAATAAGTGTTGGTGCGGTCGGTGAGCGAACCTCCGGCGCTCAAAGTGTCCAGGAACGAGGTTCCGTTTGAAGAATACGCGCGCTCGGCGGATTGGTAAGTCAGACCGAAAAGATTCGTCTGGCCGGTATTGAGAAGGAACAGGTGAGGAGTGACGGTATTGTTTTTGGAAACTCCGATGGTGGATAAGCCAAGTTCGTTCGGGTAGTACGTCCATTGCCAGTTGGTAAGAATGCCCGCGGGCGGATTCGTGCTGCCGCTGGCAATGAAACTGGACGTGTTGAAGACGTATGCGGCCGTGTTTGAAAGCCCGATCCAGATGGGGTTGCCGTCAACGTAAGTGGTTTGATAATACGCGCCTGTGGCCAGTGCTCCGGCCAGATTCAAATCCGTAACGTCAAACACGAAGTTCTCGTAAGTATAATTGTCTTGGAACGGGGCGAATTGGTTGCGACTGACATCCAGACTGGCATCAATTACCGGCTGGTCGTAACCGGCGTAAACATAACCGGCTGGACACAAATGAATACCGCCAGACGTTCCAGTGATGGCGAAGCTAAACGGCGAGGAAATCGCCGCTGCTTGCAGCAGAAACGCTGCATTCTGCTGGAGTTGTCTGCGGCCATCCAAAAAATGGGGAGGTTTGTAATTGACCCGATCCAAATTCTTCATTGGGAGGCTGCGGACCGAGTGTGCCGTCATTGCCCACGGGTCTCAGGGCGAATGTGTAGTAAGCATAAGGGGGAAGAATAGCGTTTGGGACGACGTAAATCCCATTGGTGAAGCTGCTGACGGGGACATCGAAACTCGGCAGGGTGCTGCCCGACGCTTCGTTTATGATTGGCCAGACGCGGATGGCCTTGATATTGGACGGAATATTGGGTGCAACCAAATTCACGTGTCCCTGAAGCCCTTGCGCCGCGTAAACTTCCGCCGAATATGCGGGATTCAAGGTGTCCTCGTTCGCCAATAGTGAAGCCGTACTGGCATAGTTGACCTGCACTGAGCAGCCTCCGACAAAATCATTAGGATAAGATTCCCAATCATCCAAGATTCCAGAACCGTCATCCACATAATTGGTCTGATTTGCAGCCACCGTGAAAGTGCCGTCAGGCGTATTAATGGTGTAACCCGTCACGGCTCCGGCTCCGTTCGTGGGCAGATTGGCGGCAGCCGTCCACGACAGCACAATATTCCCGTTGGTGTTGAAATTCACGGTCAGACCGCTCGGCGCGTGCGGGGTATAAAACACATTCGGATTCATACCGTTTTGATATTTCTGGAGGTTGGACCAGCCATCGCCCATTGGGTCGCCGCTTGGGTCAATGCCGACGTAGCCGAAGTACTTGAGTTGCCACCAGTCCGGTATCCCGATGTCAAAGCTGTCCAAACTCGCGGCCAGGGCCTTGAAGAACAAGCTGGGCCTTCCGGCCATGGAAACCGTGGTGACGCTGTAATTGGTCACTTCGGACCCGATCAGGGTTTGTTCCAGTGTCCAGACAATGTTTGAATTCAGATTGGTGGCACTGTATAGATTATAAACGATGTCCGCGATGGTGTTATGAAGAACGACTGTCACGGAATTGGAATTTGCATTGTTGGTGTAGGTGTTGGTTCCGGGCGGAAGGATTTCGAGCCACAGGTTGGTGTTCGAGGATGGCAAATCGGGACTGCCTCCTCCTCCCGCGCCGTCAGGTGTGAATTCTCCTCCTGCCATGAAAAACCCGCCGCTGCGCAAAAACGTCGGATTTGCGAATGGCGAAATGGCGGCGTAATCCTGAGAAATTCGGTCAGCGTCCAGAACATGATCGAATGCCCAAGTAAATGTGAAATCCCCATGTGCCTGCTCGGTGCCAGTCCAATCGCTGCCGATGTAAAAGCCGTTCGAGAGGACGTTAGTTCCCGGCCAGACAGTCATGCCTGGGCCGTTGGTCGCGAGCTGGCCGTCGAGGTAAATGGCGGTATTGGTGGCGCTATAGGTGAGGACGATCTCGTGCCAGGTCGTGGAATTCCAAGAAACCGGCGCGGAGAGATAATCGGCAGTCACGCCGGTGTTCGTCTGCGCCGAAAAGTAAACATTTGTGCCGCCCGCATCGAGATAAAGCGACCACCAACCGTAGCTGGCGTTCGTCGTATACGCGCCGACGTCAATAAGCCGTCCCGGGACACCGGGGCCGGAGCCGCCCTGGTCGGTGCTCTGCCAGTTCGGCTTGAACCAAAGTTCGAGGCTTCCGTGATCTACGGGCAAGTTGGTATAGGTTTCGCGGCCTAAATTCAAAATGGCGGGGTAGTTGATCCACGCGGGATTAGTCGAGTCCACTTCGAGGGCACTGCCATTCCAGCAGGAAACGTAGCGAACATCGTGGAAGGCGTCAGGTGGCGTGAACCACTCGATCGCGTCCGACGGGAATGACGGGCCTGATTGGGCGTGGATCGCTTCTGTGAACTGGCAGAGCAGAATGAGAAGGGCGATGGTTTCGATGGGCCGCCGACCTGTGCCTGTCATATTGTTGTTCCTTTCATGAATATGCTCATTATTGCGAGGTTCTTGTCGATATTATTTCTGTGATGCTTCTGTGCGCCGGGTTCAATTATTTTGCTTTGAGTTGAACAAATTTTGCTTCATGTGCCTTGTCGCTTCCAATCCCCGTGCCGGCAGCGGGATTCCGATTCCGGCACCCCCAGCCTGCCGAGCGGCTCACTGGAGCGTGGCGACACCCACCCAATATAAATACGTAGTCAAGTGACCCGATCTTTCAATAAATCGCATTCTTTTGCTTGAGGACTGAACACCTTACCAGACGCCATGCTTATGCGGCTGGTTGGTTCGCTCGTCCACGAGACATTTGTTACAGTTTTGCGGCGGCAAGTTAAAGAGAACGTTTTCATTTCAAACCGCGAAGGCAATGTTCCGCGCCTATTCGGGCTGACAGCTTTTTCAGGATGCTTCGTCTGATCTCCGCCTCGCTTTGGGGAGACATGGCTGGACCAGTGGTCACGAACCGTGCAGGAGCTGTCGCCGTGCTGCTTCTTCCAATTAGTCGTCGGAAGGCTTTCATCGCTTTTCACTCGTACGCGTTCGGTTATTTCAATTGGGCCGGAAAGTGCTTGACGCTCGTTTTGCCGGGCACGGTTGTAATACTTGACTATGGCAAAGTATGTGTCAAGCCCTTTTTTCTGCGAAACTGCCACATGCTCGGAATCAGACATTATGAGGCAATCCGCAGAGAACTCATTCGTCTGATGCGAAAAGAGCGGGAACGGCGAAAGCTTTCGAATTATGCTGTAAGCCAACGTTCGGGGGTCTCCGAATCCATGCTCAGCCTGGTGGAGCGGGGGCTTCGCAATCCCACAATGGAATTGATGCTCCGCATTGCGGATGGCATCGGCGCGGATCTCCCGTCTCTGATTGAGAAAGCCAAGATTACAGTTACCCGAGAGGAGGCGAAAACCTCCGTCGTACGGAAAGGTCGCCCCAGTTCGGAAACATAGCATAAAACGGCTGCGCCGACAAAGTCTAATGCCGCAGCGCTGGCGGACTCGCCCATGCGGGAAGTTAGTTTGCTTCTTCACATGCTCGAACAATCAGTCTGGTTATCATTCTAATGATATGCGGTGTCAAACACATTCTCTTGTAAAAATGGAGGGTGGTTGAAGATTTTGTCCGCCAGCATGTTAAAGCCGAAGTCGCCCGTCTCTTGAGTGAGGAACGGCGGAAACGCCGCCTTTCAATGAACATGTTGGCATCCAAGGCGGGCTTGAGCCAATCTTTTGTGAGCAGTTTTGAAAGCGCTCCGGTAAATCCAGTGCTAGATAAGACCCCGTGGAATCCGACCCTCGATTCCCTATTGCGAATGGCAAAAGTTCTGGAGGTTAATCTCGGCGACATATTGAAGAAGGCAATTCGCAACGTTGAAAGGGATGGAAAACGCAAACCCGTTTCAGACTCATAATACTTGGTGTGAGTGGGGGAAGGCCGCTCGCGCGGCCTTGTTTATCTTGACCATCGGCGTAGGTAGAGGTCGGAGAGATGTTTTGCAATTGCGCCATCTTTCCCTACAATACTGTCACGCATAGTCTTCATCCCAATGTTTTGCTTATGGGAATTATGGTAGCCGGTTCACCCAAAAGCCGAGGCTTGCCTGCCCTGAGAACTCTCAATGAAAATCCGCGCCCGTTCTCGAACGGCTCGACCGTGGCCGTGATTTCCAGTACCGGGTAACGCACGGTGGCCAACCCGTAACTGCGATACGTTTGCGCGAATAATTCCGTCTCGACCATGCCGGTCCAGTCCGCCAACGTCAGGAATTTCATTGGCTCGCCCGTGATTTGATGGTGGGTGCGTTGTTCCACCACCAGTCCGCACGTCACGACCTGTTCGCCCAAATGCTCATGCAACCGTGACACCGGGCAGTAGGTGTCCCAGGCAATGTGATCGTGAAGTTCCAAGGGAGGGCCGCTCACCGGATACCCGAACAGCTCGTTCTCCGATTCCAATCGTTCTCGCCGGGTGGGTTCCGCCAGCGGAACTTCGGGCAACCTGTCCAAGCCCGGTGCCGGCAACAACATTCCCTGCCGTGAACCGTCCTTTCCGCCAAAGGCGCGGCTGAGAAACTGACACTCCCAAAACTGCGCCGTCCGCGTCCGGCCAAATTCATCGAACGCGCCTGCGCGCAAAAGAGATTCCATTTCTTCCATTGAGGCATGAACACGCCGGAAGAAATCCGCCAGCGATGAAAACGGCCCGCGGTCGTGTTCACTCAAAAGCCGTTCATTGGTTCGCTCGGTCAGTCCTTTGACGCCGCGAACCGGGACTCGGATGGATTGCTCGACGGGTTGAAACAATGGGCCTGGATGATTGACCGATGGGGGCAGGAGCTTGATGCCGAGCCGATGGCACTCCAAGACATAAACGATGGGATGATAAAACCCTTTGCCGTTCGACAATACCGCCGCCATGAACTCGACCGGGAAATACTTCTTGAGCCAGGCGGATTGATACGCCTCCACGCCGTAAGCCGTGCTGTGCGCCTTGCAGAAGGCGTAGCCGGCAAAACCCGTGACCAAGCTCCATACTTCGGCGGTCTTTTCCGGCGAATGCCCCCGTGCCAGCGCCGATTGAAAGAATTCGTCGCAGATTTTCTCAATCATCGGATGGTTCTGCTTGTTCAAGGCACGGCGCAATACATCCGCCCGGCCCGGATTGAGTCCGGCAAAAGCTTCGCTGAGTTGCAAAATATGTTCCTCGTAAACGACCAGCCCGTACGTGCTCCGCAAACATGATTCCAACGAGGGATGCGGATACGTCACTGGCTCCAAACCCTGATAACGCCTCGTGAACGCCAGTTTGTTGCCTTGGTTGGCTGCACCAGGCCGGATGACGCTGACGATGGCCACCAGGCCGTCAATCTCGCTTACGTTGCACATCCTGCAAAGGCTAGTCATGGCGGGCGATTCAATGTGATGCACCGCCCGCGCTCCGCCGCCGGCAATCATCCCCCAAACCTGCGGGTCCTGCCACGGTTCGGGCGCTTGCGGATCGCCCAGCATTAGACGGCCATCGGTTTTGTCTCGCGCCAGACAACGTTCCAGGTCCACGTCAATGCCGCGCCTGTCCAGCATCGCCTTCACGTCACGCATCGCCGCCAGCCCGCCTTGCGCGAGAATATCCATCTTCACCAGGCCGATGACTTCCACCGCGTCCATGTCAAAGTGCGCCGTGGCCAAACCCTTGTTGGAAATAAACGTCGGCGTCAGCTCGTGCATTGGCTGGCGGGACAGCACCAGACCGCACGGGTGCATCTTGGGATAACGCGGCACGCCGTCCAGGAACTCGGCCATTTGCAGCGCCGTCCGGTAAGGCTCCTCTTCCAACGGCAGGTCGCGGTTTTCGGGGCTGGCGCGCAGCATCTCAACTATCTTGGCGCCGCCGCTGGGCGTGTGTTCAGCAGGCACCCAGCCGCCGCCAAAACTCCACGGGAAATGATCGGTGAACTTCCGCACTTCGCGTTCCGACACGCCCAACACCTTTGCCACTTCCGCAACTGCGCTCCGCGCCTGAAAGGTCGAGAACCCGCCCACCACGGCGCAGTGGTTGCGGCCGTATTTCTCGAAGATGAGCTTCACTACGTCGTCTTTGAAGTCATGGGCGAAATCAATGTCAATGTCCGGCAGCTTGTTGAGCGCCATCCGGTCCTTGTTGAGGAAGCGTTTGAAATACAGGTCGAAGCGAATCGGACAAACGCCGCTGATGCCCAGGCAATAGCAAACCAGTGAATCCGCCGCGCTGCCGCGGGTGATCCAGTCAATGCCGCGCTCCCGGCAGTCCTGTAGAAAATCCCACGTAATGAGAAAATATTCCTGGTAACCAACGTCGTTGATGATGCCAAGTTCCTCCATGACTTGCGGCTGGAACTTGCCGGCACGCGGCCCGTAACGCTCCTGCAAGCCCTGAAGCACGAGACGATGAAGAAACTCGCTCGGCGGTAAACCGTCTGGCGGTGAAAACGCCGGGAATTGTGGTTTACCAAAGGGCAGTTCAAAGTTGCAACGGTCAGCGATTTCTTGGGTGTAACGCAACCAGTCCGCGTGCTCCTTGCAAGCCGACGCCATTTCGTCGGGTGTGCGGAAATGGAAGCGCCCGCCCCGTTGCTTCTCCGGGTGTTCCTCGCGCAATAAGGTCAACGTGCGGATGCTTTGGACGATGTCGTATTTCTGCCGGTCTTGGGGCACGGCATAGCGGTTGACCGGACAGGCCACGGCAGAAGGTGTATCCTCCCTGCCTGTGGCCATTCGATAGAACCGGCCCGGAAACATTTCAGCCAAGCGCATATCCGTGCTCACGGCAATCAGCCCCTCGGTGAAACCGTCCAAACGTTCAAACGAAATGGGCCGACGCTGCTGCGTGGCAACCGCACCTTCTTCCTCGCTGCCCGCTTCCGCATTGCGCGACAGCAACCGATTCAAATTGCCGTAACCGAGCGCGGATTCGACGTAGAGCAACAGCGGCTGGTCGCCAATGCACAACTCCACACCCAAAATCGGTTTGATGCCCGCCTGCGTCGCCGCCAGCGCAAACTCCACCGCGCCATGCAGGTTGCCGGTGTCCGTCATCGCTACGGCAGGCAGGGCGTGTTGTTCGGCCAATTTCACAATCGCCGCGGGGGATAGCGTGGAATCGAGGAACGAATAATGACTGTGCGCCCGCAAAGGAACGTAAGCAATGGCTTGGGCAGGCTTGACGCTGCTCCGGTAGCTAACGGGTTGAACGATTTTGGCCGGTTCGCCCGCCACAACCTCACGCGGCGCGTCTCGCAAGCGAAAATCATGTCCGCGCAAGATGACACCGTGCCCGCCTGTTTTCCGCAATCCGTCCACCGCAACCGCCAGCCGTTCGCGGGCGTGCTGGCGTTGCGCCGAAACTTCCAGCGCAAGTTCGCTGCGAAACCGCCCGTCATAAACATTCGACAGTTTCAACGATACCAGCCGCAGACTCACCCGCCGTTTCCAAGCCGCGCGGAGCATGTTGTGAATGCGGCCATACACTTCCGTTTCCAGATCGGTCGGCTCCGCCAAACTTTCGCTGCACTGGTCCTCGGCCATGTCGTTGTAACGCACCTTGACCGTTAGGGTGCGGACGCTACGCCCTTCTTCGCGCACTTTGGCGAACAGATGGTCCGCCATGCGCCGGAGCGTGGCTTCGACATATTCCTCGTCCGTCAAGTCACCCGCGAAAGTTTCCTGCTGACCGTACGACTTCTGCGGCTCGCGGGCGAGCAGCAAGGGGCGGTCGTCAATGCCGTTGGCATAATCCCGCAACGTCCGCGCCGGGTTCCCCATGAGGATTTGCAGCAAGTCCAAGGGGGTGCCGGCAATCTGGCCGATGCGTGCTAATCCGGCGGCGTTAAGCCGGCCGGCGGCTTTGGGGCCGATGCCGGGCAACCATTTGTTGAGCAACGGGTGCAGGAAGGGGATTTCCCGACCGGGCGGCACTTCGGTAAAGGCGTCGGGCTTGTTGAGCTTGGAGGCGATTTGACTGACGAGCTTATTAACGCCGATGCCCTCGCTCACCGTGATCTTGAGCGATTGCCTGATGGCCTTGCGGATGGTCAGGGCGATGTCCACAGGCGCTTTCCCCGCGCCGGTCAGGTCAAAGTAACCCTCGTCAATCGAAGTCTTCTCTACGTCGGGCGTGAAATCGTGGGCGAAGGCGAACATACAACGGGAGAAATCCTCGTATCGGCCGTAGTCCCCCGACAAGACGATCAACTTCGGGCAGAGTTTCCGTGCCCGGACGGTCGGCATGGGGGTGTAAACGCCGAACTTGCGGGCCTCGTAGGAGGCGGAAGCACGGCCACTGGTTTGCCGCGCAAGCGCGTGTCTGCTGCCTGCTCACAGGAGGCAAAGAAGGCGTCTGCGTCCAGATGGACGATCTTTCTTGGCATACAACCCCTCTTTCATTTCCGTTTGCGTATCAGCGCAACCATCACCCCTTGAATTACGAGCCCCCCGGCGGGAATCAGCTTGGGATAACGGGGATTCTCGGCCCGCAGATAAGGCTTAGACTTGTCGGCCACGTAAGTCTTGAGGGTGCTTTCCCCGTCAATCAACGCGGCCACAACATCGCCGTTGCGCGGGGTCTGGCCGTGTTCCACCACAACCACGTCGCCGTCAAGAATATGCCTGCCAATCATCGAGTCACCACGCACTTCCAGGGCGAACGTGCGGGACGACGGCTTGATGCCCAGGGTACCGATGTCAACACTGACGCAGCCTTTGGCCTCCTGCTTCCGCTCATCGGCAAACCCGGCAGGAATAGAGCCAACGAGCGGAATGTCCACGACGCGCTTCCGCAGAGTTCGCAACGGGGAAACAACCCGCAACGACCGCGCCTTGCCCGGCTCGGATTCGATGAATCCCTTGTGTTTAAGGGCTTCCAGATGGCACGCCGCCGCACGGGTGCTACGGAACCCAAAACGGTTCGCGATTTCCTGTAGCGTGGGCGAAATCCCCACATTTTGCTGATTCTGTCGGACAAAATCCAAAATCTGCTGTTGGCGCTTGGTCAAGCTGGTCATACTACTTGAATATGTAGTATTGCGGCGGGTCCGTCAAATATTTTAAGCAACGAGTTGGCTCGCGGATCAGGGAATGGGAGGTGCAGGCGGTCCTGGAGTTTTTGAAATACACTCATCAAACGCCTCCCGAATCGCAGGCAATACTTGACCGCTCTTGCACGCATCTTCACACCACAATGCTCCCTGCGGGTTCTGTTTCAATACTTCACGTGCCAGCAACGCTTCTTCTTGGCTCTTGATCGATTGTAAAATTGAGGCAAACACGTTCCCAACGTGAAAGCGATTGTGTGAAAGCCCCATATCGAGCACACGCACCAAAATGAGACGTTTAACATCCATGTCCGTGACGATGGAATACACCATTTCATAAAAATCAGCCACGACATCTGTGTAGCTGAATGGCAGCGAGCCGCTAACATGCTCATCGAATTTACGGAGACGCTCAAAGAATCGGTGTTTTAGCGTCGCGTGATACTGTTCGATTATCACGCGAGGCAACCTGGGAAAGAGGTTTGTGTAAAAGACCTCATCGTCTTGATTTGCCCTGAACAATTCATCCAGCTCCTGCAACTTCACGGCTGCGTCCGTTCCGCTTAAAATCTGGTTTAGTAGCTCTTCGGCCTGCTTAACAGGCTCTTCAAATTTCTCTGGACTGCGCGTCAGAAGCTGGAAGTCATCCCTGAGTTCTTTGATTGATTGGTATCGGTTGGCTGGATCGTGTTCCAAACACCTGGAAATTATGAAGCCGTAACCGCCAGTTACCTTCGCATGTTTTATATGAACATGGACGGGAAATTCGCCAGTGAGCATTTCATATAGAATTTTGCCGAGCGAGAAGATGTCAGCCCGATGGTCAACATGCTTGAAATGATCGAATTGTTCAGGGGGCATGTAGGCAACAGTACCCATGTTCTCAGAGGACCGAGTGATTGTGACGGACTCGAAGTCGAGCCTTTTCCCCAGTCCAAAGTCCCCAATCTTTACAATGTCGTCCTCAAACAGCTCTTCAAAGAAAAGGATATTCTCTGGTTTGAGGTCCCGGTGAACAATACCATTTTTGTGGGCGTGTTCGACGCCCTCAAGAATTTGAAGAAAGACGTTCACTGCGCGGGGAGAATTATCCTTCAACTTGTTTATGTCGTCGCGCAGGCTCGATTTTGCTAAAGGCATCACAAACCAAGGGGGGTCACTAGCCATGTTATAACCGATTATTGGAACCACATTCTTATGGTTCAGTTTGGCTTGGATTTTAACTTCACGGATAAATCTCAGTTTGTCTTCTTCGTCCAAAATGCCGGTGCCCGAAAGCTCCTTCATCGCGACAACCTGGCTGTCCTCCTCGCGCACCGCATGATATACGACCCCAAATCCACCTGAATTTATTTTCGCACCCTTTTTGTACGCGGCCATGGCGCAGTTTTACGGCCGGGAAACCGATTTGATCCATCTGCAAATCCGCGCCGACGAATCCGGCACGCAATGGAAGCCACCCCACCTGTTTAACCTTACCGGCGACCGCACCATCCCGTATTCCACGTATGCCAAGTATGTCGTGGACACGGCCACCAGCCTGGGCCAGGGCGGCGACAAGGGATTTTTTAAGAGCCAAGCGCAGACGCATATCGCACACGCGCTCGAATTGCTCGCCGAACTTGGCCAACCGGTCACGTTATCCGGCGCGTTTGCCGTGCTGACCAACCCGTTGTTGCTGAAGCAGGAATTGGAGAATCTGGAGCAAAGGGCGCTCGAAACACCGCGCCGGCGGGAACTGCACGACCACTTTACCCACCGTTTCACCAACCAGCCCGCGGAACAGCTTGGCGGCGTGCGCGAGACCATCGGCAATTATTTGCAATACTTCCTGACGCCGGAAGTGGCGGAGGTGTTTTGCGCCGGGGAGAGCACGTTTCAATTCTCGTCACTTGACGCGGGCAAAATCATCCTCGTGACCATGCCGCAAAAATTTCAAACCGAGCGACGTTACGTCAACACGTTCCTGAAGCTGCTCTATTACAACCACGCCTTGCGGCGGTTCGACAAGCTGGCGGACGAGCGGGCCAAGGATAACCTGCTCATCCTGTGGGCCGACGAGGCGCAGCGGTTCATGACGGCCAGCGAAGATGGCACGAGCGATTAC
>Ga0206934_1180_pt1 | contig 16628 bp, 20 predicted proteins | sample Alteio_BWOrgHeat_16_FD_152932 | JGI IMG/M metagenome (GOLD analysis project Ga0206934, IMG submission 152932) | Enriched cells from forest soil in Barre Woods Harvard Forest LTER site, Petersham, Massachusetts, United States -... | ecosystem: Environmental > Terrestrial > Soil > Temperate forest >...
TTCGACCGTGCCGAACGGCTCGAACATCGCCTGCAGATCGGAATCGCTGACGCTATACGGGAGATTACCGACGTACAACTTCTTCGCCACGGAGGGCCTCCTTCAGAAAAAATCACGCAATCGAGCGCGGCCGCCCGTTGGCCAATCGCCATCGCATGAGAAAACACAAACCGGGATGATTATAAGGTCTCGCCGAGCGGCGCACAACAAATTTATCCGAAAAATTGGTTCCGCTTTGGCGCGAGAAAAACGCCGCGTATGTTACAAGATCGCTTGCTGCGAATAGCAGAAGTCCTATGATGAAAAGGGCATTCCCACCGCGAGGGGACGTAGCTCAATTGGTTAGAGCACCGGCCTGTCACGCCGGAGGTTGCGGGTTCGAGCCCCGTCGTCCTCGTTCGTTTCACCACTTACCCTTCCGCTTTCATCTGCTTTTTCGCCGCCGCGATCTCCGCCTTCATTTCCGGCGTCACTTCGGGATACTTCAAGTTGAGCCCCTGGACCGTCATCGTGATAACTTTCGACACGATCGACCGCGTCACCCATTTGTGGTCGGCCGGGACGACGTACCACGGCGCCCAGTCGGTGCTGGTCGCGCTGAGGCATTCCTCATAAACGTCCATGTAAGCGTCCCAGAGCTTGCGCTCGGTCATGTCGGCGCCGGAGCATTTCCAGTGCTTCGTCGGATCATTGAACCGTTCCAGGAACCGCCGTGCCTGTTCCTCCTTGGAGATATTCAGAAAGAACTTGAGGATCACGGTGCCGTTGCGGGTCAGATGCTGCTCGAAATTGTTGATGTCCTCGTAGCGGCTGCGCCAGAAATCCTTGTTCGGCTTCGCATAGGGCAACCCTTGCTTGGCGAGAAACTCGGGATGGACCTTGACGACGAGGACCTCCTCGTAGTACGAGCGATTGAAGATGCCGATGCGTCCGCGGCTCGGCAGGGCCTTCTCGCAGCGCCAGAGGAAATCGTGCTCAAGCTCTTCGGAACTCGGTTGCTTGAACGAGTAGACCTGGCATCCCTGCGGATTGACGCCGGACATGACGTGCTTGATGGTGCTGTCCTTGCCCGCGGCATCCATCGCCTGGAAGATAAGCAAGATCGCATGGGTGTGCGATGCGTAGAGTAGGTCCTGCGCATTGGCCAACTCGGTGACGTCCTCGGTCAGCATCTTCTCGGCGAAGGCTTTGCGTTCTTTCTTCGGCACATCCTTGTCGCCTTGCCAGGCGGTATCGTGGTCCTTGAGCCGGAACTTCTGGCCGGGCTTGACGCGGATCATGTCGAGGGTGTCGTCGATGAGGGACATGAAGGGACTCGCTTGTGGAAATCTTGTTGATACTGCGGCCTTTCAAGCTGCTTGCGTTGTTAATGTTATGACGAAATGCCGGGTTCACACCGCGACATGACCGGGCCTTTTGAGAAATGATAATACCAAGACCGGCCTTCTCCCGGCCTCGATATTCCGCCAGTTGACAAATGCTGACGCCTGCACAACTGCATCATACAATTCGGGGCACCTCGCGGCAAAGTCGTCGATATGATCCAACTGCAACACAAGCACGCCCCCTGCCGGCGCGTGAACCGAGGACATTCCAGTCCCCGGATCATCCAGATCACCCATGCAATCGATCCAGGCGTTCATGTTGCGGCCGTAGAAATCAGGAAATCCAAACGTATCGGCAAACACCGTATGAAACGTGTTCCAATCCGTGATTTGCCTCGTATCGAGCCTGACGAGTGTCATGGTTGCGTCCATTGTATTTCTCCTAACGTGAATGTGCTGACGCAAGTAGTCAATCCCGCAGCGCTCGCCCCGTCAAATGCAAGAACACGTGCTCCAGGTTCGGCTCCTCCATCTCCAGGCTCGTCATTTCCACTTGCTCGTCGGCCAGGATCGACACCACTTGCAAGAGCGTTCGTTTGACATCTTGGCATTCGATCTCGACGGTCTCGGCGTTCGGCATCGTGAATCCGATTGACGGTAGCCCCTGGATGCGCGAGCGCACTTTTTCGGGCAAAGCGCGGGCGCTAAATCGCAAGCGGCTGGACAGTTGGCCGAGCAGGTTTTGCACCCGGTCGCAGGCGATCAGCTTGCCGTGATCGATAATGCCGATGCGCGGGCAGAGTGCCTGCACCTCCTCCATGTAATGGCTCGTGTAGACGATGGTCATGCCCTGGGCGTTGAGACGGCGCACCTCCTCGAAGATGTGGTTGCGCGATTGCGGATCGACGCCCGTCGTCGGCTCATCGAGCAACAGGATCTTCGGCTCATGAACCAGCGACGCGCCGAGGTTGAGCCGTCGCTTCATGCCGCCGGAGAAGGTGCTGACGCGCTGGTCGGCCCGATCGGCCAGCGCGACGGCGGCGAGGATGCGATCGACGCGCGTCGCCAACTCGTCGCCGCCCAGGCCGTAGAGCTCGCCGAAGAATCGCAGGTTCTCGCGGGCCGTCAGTTCGTTGTAGATCGCCAGGTCTTGCGGGACCAAACCGATGACGCGGCGCAAGTCCAGGTTGTGCCGCTCAAACGAGCGATCGGCAAGAAACACCTCGCCGCCGCTGGGATCGAGCAAGCCGGAGACGATTGACATGAGCGTGGTCTTACCTGCGCCGTTGGGCCCGAGTAAGCCGAACATCTCGCCGCTCCCGACCTTGAACGAGACGCCGGCGAGGGCGTGCGTGTCGTCATAGTCCTTGCTCAGGTCGCGTACTTCTAGCATGATGCGGCAATTCTATAGAATATCGCCAGCGCTTACTCCGCCTGAATCCCGTGAACCACAGCCATGAGCAAAGAAGATCAACTGCGTCAGGTCCTCGACTGCGGCATCGTCGCGGTCGTGCGTTCTCCAGATGGCGAGCAACTCGTCGAGGTCGTCCGCGCACTGGCCGACGGCGGCGTCACGGTCGCGGAGATCACGATGACCGTGCCCGGCGCACTCGACATCATCAAGCAGGTGCGGGCCGCGCTCGGCGATCGCGTGCTGCTTGGGGCCGGGACGATCCTCGACACCGAGACGGCGCGCGCGGCGATCCTGGCAGGGGCGGAGTACATCGTCGCGCCGACGGTGAACCTTGAAGTCATTCGGCTGTGCCAGCGCTATGACAAGCTGGTGATGCCGGGCGCGTTCACGCCGACCGAGATTTTGGCGGCGTGGGAAGCGGGGGCGGACATCGTGAAGGTCTTCCCGGCGGACGTGGTCGGGCCGGCGTTCTTCAAGGCGCTCAACGGGCCGTTGCCCCAGATCCGCCTGATGCCGACCGGCGGCATCGATCTGACGACGGCGGCGGCGTTCCTCCAGGCGGGCGCGTGTTGCCTGGGCGTTGGCGGCCAACTCGTCGAGCCGGCTGCCGTCACGGCCCGAAATTTCGCGCGCATCCGCGAGCTCGCTCAGCTGTACGTTGCGATTGTGAAAGAAACCCGAGCCAAATAATGAACGCGCTGACACGGGACCAGGTACGAGCCGCCGACAAGTACGCCATTGAGCAGTTCGGCATTCCCTCGGTCGTGCTGATGGAGAACGCCGGCCGTGGCGCTGCGGAGGTCTTGCGTTCCCTCGGCATTCACGGTCCCGTCGTCATCTGCTGCGGCAAGGGCAACAACGGCGGCGACGGCCTCGTCATCGCGCGCCATCTCGCCAATGCCGGCTGCGACGTGTCCGCCCTGCTCTTCGCCTATCCGGAATCGCTGTCGCCGGATGCCGCGATGCAGTGGAACATCGTACAGAATATGCACCTATCGACCGAAGTCTGTACCGTCCTTGATGAACCAAAGCTCGTCGCAACTTTTGCGAAAGCCGACTGGATCGTTGACGCCCTCTTCGGCACCGGCTTGACCGGCCTTTTGCGTACTCCCTACGATCGCGTGATAGCCTTGATGAACGCCAGCGCCCGCCAAGTGCTCGCAGTCGATATTCCGTCCGGCCTCGATTGCGACACCGGCGAACCGCTCGGCGTCACCGTTCGCGCCGCCCACACGGTGACGTTCGTCGCCCTGAAGCTCGGCTTCACCAATCCCGCGTCAACTGCCTTCACGGGCCAGGTTCACGTCGCCGATATCGGGATTGGCTTGGTATCCTTGAAACTCACATAACGCCCGATTGGCCGCGCGAGCGCTAAACGGATACGGGCTGTTGCTGTGTCATGCAGTGCAGCGTGCCCAGGCCCCACGCCAGATCGACCGCGTGGATGCCAACGACCGTTCGCTCCAGGAACAACCCCGCGAGAATATCCAGAGCCACGCGGTCGTTCGCATCGTTGAACGTCGGCACCAGCACCTTCTCGTTCGCGATGTAGAAATTCGCATAGCTGATCGGCAACCGCTGCCCGCGATAAAAAAGCGGCGCCGGCATCGGCAGGGCCACGATGTCGAGATCCTCCAGCTCTTGCAGCCGCCGCAAGTTCTCCTGCAACGGCTCATGATTCGGATCGGCGATGTTCTTCTCGATCACCGTCACCACCGTGTGCGGCCCCACGAAGCGAGCCAGATCATCCACATGGCCATGCGTGTCATCGCCGACGATGCCGCGATTCAGCCAGATAACTTGGCGAATGCCGAGATAGTCGCCGAGCACTTGCTCGATGTCCGTTCGGCTCAGGTGCGGATTGCGCGCTTGCACCGGGCTGAACAAGCACTCCTCGGTCGTGAGCAGGAGCCCGTCGCCGTTGACGTCGATGCTGCCGCCTTCGAGGACGACGCGCTTCCCCTTGCATTTCGGCTGCCAACGCTTGAGCCGCAGCTTTTCGTTGATTCGGCCCGGCACCTGATCGTCGTTCATCCAGTTGTCGTATTTGGCCCAGGCGTTGAAGTGCCAATCGGTCATGGCGACCTTGCCGGCTCCATTGCTGACGAAGATCGGCCCGGAGTCGCGCGTCCACACCCGGTCGGTCGGAATGCGAAAAAAGCGCACCCGTTCCAGATCGACGCCGACGCTCGTGAGCAAGCCGCGCGCTCGCTTCTCGCTGGCGGCGTCGTTGACGAGGATGTGCACGAATTCGCCGGTGTGCAGATGCCGCACCATTTCGCCGTACACCCAGGGGATGGTCGCGAACTTGCCGGGCCAATCATCGCTGTGGTGCGGCCAGGCGATCCAGGTCGCCTCATGGGGCTGCCATTCAGCGGGCATGCGCCATCCCATCGCCGCGGGCGTTGCCGTCATCGGTTGTTCCTGTTAGTAGAGTTTGTCAGTCGAATCCTACCTTGAAATTGTAGGAAAATGCTAAATGCGAGCCTTGACCGTATACGGCTTTGCCGTATAATCGAAGTGTGTACGTGGTTTTCCATTCAAGAAGTGGCCAGGAAATGGACTATGGCGAATGTTTGTCTTCATAGAAACCAAGCTCTTCACGCGGCTCGTTAACGAATACCTGACCGACGACGAGTATGCCGCACTTCAGGCGGCGTTAATTCGGACTCCCGAAGCCGGTGACGTCATACCGGGCTCGGGAGGCGTGCGAAAGCTCCGCTGGCGAGCGGCAGGACGGGGCAAGCGAGGCGGCTATCGCGTGATCTACTTTTCAAGATTGGTCGAGAACGAGATTTGGCTCATTACGATGTATCCCAAGAACGTCTCCGAAACGATCCCGGCTGCCGTGCTGAAAAAGATCCGGAAGGAAATTGAGAATGGCTAAAAAAAGAAACATCGGCGCGGAGATTCTGCAAGGGCTGCGCGAATTCAAACGCGGCGAGCATGGCCGGATCACAATCGTTCCCGGCGTGGCGGCGATTCGTGAAAAGACGGGCCTGTCGCAGGCGCAATTTGCCAAATTGCTCGGCGTCTCGGTGCGCACACTACAGGATTGGGAGCAAGGCCGCCGCGCGCCATCGGGAGCCGCACGAACGTTGCTGATGATCGCGGCGAAGAACCCGCAAGCGTTGCGTGAAGTGGCGTGAACGAGTGGTTATTCTGGTCGCCGGCAGCTCATTTTTGGCTCTTCCGGTGAATGCGCGCTTTGATCCTTGAAAATGTGGACATGCTTCCCTCTCATGGAGTTACACAAACAGCTCCTGGGAGAAACCGCATGTCCACCACCTTACTGGTACGTTCCTTTGGCCTCGTTGGCTACCATCACGTCGGCGAACATTTCGAGGGCGGCGCTACCATCTTTCGCATTGACCAACCTCGGGATCGGCTCCGTTGCTCTCAGTGCAGCTCCGAGAATGTCTGGATTGCGGGCCGCACGGAGCGCGGCTTCCGCTCCCTGCCCATTGGATGCAAACCCACTCTCATCGCCTTCGAGGTCCCACGCCTGCGCTGCCAGGAATGCCAGGCCGTGCGTCAGGCGAAGATCGGCTTCGCCGACCCCAAGAAGCATTACACCCGTCCTTTGAGCGTTATGCCCTGGAGCTATCACGCCACATGACCATCCAGGACGTGGCCGACCATCTCCAAGTTGGCTGGGACACTATCAAGGAAATCCAGGCCAAGAATCTGCTACGCCGCTTCAGCAAACCCAAACTGCACAAGCTCAAGCAGATCGCCATCGACGAGATCAACGTCGGCAAAGGACATCATTACCTCACCATCGTGCTCAATCTCCTCACTGGCGCGGTGGTCTTCGTCGGCGATGGCAAAGGCGTGAAATCCCTGGAAATCTTCTTCAAACGGCTGCGTCGCGCCCATGCCAAGATCGAAGCGGTCGCCACCGACATGTCCCAGGCTTACATCCGTGCCGTCCGCGACAACCTCTCCAAGGCGGTGCACGTCTTCGATCACTTCCATGGGATCAAGCTGTTCAACGACAAGCTCAGCGCCTTTCGCCGCCAACTGTATCACGAGGCCAGCTCGGATCACGAACGTCTCATCCTCAAGGGCACACGTTGGCTTTTGCTCAAGAATCCCGAGAACCTCGATGAAGATCGCAACGAACTTGACCGCCTGCGGCAGGCCCTGCTTCTGAATCAGCCGCTGGCCATCGCCTACTACCTCAAGGAGGACCTACGGCAAATCTGGTCGCAGCCCGACAAGCGAACCGCACGCCGCGTCTTGCTCGATTGGCTGGCCCGCGCCCGCGCTTCGGGCATTCCGATGTTGGAAAAATTCGCCGACACCCTGGAGGAACATCAAGAGGGCGTCTTGAACTACTACGACTTCCCCATCTCCACCGGCCCCTTGGAGGGAACCAACAACAAAATCCAACTCATGAAACGACAAGCTTACGGCTTCCGCGACTACGAGTTCTTCAAACTGAAAATCCTCGGACTTCATGAGACAAAGCGCGCGTTAGTCGGATGAACCTCATTTCTGCTTGCAGTTGTTAAATGCGATGGTAAGATGGGCAGACTCAAACCACGGCCCCAGGAGCCTGCGCATGCTCTCCTTCCTCGGCAATCGCGTTCGCCTTTGCGACGGCATCACACGCCGTGAGATGCTGCGCGTCGGCGGGCTCGCCTTCACCGGTCTGGCGTGGGCCGACCTGCTGCGAGCACAACCGCGCAGAGCCGCTCGCCGGGGTTCGTTCGGCAAGGCCAAGGCGTGCATCGTCGTCTTCAACTACGGTGGGCCGTCGCACATCGATACCTTCGATATGAAGCCGGATGCGCCCGCCGAGATTCGCGGCGAACATCGGCCCATGGCGACGCGCGTCCCCGGCACGCTCATCAGCGAGCATCTGCCGCGCCTGGCCCGCATTGCCGACCGCTATGCCATCGTTCGCTCCGTGCATCATCGCGATAACGATCACGCCATCGGCGCCTACTTGGCACTCACCGGCTACTCGCATCCGCGCAGCGACGTGCTCGGCATTGAGCCTCCCGCCTCGCCGCAGGATCTCCCCTCGCTCGGCGCAATTGTCAGCAAGCTGCGGCCAGCCCATCAATCGATGTTTTCCTACGTCACCCTCGGCGACCTCCGGCATTTTGGGCACAACGACAGCCTCGGCCAAAACGCCGGCTGCCTGGGCCGAGCTTATGACCCGTTCACGATTCCATTCGTCCGGCCCATGGACGGCACGCTCGACACCAGCAACTTCACCTCCGTGATGACGCAGGTCGATGCGGGCCAGCTCGGCAGCCGACGCCGACTGCTCGACCAGATGACGCAGGCTGCACCCGTGCTGGAAGCGACTGCGAACACGCGCAACCTTGATGCCTCGACGCGCCGGGCCTTCGAGCTGCTCGCGTCGCCGGCCTGCCGCAATGCGTTCGACCTGAGCAACGAAGCGCGCCGAGTCCGCGATCTTTACGGCCCGACGCCGTTCGGCCAAAACTGCTTGCTCGCTCGCCGGCTCGTCGAAGCCGGCGTGCCGATGGTCACGCTCTACTCCTTCGGCAATCGCGATTGGGACACGCACGGCAACAACTTCAACAACCTCGAGAACACGCTCCTGCCGCCCACCGACCAGGGCCTGTCCGCTCTGCTGCAAGACCTCGACACGCGCGGCCTGTTGGACGAGACGCTGGTCGTGTGGATGGGCGACATGGGCCGCACGCCAAGGATCAACCGTGACGCCGGCCGCGATCACTGGTCGTTCTGCTACTCGATCCTCCTGGCCGGCGCCGGCATCCGCGGCGGCCTCGTCCACGGCTCCTCGGATCGCAGTGCCGCCTACCCCGCGACGCAGCAAGTCAGCCCCGCCGACATCGCAGCGACCATCTACCACCACCTCGGCATCGATCCGCGCGCCGAAGTGACCGATCAACAAGCGCGGCCTTTGGTCGTGACCGCGGGGGCGGTGATTGGGGGGTTGTTGGAAAGTTGACGAAATGAAGCGTGCCATCAAGGCAGGATATCGTTCACGTCGATTTTCGCGATCTCTTTGCCGTCAAAAACGAGGGGGATCGAATCGCCGGGCTTGTAGATTTGATCGTGTCGATAGTTGGGTCGTTTGGCCGGGCCGGTCGGATCGGTGTAGACTTCGATTTGAGTGTCCACGAGATTGACGATCCAGTAGATGGGAATTCTTGCCCGCGCGTAAATGCGTTTCTTGATGCCGCGATCGCGGGCCAACGTCTCTTGGGAGATTTCAACGACCAGACCAACTTCTTTGGGCTTCGGGTGGCGTTTCTTGCTGTCGAGCACCCCCGCGCGAACCACGCTCACATCCGGCTCCGGTTCACTGTCCAGCGTCGTGATCGGCTCTTGCGAATCGACGTCCCAGCCTGTCGGGAGCAGCTTTTCGAGTTTCTTGCGCATCGCTCTTGTCGAAACGCGGTGGGTTGCTTTCTTGGCCATCTTGTGAAACAACCACCCTTCCAGGAGCTCGAACGCCTCGTCCTCCGCGAACACCCCGGCATCAAGCATCGTATGATACTGTCCAACCGTGAACCGGGCCGGCGGTTCCGGCGGCAACGACGCAAGCAGCGGAGCAGAGATGACGATGGACATGGAACACCATTGCACAAATAGCGGACACACCTCTCTAATTATACGAGATCGCCTGGCCGAACAAGGATGGCATGCCCACTCGAAACAGGTGAAAAGGGAAGCCTATTTTCCCGACTTTCCGCCTGGCACCGAAGTGGCCAAAATGCCCTTGGCCGTCCAAGTTTGAAGGGCTGACTCTGGGGGGCTGGCGCCGGCGAGCCCGTCCCATTTGAATCCCGTTGGCGTCACCTCCGAAATAATTACTATCGTCGGATATGAATTATTGGAGTTAATGATAGCGCCACTAACGACGAGGTTGGGTGGCGAAGCATAAGGAATGGGGAAGTACACTTCGCCTTTCTTTTTGACAGCACCTGTGAAGGTCCCTGTCTGGTCCACCAGTTTCAGGGGGTTCTCACGAGCTTTGAGCGGCTTGGCGTTTTTGGCCAGCGAAGTTATCTGTTCCGCCGTCGCCTTGACTCCCACGGCCGTCCAGGGAACGGAGGGAGCTGGCAGCGGTGAGGCGCCGGCGTTCTTCCAGGAGAAACCCAGCGGGGAGACTGTCTGAATGGAGGCGTTGCTCGTGTTGGGGCCGAAGGTGACGTTGGGCGGCGTGGCGTAGGGCGCCGAGAAATAAACGTCTCCCTCCTGACCCCAGGGGGCGGTGAACGATCCCTTTTGCTCGTGCGGCTTGGAATAGGGGCTGCCCGCTTTCTCCGGCAGCCCTTTCGCTACCCAGGCAAACTCATGCGGGCCCGGGTCCGGCTTCTGTTCGGGCGCCTTCCCATCGGGCTTCTTCAGCACGTCGCCCAGACCCTTGACCTCGCCGACCGTCAGCGCCATCGACCAGGTGAATCCCAACTCGTCTTGACGGGTGACCAGGAACTTGCGGCTGCCCGATTTCGTGGTGAGCGCCAGGTTCGGCGGCGAACCATACGGGACCGGGTAGAAGACGCTAGCGCTCGCGGCTTCTTCCGCCTTGACCTCGCCTTTTTGCACCAGCGGCTGGTCATCAGCCGGTTCGCGCGGCGAGCCTTTCTTGGTCCCGTCCGCGTTTGCGATCTCGCGCGGCGAGAAGTACAAGATCGTCAACACCACGGTGGCGGACGTCGTGACTGCCAGCAGGACAGTCATCACAGCGAAGAGGATCGGCGGGAAAAAGCTGGGACGGCCAGCAGCGGATTCGTTTGGTGAGTTCATACCTCAACCTCCTCCGACGGACGCCATGCGAAGCGACGAGAGGTCGGTATCGCAGAAAGAGTGATTGGGAGTTCCAAAGAACGTACCAGCGCTTTTTCGCCGGGTCAACGTAAATTCTGATTTTGTCTGAACGAAAAAGTGGGAGCCAAAATGAATGAGCCAGGCATCAGGGCCGATACTGGAGCGGTCGATGACGCTTTGCAAGGCCGGCCAGTAAACGACACGGCAAAATCTCTTCGCCATTCACACCTTCGCCGACACCGCCGCCCTCAACGCCTCCGCCAAACGCCGCAACACCGCCACGTCATGATCCGCATGAATCGAGACGCGCAGCCGTGCCGTCCCCTCGGCCACTGTTGGCGGGCGGATGGAGCGGACATCGAACCCGGCTTCTTGCAAACACCGAGCGGCTCTGAGAGCCAGCGCATCAGGGCCGAGCACGATCGACGCGATGTAGTGCGTGCCGCCGACCGCGAAGCCCCGGTCATGCAATTCCGCCCGGAAAACACGGGCTCGCTCGTGCAGCGCGGTTCGGCTGGCCTCATCGCGGCAAACCAGGTCGAGCGCGTCGAGCCACCATGCGGCGATTTGCGGCGGCAGGGCGGTCGTGAACATTAGCTGCCGACAGCGGTTGATGAGCAGATCCTTCAAGAGCCGAGAGCCGACGATGTAGGCGCCGGGGACCGCGAGCGCCTTGCCGCCCGTGTGGACGGACGCCAGGACTTGATCGCGCAATGCGAGCGCATCGACGAGGCCACTGCCCGCCGCGCCGAAACAGCCGGTGGCATGGGCTTCATCGACGATCAGGTGCGCGTCATGCCGCTCTGCCAACGCCGCCAACTCGCGCAAGGGCGCCACGTCCCCTTCCATGCCGAACAGAGATTCCGTGACGATGAACCACGCCTGCTTCGCCGCGCGGCTCCGCATTCGTTGCCGCATCATCGCTTCTAACGCATTGACATCGTTGTGCGGAAAGATGATCTTCTCGGCCTTGCTGAGGCGCAAGCCGTCAATGATGGATGCGTGATTATGCTGATCGGAAAAACACGTATCACCGGACGCGATAATCGTGCTGAGCAACCCTTCGTTGGCTGCATAGCCGTTGGTCATTATCAACGCCGCGTCCGCGTGATGCCAGGCGGCGAGCTTGGATTCTACTTCGTCCCAGATCGGATGCTGGCCGCTGAGTAGGCGCGATGCCGTGCCGCTGCGTGAAAGACCGTCGCTAACGCTTCCGGCTCGTGGGGTTCGCTTGCTGTAGCCAAGATAATCGTTGGAGGAGAAGTCGATCCCAATCGGCGCCTGCAACGACCGGCGTCGATTTTCTTGCGTCAATCGATCCAGCTCGGAGGACCAGCGATCGAAGAGGTTCATGACACGCTCACGCAAGGCGCCGGTAGTCCCATCGCACGGAAAAGGGCCGCATCCGCGTCGGCAGCGGGGTTCGGCGCCGTCAACAGTTTGTCGCCGAAGAAAATCGAGTTGGCGCCGGCCATGAAGCACAACACTTGTAGCTCCAGGCTCATACGGTCCCGACCCGCGCTGAGGCGAACGCGCGCCCTCGGAAAAGCGATCCGTGCCGTCGCGATCAACCGCACGAGTTCGATCGAATCGACGGGTTCGACATCTTGCAACGGCGTCCCCTCGATCGACACCAGACAGTTGATCGGCACGCTTTCGGGCGGCGGGTCGAGGTTTGCCAATTCAACGAGCAGGCGCAAGCGATCGTCCACGCTTTCGCCCATGCCGATGATGCCGCCGCAACAAACCGCGATGCCGGCGTCTTGCACCGATTGCAGCGTCCGCAGCCGATCATCGTAAGTGCGCGTCGAGACGATCTTCGGATAGTAATCCCGCGAGGTGTCGAGGTTGTGGTTATACGCCGTCAGCCCGGCGTGCGCGAGCCTTTTCGCCTGCTCGACCGTCAACATCCCAAGGGTGACGCACGCCTCCATGCCCAGTTCGCGCACCGAGCGGACCATGTCAAGCACCTGCTCGAACTGCGGCCCGTCCTTGACCTCGCGCCAGGCCGTCCCCATGCAGAAGCGCGTCGCGCCCAACTCTTTTGCGCGAATCGCCTGAGCGCGCACCGCTTCGAGCGACATGAGCGGCGTGGCCTCGACGCCGGTCTTGAAGCGAGCGCTCTGAGCGCAATAGCTGCAATCTTCGGGGCAGCCGCCGGTCTTGATGCTGAGCAAAACACAGCGCTGGATATCGGCCGGATCGTGATGCTGCCGATGCACGGCGGCGGCGCGGAACATCAGGTCCGGCAGCGCTGTGTGATAGGCTTCGCGAAAGTCGACCAATGTTTTCATCGTGCAATCCTGAAACAGCGGTGAGGATTCAAGTATCATACGAAGTGGCTGGAGAATGGTCGCATGCGCGAACCCTTGCCGTCGACGAATGCATCTGTAATAATGCCCCATCAAGGCCGGGCGACGCGAAACCTCGACCTCAATGAAACGAGCCGAAGTGGCGGAATGGCAGACGCGCCGGACTCAAAATCCGGTCCCCGCAAGGGGGTGTGGGTTCAAGTCCCACCTTCGGTATTACTGAAAATCGCACGGATTCCTTGGTTTTTTCGCTGTTTTCTTCATATCCGGATTGCAGCTCTTCCGTCCGTGTTTGTCCGTTGAAATCCGCGGTTTTCGCGAGTTGTGGGCCAAGGTTTGGGCCAAGGGAAATTTGCCTTCCATCCGTTCCCGTGGCGGCCTGCGGTTCACTCTTCGGTCCATCGGAACAAAGAGACGGCAAGGCATCTACGGCGGCAGTTAGATCGTAAAGGTTTGCATGGGCAAAGCGCCCGACGGTCAGTTGAACCGTCGAGTGCCGGGCCAGGGTTTGGGCGGCCTTGGCCGATGCTCCGTTCGTTTTGCCTCGTAATCCGATTGTACTTGTCAGTTGGCCGTTCAATAATAGGTGCGGAATTCGGCTCTCTCGCTATCTCGTTCATCACCAACTTTGGATGAATGCCCGGAATTCTCGTTGCTTCTCTTTGGGCATCTGCCGAAACACCTCACGGCAGAAAGCTCGAAGCCGTGCGAGGATGGCCATGAACATCTTTTCGATGGTACAAGCTCCTCGTCCGGTTGAAACCAGCCGAGGACACCACCACACGCGGGAAGGAGGAAATGGAAGCAACGCCCTGGGATTGGTAACGTTTCACCACCCGCGCCGATGTGCCCAAGCACCGGCGCCGCCCCCTTCCGCGGAGACTGAAACAATGAGACAAGATACCCCCACCGCCGTGCCGACGCCGTCCTGGCCGTCTGCACCGACGATGATCCGCATCTTCTTCATGTCGCTCGAAGCCACCATCACGCAAGAGGACGTCTACCACAGCAACCTGGCGCGCATCGCGACGGCGACAACGGCCAACCGGCCGGCGCGGGCGACGGCATGAATCCTGGATCGAGACGTGCACGGCGATCGGACGCGGTTGAGGACGAGGACGAACTCATTCGAGAAAGACATGAACGTCCACACGTTGCGCACTATCATCGATCAGTGACGGGATTGACGCGACAACCACTGGCGACGATCCATTGGGTGATTCCCGCAGGAACATGCCGATGACGCTCATTCCACGAATCGCAGTTGTCGGCTCGGCAAACGTCGATCTGACCTTCCGCACTCCCAGGCTGCCGACGCCGGGTGAGACGCTGACCGGACACTCATTCCATCTTGGCATGGGCGGCAAGGGAGCGAATCAGGCCGTCGTCGCCGCGCGGCTTGGCGCTCAAGTGTCCTTCGTAGCGTGTATCGGCAGCGACCCGTTCGGTCATGAGGCTCTCCGCTGTTACAAGAACGAGGGTATCGACACGACCTTCGTGCGAGCCGACGAGCAACTCCCGACCGGCACCGCTGCGATCATCGTGGATGACCTTCCTGAGAACTGCATCATCGTGGTGTCCGGAGCCAATGCGGGCCTGTCACCCAAGGACGTGAGCGAAGCATCCGCTGCGATCCAGGACGCTGACGCATTGCTTTGTCAGCTCGAAACTCCGCTCGACGCGACACTGGCGGCCTTCCGCTTGGCTCGCGCCGCCAGTGTACGAACCGTGCTGACGCCGGCCCCCTCAACTGAGTTGCCCGACGAACTGCTACGCCTTTGCGACCTCTGCGTGCCGAACAAGTCAGAAATAGAAACGCTGGTTGGGCGGAAGGTTGAAAGCCACGCCGATGCGGAATCGGCTGCGAAAGTGCTTCGGAAACGTGGCGTCGGAACTGTCGTGGTGACGATGGGCAGCCGTGGCGCTCACCTTTTTGACAAAGACGGGGCAACACACGTTCCCGCCGTCAGCGTCGAGGCCGTAGACCCTACCGGGGCCGGTGACGCCTTCGCTGCCGCACTGGCCGTGTACTTGGCGGTGGGATTGCCGTTGAGGGACGCGGCACGGCGGGCGAGTGTCGTCGCCGCCCTGACGGTCACCCGTATTGGCACTCAGGCGGCGTTTCCGTCCTTGGCCGAGGTAAACGAAAGGTTGGCTGCGGAATAGATTCATCCCTCAAGCACCAGCGCCCAAATTCGCCTGAGCGGCAATTCGGCTTTCAAGTCGTCCGGGAACTTGTCGTGAACAATCATCATTCTCATCACCTTCGTCACGACCCGTCTGCCACCGCTTCTTCTCGGCACCAGAAACATTGCATGTCCTTGCACCAACATCCAGCCGTCGCCGATCTTCTCTTGGCACCCACGCCAAGAAGGAGCGACTATGTTCGACGAATCCCAGCGCCTACAAGAAAACCCTCATCTCATGGCGCTCTTGTCGCATTACGCTCAGCAGGCCACCGCAGATCGAGCGACTTGGCGTAATCGATTGATGCAAATGGATGGTGTGGAGCCAAGACAACTTTCGACGCTCCACGGTGAGTTGATCGCATTCGATTGGCTCGAACAGAACATCGGCGAGACCTTATCTGCTTGCTACCGCATCACGTTAAACGGCCTGCGGGAGTACCGCAAGTTCCACGGTATCGATATCAACGAAAAATCCCCGGAAACCCAAGAGAAGCGGTTTCGGAGGACAAAGAAGCGAGAAAGCGATTTGCCTGTCATTCTTGAGTTCGCTGCTTCACACTGACCTACAGCGATTGCACCATCTCATGATCCGCTGATTCATAGGGGTCAGTTTCAAACCTGGCGAGTTCGGCACGCAAAATCGGCACGTTGTCGGGCGCACCAATGCCAAGACGGATCTGGCTTCCTCGGAATTCGATCAGCGTAATCGTGATCCCGGAGGGCCAATGCGGCCGCTGTCGCGAACGCCGTCGCGTGGTGTCACTTTGACGTGTCGTCGGCTACGGGGCAGCGAAGGCTCTTGTCATACATCCCAGACCGATCGAAGCAGCACGGGCGTCGCTTTCCTTTGGCGAGCATATCGCAGGCAGTTCTGATCCGACGCGAACGCGTCTCTGCTTGCTTGGCGGAGACGATCCAGTGAATCCAATCTCGGCGCGCGATGGGCGTGATGTCCGACCACGCCTTCCGCGCCCCCGGCGTGGCAGCCGCGAGAGCCTTCCGCAGATCTGCCGGCAACCTGGGTTCCGGCTCCTGTGCCACCGGCGCGATTTCCAGCGTGACGACCCCGCCCGCCACCGCGCCCGCCACTTCGCGCAACTTTCGGTCCACTTTGAGCCAGTGGCCTCCTTGACCGTCAGGCTCGAGCGTGGCTTGAAAGGCCAAGCCATTGAACGTGCCTTCCACCGACGTCATGCTCCGCGAGGGGAGCTTTGCACTGGCTACCTTTGGCAGGGTCAGAAACGTCCACGAGACGGCTTTCGCGGTCGCCTTCGGCCGCAAAAGTGTCGCACTGAAACGGATCTTGGACGCTACTTTCATATCGCCGAGCTTTCCTGGCGAGTCGAACTTGGCCGACCTGATGGACGTGTTGCTAGCCATTACGTTCACTCCAATTGATCGACATGCCATTGTGCGCCCCGTTCTTCTTCAGCCCGTATCTCCTCCTCCTATAGATAGGCTGAGGGCGACGGCAGGTCAGCGCATGTCAGTTACATCGACCGGCGCAGGGAAGTCGATGTCCGTTGCGCGCTGAGGTCCGCTCAACTGAAGTATCGAGCGGGTCTTTCAATGGCAAGCGAGAAAAGTATGACCACGAACGTCCTCA
>Ga0206934_1181_pt1 | contig 16558 bp, 16 predicted proteins | sample Alteio_BWOrgHeat_16_FD_152932 | JGI IMG/M metagenome (GOLD analysis project Ga0206934, IMG submission 152932) | Enriched cells from forest soil in Barre Woods Harvard Forest LTER site, Petersham, Massachusetts, United States -... | ecosystem: Environmental > Terrestrial > Soil > Temperate forest >...
GAGCACAGGGAATTTCTCCTTTGTCGCACTGCAATCGACCCCGCAAGGACGAAGCGACTTGCAGAACGTGTGCATCCGCACGGCTCAGACTCAGGGCAATGTTCCCTCTGATTATTTTGACGATCTTAACGCGGGCAGCTTTGAGACCTTCAAGCTGGACAGCTTGTTGTTCGCTCAAACAGAAAACAGCACCGAGATGGATCGATTGCAGGCTCTGCGCCAAGGCAAGCGTAGTGGCAATTCAACGGCGTTTGATTTCAATGTTAACGGCAACTCGGTATTTGGCGACACGCAACAGATTGCACGCGGTGGCGGCGCCAGCGCCGACGATGCGGGTGGTTTGTTGAGTAAACGATGGGGATTTTGGTTGCGCTTAAATGCCGCCAATGGCGATAAAGATGCGACCACGCTGACTGGCTCGTTAAAGTCCAAGCAAACCGGACTTGCCATAGGTGCAGATCGTCGTGTCGGTGCGAACAGCGTGCTCGGCGTGTCGCTGACCTCGCGCGACTCAAAAGCTCGATTCGGTCCCGATAGTGCTCAAGGCGGCATGGATAGCAATGCCTGGTCCGTATCAGCGTATGGGTCAAGTTTCGTATTCAAAGACTTGTATATCGATGCGGTGGCGAACTACGGAAAAATCAATTACGAAACACGTCGCACTGTGTTCGATTTAGTTACTTTGCGCACCGCCAGCGGCAGTCCTGACGGCACCAAGGTGAGTGCTGGTGCAGCAATTGGTTATGACGCTGCTTTCGGCGGTTTAACCATTACGCCATCGATCAATTATTTTTATGCAGACAGCAAAACGGATGCGTTCGACGAAACGGGCGCAGGCGGTTTAGATTTATCTTTTGGCAAACAACATTATCATTCGTCTACCGCACACCTTGACTTGGCGCTAACTTACGCCGTCAACAGTTCTTCGGCAGTCTGGCTACCGTATGTGCATGGGCAATGGGTGAAAGAATTTGCCGATCAGTTCGACACGTTCGATGTGCGCTTTGTGAACGATAATGATCCATCGTCGGCACCGCTCGCAGTGCAACTCGATAAGCTGGACAATCAATATTTCCGTGTTGCGGCTGGTGTCTCGGCACAATTCCGTGACGACATTTCCGCTTATGTGGACTATCAGCAACTGATTGGATTCGAGGCGGTATCGTTTCACAACATTAGTTTAGGACTGCGTATACAGTTTTAATTTTCTGGTCTTATGTAGGGGCGAGGCATGCCTCGCCCGTGATTGGAATGGGCTACGCATGCGTGGTTCTACGACGAGCTATCACTCACCACGAATGTTGGTCATCGGTATCTGGGCCAGCGCCGCATCAAGCAGCGCTGGCCAATTTTTTTCCCAACAACATAGATGATCGTAATCGGCATAATGCATTACTTGTGTATTGGGTTGTGCAGCCAGAAATCGCGACACAGTAGAGAAGGGCACTTGCCTATCCTGATCGCCGACTAGCGCGATATGCGGAATGGATAAGCTCGCTAGATCAACCGCTGGATTCAGCGAGCCCTGTAATGGATCGAAATGCATGGCGTCACTCCATGCCTGTGTATCGAGATTGGCGGCAATGCTGATCACTGCAGTCACTTGCGGTAAGCGCGGTGCTAGCAATACCGCAAGCGTACCGCCACCGCTGTAGCCTACCAGTACTAAGCGTTGTGCATGCTGGGTGGCAGCGAATCGTGCAATTGCCATCGCCATGCTATCTACCACTTGCAGCGAATAGCGTTCAAACGTCCATATACGCTGATTACAAGCAACGTCATGCTGGCCGTTATAACAGGGACGAGTGATGTACCACGCCGGCAACGTAGTTTTAAGCATCAAATTGAATGCGAGCGGATGACGCGGAGTAGGGTCGTCGACCGGACGCTTCGTATACACAATGCCGCCGCTATGCGTGTTGCGGTCGTAAACATAGACCGGTTGGTCATCGATCCAGGCGCTGTCGCCTTCGATAAAAACCAGTGTGAATTCATTCGAATCGGCGTGCAAATCTGTGGAAGCAGCGCCTTTAGTCTGAGTTCGCCTATATATAAGGTGGGTAAAGTTGACACCTGCTACAGGCGTGGCGCTGACGCCTGCTGCCGCAGCATGACGGGCAAACATCGTCTGCGGCGAGCTGCTGCAGCCGGTGAGCACAAATGCGCATATGAGGTCGATAATAATGGCAAGGACGACTATGCGGACATTCGATAGCGCGCCTGGCGCGGGGACGTTATACAATGATGGCCTACACATTTTGGTTGGTAGTTGATTGGCTCGCGAATAGCTGGTTAGAACCTATCTCAACCGGCAGACAATACTCAATAGCGGGAGGATTTATGAATTCTTGGACACAACACTATCGCATTGCCTGCTTAGGGCTGGCTACGTTATTGAGCGTTTCCTGCGCTGCGCCATCGCAGAAAGATGTTGCTGCTGCAACCAAAGGCATGGTGACCCGACAAGATTTGGAAATCGTCGATTGCTTGCTGCCAGGCCAAGTGCGGCAATTAGGTAATTCGACGTATCTTACGCAACGTCGTCCAATCAATACCACCGCCAGTGATTGCCGCATTCGTGGCGGCGAATACGTTGCATATGATCGCGCCAATCTAAAATCAGCTCTGGCTGTTTGGCTGCAAGCCGCCGAGGCCGGCGATGCCGAGGCACAAAATAATGTCGGCGAGATTTACGAACGTGGTTTAGGTATCGAACCTAACTATGAAGCTGCAATTATTTGGTATCAAAAAGCGGCCGATCAAGGCAATGCACGTGCGCAATTCAACTTAGGCACATTGTATGAACAAGGCTTGGGTGTGCCGGCCGATAAACTCAAAGCATTGAACCTATATCGTCAATCATGGGGTTTGTCCGAAGATAACTTGATGTATCAGTCTGCCGCTGCACAGGAACAACAAACGTTGCGCGACGAACTGCAGAAACAAATCGCGGAAAAAGATTCGCAATTGGGCCTGTTGCAGAAACAACTTAAAGATCAGCAGCAAAAATTAGCTAAGCAACCCACTGTGGAGCACGCTAACGCTACCAGCACTGAGGCAACTGCAGCTCGCGCCGAGATTGAAGCGCTCAAAAAATGGATTGCTAATCTTGAGTCTGATCGCCGCGCTAGCAATGATCGTTTGGCGAGCGTTGCACAACTTAGAACACCGCAAAGCACAACTACAGTTCCACAAACCAGCAGCTTACCTGTGGCACAAGTTCGCAAAGCACTGGGCATGGATTTTGGTCGCTACTATGCGTTGGTGATCGGTAATCAGAATTACAAATCGATTGATAGCTTGCAAACGCCTATCAGCGATGCACAGCGCACCGCCAAGGTGTTGGCGGACAAATATGGCTTCACGGTGCAAATTCTAGAAGACGCCAGCGATGTGGCCATGCTGAAGGCATTGAATGATCTCAACGCGGCGCTTCAGCCTAACGATAATTTGCTGATCTATTACGCTGGTCATGGTGAGCGTTTGCAGAACGGTAAATTGGAAAGCGGTTATTGGCTGCCTGTTAATGCCGATCCACCGCCACAAGATACATTCTGGGTGCCGAATGAACAGATCACGGCGCATTTAGCGCGCTTACCGGCAAAACGTGTATTAGTCGTGGCCGACTCATGCTATGCAGGTTTGTTATCTACCGATCCCAGTTATTTGTTCGTCGACAACAAAGTCGGCTACACGTTGGATTATCTGAAATTCAAACTCCCAAAACGTTCGCGTCTATTGATATCGTCCGGTGGCGATAAGCCAGTATTAGATACCGGCGGCGGCACCAACTCAGTATTCGCACGCGCCTTCCTTGATGAATTGGAAGCCAATCAATCGGTGCTGGCTGCGCCGGAATTGTTTGCCAGAATTAATAAGCGCGTAGCCGGAGTCGCGGCCAAGAACAAATTTGTACAGGTGCCGGAATTTAAATCCATTAAAGGTGCCGGCCATGAAGTGGGCGATTTCTTTTTGGTGCCTAAGGCGTGAGTTGAGATAGCAGCGTTTCTGACGTTATAACGATGGCGTGTTGTTGGGTCTCGGATGGACCTAACACACGCCTATTTAATCACCTCGTTATCGCCTGTAAGTTCAAAGAAACTATGGCGTCGTGGTCCAAGTATTCGACCTGCTGAGGCGATCCCAGCGTCTTGAAAATCAAATTAAGGTAGCCGTATGTCCATGAAAATTGTTTTTTCTGATAAGGCGGATGTGCCGCAGATATTTGCGGATGGATGCACACGGGTCAGTTTCCATGAAGGTATTGTTCAGATTGAGTTGGTCTCTACCTGGGTTAGCGGTGAACCGAATGAATTGGTTGGAACGCAGATTCCCCAAGTCCACTTGGCGATAACGCCTACTGCAGCGATGGCTCTATTGGGGCAGCTGTCAGGGTTGGTGGATATGTTGGAGCGTCATGGCGTGGTGAAGCGAGTTCAAAACGAGCCTCAGGCACCGTCGGGCGCATCTTCACATTGAAAAGCGGGCCTAACACCAGTTCTCGTGCTTGGCACATGCCAAGTAGAACATCGCCATAATACTGGCGATGTTACCCTTGACGTACCAAGCCGCTATGGGTAGTATTCTTGCCCATGAGCACTTTAGACGCCCCGCAGTTTCGCGATGAACAGGCCGCCTACGATTACGTAGAGGCGCTTCTTTGGCCGAATGGTCCTGTCTGCCCGCATTGCAGCAACTGCAATCAGGACCGCATTACTCTGCTTCAGGGTAAAAGCATGCGCATTGGCTTGCGTAAGTGCAAAGACTGCCGCAAGCCTTTCACGGTCAAGATGGGCACGATTTTCGAGGATAGCCACGCCCCGATGACCCATTGGCTTCAGGCCATCTATTTGATGTGCTCAAGCAAGAAAGGTATTAGCACTCGCCAGCTTCAGCGCACGTTAGGCGGCAGCATGCGTACTGCGTGGCACATGGGCCATCGCATCCGTTTGGCGATGACGCCTAGCGATATGAGCCCGATTGGTGGCGAAGGCCATACCGTGGAAGCCGACGAAACCTACCTGGGCAAGTCTCCCAAGACTCGCAAGAAGGGTCCGAAATTTTCCAAGAAAGAGCCCCAGGTGTTCAGCTTAGTAGATCGTGAGGGCAACATCCGTTCGATGTTCCTGGATCATCGCAATGTGCGCCGCACGCTGATGAAGCACATCCACGAAGACAGCCGCTTAGTGACTGACGGCGCAAATTACTATCGCTTCACCGGCTTAAAGCATGAGTCTGTAGATCATTCCAAGTACGAATGGGTACGCGGCGATGTGCATACAAACACGCTGGAAAACTTCTTCTCAATCTTCAAGCGCGGCATGGTTGGCGTGTATCAGCACATGGATAAGAAGCACTTAGACCGCTACTTAGCTGAGTTCGATTTCCGCCGCAACACCCGCGCTAAGCTCGGCATCAACGATACGATGCGCACTGCACTTGCGGTTCAAGGCACGAAGGGAAAGCGACTGACCTATAAACGGCCTAATAGCCCGTAAGGAGCGTTTGGATGAGCGAAAGGAAAGTGCGTCCGATAAACATGAAAAGGCTGGCAGTGCAAAGAAACGAGCACTACGAAGGGCTAGGAAGATTTATTGATCGTTATAGCCATACCGAAGGATTTATTGCGATCCATCTTTGGATGCTCTGCGGAATATCTATGGATATCGGATATGTTGTTCTTGCTGGAGAAAGCATTGATTCAGCAGTAGGGTACATTCGAGCTATCTGTAAAAGGAAGAAACTGTCTCCTGAGGCTGAAAAGCACTTATCAATTGGTTTGGATAAACTACAAAAGATTAACGTACTCAGAAATACACTCATTCATTACGGGTCACTATTTAATGGACATGACGACCCAGCCACTACGACTAGCTGGCTTAAATCTGATAATCCAAACAGGGTGGTATATAAGTTACCGCCCGATTCATTCTTTAACTTGTGTCAAGACCTAGACAAGCTAGAGGCTCATATCAGTGTTGCTTTATTAGAGGTAATCCCGAGCCATATAACTGGTGGAGACCTGTTTGATAGCCACCTGCAACGAGCATGGCTTTACAAATTTCCTGAACAACAAAAAAAAGATCGTTCGCGCCGTATAAGTCCAGCACAGCGACGCCAGCGGAAATCATCTCCTGATTGATGACAACGCGCTTTTTCTTATTTGAAGTTGATTTTCTCATGGTCTAAAGTCCCTCCATGAAGCCAACACCAAAAGCAAAGCAAACGACGCCAGCAGCGCAGCTCAAGCGCTTTAAAGCTATGGCAAAGGAAGTCGGCGCTGACGAAGCACCGGGAGCGCTGGATCGCGCCTTTAAGCGCGTCGATCCAAAGAAAGCGCCCAGCAAGGAACACAAGCGCCCATAAGCAGCGCTGTGTTTTGGCCTGTCACGCAGGCTAATCCTATATGTTGTGTACTGGTATGTCATGGGTAACATCGCCATAATACTTCGCATAATGTATATTATGGTAAGTTATAAATATACCCGAGCTGGGCGAAGTAATCATTTCAGCTGGTTTATCCCAAACCTTAGAACGTAAGCACTGCTTCGCCTCAGCGGGTTTACGACGTCGAGATCAGCCATGCTGCAATTCTGCTTTTCAACAAGCATAAGCGACTTGAATACATTCGTATGTCGAACGCTCAATGCAATTACACAGACGACACAAAAGAGTTACGGCTGGATCAAGCGGCTGAATATCTTTTGGAAGAATGCCGCATGGTCTTACCTGGCATCTAGGCGCTACTTGGCTTCCAGCTGATCGTGGTCTTCAATAACGCTTTTCATCGGTTGCGCTTCGTCGAGCAATGCTTACATCTGACCGCTATTGGTTTAGTAGTCATTGTGATTGCTTTGATCATGATCGGCTGCTTTGTATCGACAACTCTCACTATACGAAATTTCCAAGCGGCTCATTATGATCTCAACAAGGAAGCATGTTTCCGTGGTGATCATGTTGCTTTCTATTTTGATTACGCTCTGGTTCTGCTTACCGCAAATATTGAGTCGTCGGAGAAAAAACATTTGCGCAGAGAATCGTATAAAGCAACCTCAGTGAGGAATGACTATAAAAACACTCCTGTACGTTTGAACTACTCATTGACCCGGTTCTAAGCATTTTATATTTTTCAAAATTCGACCCAGGCAAAAGGTCTGTATTAAAAAAGTTTAAATATAGCGTTTTGATTTTTGTAATTTTTAGTGTGGTCGCAGAGACGTCATTGTCGTTATCTGGACACGGTTAATAAGGGAAACGCAAATGTCAGACATGCATATTTCCTTTGCAGATGCCGCCACCAGTCGGCGAGCTCTTGTCGTTGAAGATGAGAGCTTAATCGCCATGTATCTTGCGGATTTGTTGCAGGAGACGGGATTTGAAGTTGCAACGACGGTCACGGCGGCCGAAACACTTGAGTTAGTGCGCCACCATGATTCCTTTTCGGTTGCATTTATCGATTTGGATCTTCCTGACAGTACGGGCCTTGAACTCATTTCCCATCTAAAGAAAATCGATCCAGCATTGCCAATAGTCATTGCGTCAGGATACGGCGCAATGGCACGTCGTGATCACACGGGTGATGCTACGCAGTCACTGGTTTTAGCTAAGCCCTACGAAAGAAAAGACGTCTTTAAGTTACTTAAGACGCTGGGTTTTCACCTGCCTTCATAAAAATCCCCTTCTGATGGTTTGATTTGCGACGGCACTAAGATGACGATTAACTTGCGGCATACAGTGGAACCTCAAGCGCTCGACCATTTCGTGCCGGCGCATGTCGTCGTCAATGTCGAAGGCGATGTGCTTCATCACTCGCCGCACATCGACAAGTATTTGGATCCCACTGCGGCGTTACCGAGCCGCCAACTCCTGACCATGGTGCGTCGTGACTTTCGGTCGGAATTGGAATCGGCTTTACGCGAAGCGGCTGAGCATCGGCGACCGATCGTTCGCCAAAATATTAATGTTGAAGGCGACGATCGACTGCAGCGCATCAACTTAAGTGTGGGGCCGCTGCCAGTCGATCAAAGAGAGGTGCTTTATTAATCTTCTTCTCCGGTGCGCCCGAACCCGTCGTTGCCGAAATCGAAAGCAAGGCCGGGGGTGAGGACGGACTGCGTGAACGACTTGAAGAGGAACTGCGGACGCGCGAGCGCTTACAAGTCACTATTAAAGAGCACGAAACAGCAGTTGAGGAGCTTAAATCCTCCAACGAAGAATTGCGTTCAATAAATGAGGAATTACATGCGGCCAATGTCGAGCTCAGCAATAAGATAGATGAATTGGATCGCGCGCATAATGATCTGCGCAATTTGTTTGATAGTACGCAGATTGCGACGGTATTCCTCGATCAACACCTGGTCATTCGCAGCTTCACTCCGTCCATTACCAGTATATTCAATTTAAGCTCCAACGATTGCGGGCGCCCACTCACTGATATTGTGAGCCAAATCGATAATAGTGAGTTGCGTGCCGAAATCGAACAAGTTTTCGAACGTGACGAACCATTCGAAAAGAATGTCAGCAATCGTGAGAAGTCTACTCACTACCTCATGCGTATCCTGCCTTATAAGCGCGACCGAGGTGTGATTGAAGGTGTGCTAGTGACATTCGTCGATATCACTAATCTAAAAGAGGCCGAGGACAAACAGCGCCTCATGGTGGCCGAGCTTAATCACCGTGTGCGCAATATGCTCACCGTCGTCAACGCGATCACGCGTGCAACCTTAACGCGCAGCGTTTCCAAAGAAGCCTTTGCCGAGTCGCTGAGTGGTCGTATTCAAGCTATGGGCACGGCATACACCTTGGTATCGCGCGAACAATGGGGCGAAGTGGAGTTAAATTCCATCATCATCGACCAATTGATGCCCTTTCAATCAGACTCAAAGCATCGTATTCAAATTGCGGGGCCATGTGTTTTATGCAAACCGAATGTGGCGGTGACATTCGGTCTTATTGTTCATGAGCTTGCCACCAATGCGGTGAAATATGGCGCGCTTTCCAATGCTCGTGGATCGGTATCGATCAATTGGGCCGTCGACTCTTCAGGGACTTCGGCATTGATCTTTCAATGGCGCGAACAGGGAGGACCGCCAACGTCAACGCCGAGCCGCAAAGGGTTTGGCACCGAGCTAATAGAACGAGAGTTGAAATTTAGTTTAGGCGCCAAGCTTGATTGGCAGTTCTTGCCAGACGGCGTGGCGTTGAAGATTGAAATCCCACTGAATTCCACACGAATAACGCTCCCGTCTGAACACAGTTTTGTGGCGTCATGATGCGGCACACAATACTTATCGTTGAAGACGAGGCGCTTATTGCAATGGATTTGGAAACATTGCTCAAAGAAGCAGGCTATGACGTGGCGGGCCCGGCCAACACAACGACAGCAGCAATGGAACTGATTTCGGGTGTTGCTATTGCGGCAGCAATTCTGGATGCGAATCTTCACGGCGAAAGTTCTTCAACAATCGCCAGAGCGTTATCAGCCGCCAATATCCCGTATGTTTTGGTCACAGGATACGATTCTGGGAATTTACCGCCGGCATTGCAAAACGCCGCTTGTTTTCAAAAGCCGTACGACTCTAAGCTCTTGTTGCTTAGTCTTAAATTAATGGCAACGCCTGTTACGCTTAAAAAATAATCATGAGATTCAAACTCACGCTTCAGCGTGTTGAAGTCTTTTAATCACTCAATCGAAACTTCCAAGCGTCCGCTTTAAGCGCTTAAAAAACATAGTAGGAAGCAACTTACATTTCCTTTAGGACGGTACCGATGTAAGAAAAGCCGTTTGCTGTGAAATGCTTTTTCACCTCAAGAAGTTTTAATGACTTCTATCTTCTCAGACGGTATTGCTACCGGAGGCCAGCTATGAAACCAGCTATGAAAAAAGCCAACGTCATGTTCGGAATGAGCGTTGCCGTGTGTGTAAGTGTCGTGCTGGCGCAATCTCCACGCATGTCCCCTACTCCCGCGCCGACTACTTCTAGTCCATCTACGCCTACTGTGGAGGGCACTCTACCGCCTGGCGTGACTGATATGCCGTCGACAGGCACGAGTTCGAGCATGGGAAGTATGTCGAGCTCGTCATTTAGTAGTTCGCTGTATAGCAGCTCCAGTTCATCGTCGAGCCGATCATCACTGAGCTCAAGTTCTTCATCGAGTCGATCATGGAGCAGCTCAAGTTCTTGGTCGAGCCGTTCATCAATGGATCCCATGCTGCCGTGAGTCGTCTGTAAGGCCATCGTCCTAACGTGGCAAATGGAATCGGAACATCGCAACTGAGGTCGTCACTATGAAACGCGACTCATCCGCCACCAAGGTGGTTGATCAGCAACAGCACCTTCAATCGTCGCAGGATAATCGCGACGATCAGCCGGAAAAGAAGAAGCCGCAAGCCATGCAAGCCGGTGCTCGCGAATATCCCGTTCCGCCCTTTCCAGAGCAGCACCTCGCAAAGCCGGGAGAAGAGTCTCCACTTGTCCCAGCGCCGATGTTTGACGCGCCTTATTACGAAGGATCGGGGAAACTGAAAGACAAGGTGGCCATTATTACCGGCGGAGATTCCGGTATCGGCCGCGCAGTCGCCGTGCTTTTTGCCCGGGAAGGTGCAGACGTCGTAGTGGTTTATCTCGATGAACATGACGATGCAACCGCCACCAAGCAAGCAGTGGAAGGCGAGAAGCGTCGCTGTGTGCTGATGTCCGGCAATGTTGCCGATCGCAAGTTTTGCCAGCGTGTGGTTGCAGAGACATTGCGGACATTCGGCAAACTTGATGTGCTGGTTAATAACGCAGCGTTTCAATTACACGTCAACGACTTTCAGGAATTGACTGAAGAGCAATTTGATCTGACGATGAAAACTAATCTATATGGCCATTTTCATTTGTCGCAGATTGCCGCGGAATACATGGCTCCGGGCAGCGCGATTATCAATAGCGGGTCGGTGACCGGCATTCTTGGGAATGCGCAACTGTTGGATTATTCGCTCACCAAAGGCGGCATTCATGCATTCACTCGTTCGCTGGCAGCGCACTTAATACCAAAAGGTATCCGCGTGAATGCCGTTGCGCCGGGTCCCGTGTGGACACCGCTTAATCCGGCAGATAAGGACGCGGAAAAAGTGGCCCACTTCGGCGAGCGCGTGCCAATGAAACGACCGGCGCAACCAGAAGAAATATCACCGGCCTATGTTTTCCTAGCCTCTGCACATTGCTCTAGCTATATCACCGGTGAGATTTTGCCGGTGGTCGGCGGATATGCCGGCGGTTAATGAAACAGTGAGTGGCTGTGATGCCCACGAAAAAAGCCAAATGGTCCAAACAAGTCACTGAACACAGCGACGCCATGACCTTGGAGTCTGGCGTCTTCTCGCAGAAAGACCCGAAGAAAATTGCTGCGTCTATTAAACGTTCGGCGCAACACAGCAAGCGCCTGAAAGGCACACCGTTTCAATCCGCGATGTCTATGTTGAATTTTTATGTGAATCGCGCCGGCAGCCATTTGAGCGAAACGCAGCGTCATCAATTGCAGGCAGCTAAAGCTGAGTTACGCCGTTTATTCGATAAGCCGTCGCCAAAATCTACAGCTCGAAAAGCTGGTACGAAACACAAGACTCATTCGACTCATTCAGGAAGCGCCAGGCACGCAGGATGAAACGCCCACGGAAGGTGCTGTTAGATGACTGTTAATCGTCTGTCATTAGCGGATAACCAGGCAATGGAGGTTAATCATGCAATGTGAAGTATGTGGTAATCAGTACGATAAAAGTTTTACCGTCATTGCTGCCGGCGTTACTCATGTGTTCGATAGTATCGAATGTGCCGCCACAGTGATTGCGCCGCGCTGTCAGCATTGCGGATGCCGCATACTAGGTCATGGCTTGGAAGCTAACGGTGATTTCTTCTGCTGTGCACATTGCGCTAAAAAGTCGGGTGAGCAGTCGCTACGCCATCGAGCATAGATGATTCTCTGCAGAGACTCCTACTCTCTATGAAGGCGGTCGGCGTTATCCCACACAAAATCCGCGCGAATGCTTGTAGTATTTGGCTTCGCCTAATTCTAGTTTAAGTTCGTGATGCGCGTTCTCTGCTGCACCGCTTATTAGCATGAGGCGACCGTGCGCAAACAGCTCGATACCTATAACGCTAAGCGTGATTTCTCAAAGACTCTCGAGCCGAGCGGAACGGCTAACGGCACGCGTGCGAAACGCTCAACTAATAGTCGATTACGTTTTGTGGTGCAAAAGCATGCTGCACGCTATTTGCATTATGACTTTCGCTTGGAGCTGGATGGCGTGCTGCGATCATGGGCCGTCACGCGTGGCCCTTCGCTTGACCCAACCGACAAACGTTTAGCGGTGGAAGTGGAAGATCATCCGCTGGCGTATGGTGATTTCGAAGGCACGATTCCGACTGGGCAATATGGTGGCGGTACCGTGCAACTATGGGATCGCGGTTATTGGCAGCCCCAGTCCGACGTTTCGCCTCAGCGCTGCCTTAAAAGAGGCGAGTTGAAATTCGACCTGTTCGGTGAGCGCTTAACCGGCAGTTGGGTGTTGGTGCGAATGAAGAATAGCCGTGATCCCCGTGATACTAAGAGCAACAAATCGCGCAACAGCAATTCACGCCACAATTGGTTGTTGATTAAGCATCGTGATACTGCAAGCCCTGCGTCAGTCAGTGCATCGGAACGTAAACACCAACGAAAGGTGGCAGAGGAATTGTTGCAGCAGGACGCTTCCATAGCATCCGGCCGCACGATGGCGCAAATCGCTGCGGGTCAGGGCCCTGCCCCTACACCGTTTATTGAGACACGAATGACCCGCATGAAACCCAAACAAGATTCCATTCAACATGCCAAAACGGCGACACGCCAACGGCAAGACGTTGTGCAACATCGCATCAACGGTCCAAAACCCGTCAAACGTTTACCTGCTTTTGTTACACCAGAACTCTGCAAGCTAATGAGCCGGCCACCGACAGGTGCAGATTGGCTGCACGAAATAAAGTTGGACGGCTACCGTCTGCAGTTGCGTGTAGATAACGGCAAGGTCACTTTAAAGACGCGTAAAGGATTAGATTGGACCCATAAGTTTTCCCACATCGCGAGCCTCGCGAAGACGCTTCCCACTTGTGTAATCGACGGTGAAATGACCGCGCTCGATGCCGCAGGTAAAACCGATTTCTCTAAATTGCAAGCGGCCTTAGCTGAGAACAAGCTGAATCAACTTGTGTTCTTCGCTTTCGATTTAATGTTCCTTGAACAACGTGATTTGCGTAACGTGCCGCTGCTTGGCCGCAAGAGACAATTGCAAGCGTTGCTTGCAGAGCATGCCTCACATCATCAACTGCGCTACGTCGATCATGTGATTGGCGACAGCGATGCTATTTGGCATTCTGCATGCGGTATGCATCTCGAGGGCATTGTTTCAAAACGCAGCGATTCACCGTATTCAAGTGGACGCGGCGGTGATTGGGTAAAGACTAAGTGTCGTGCTGGACATGAAGTGGTGATCGGCGGCATGACGCGTACTGACGGCCAACTGCGATCTTTGTTGGTTGGCGTCATGCGCAATCGGCGGTTGGTGTATGTGGGTCGAGTCGGCACTGGCTTCGGTGCGTCTGTACATCGCCAAGTAATGCCGCAACTAAAAGCAGTGATCAGTAAGGAAAATCCATTTCATGGCGCCACTGCACCGCACAAAGAAGCCAATGTGACATGGCTTAAACCGACGCTGGTAGCCGAAATTGAATTCGCCGGTTGGACTGGAGGCGGCATGGTGCGCCAAGCAGCATTTAAAGGACTGCGTCAGGATAAGTCGGCCAGTGAAATTCAGACAGAAGCACCCGAAGACCCAGTGTCGAAAGAACTCTTAGTATCGAAAAAACATGGAACCGAGAAAAAACTAAAAAGTGCAACAACATCACGCAAGACAACGCGTAAGCGTCACGATGTGATGCCAACTCACTTGAGCAACGCCGATAAAATATTGTGGCCCGCAGCTGCGAAACAGCATGCCTTAACCAAACTCGATCTCGCCGAGTATTATCAGCACGTCAGCGAATGGCTGTTGCCGCATATACAAGGTCGACCCTGTTCCATACTCCGTGCACCCAATGGCATTACCGGTATGCAGTTCCTGCAACGCCACGCTATGGTAGGTGCGCCGCGTGATGTACAAACCATCAAGGTTGCGGGCGACCGTAAACCCTATTTAATGATTGATACGCCTGCGGCGCTGGCTGCTATTGCTCAGTTGGGTGCAATGGAATTACATCCGACGAACTGTATGCCTGGTAATCCGCAATGGCCCGGGCGTTTGGTGTTCGATTTAGATCCCGCACCGACGGTCGATTTCAAAGCGGTCATTAAGGCGGCATTGGAATTGCGCCAACGTCTCGAACATCTCGGCATGATCAGCTTCTGCAAAACAACGGGCGGCAAAGGTCTTCATGTCGTGGTGCCGTTGGCGATACCGAAAGCGAGTAAGTCGCACGATGAGCTGGACTGGCATAGCGCCAAGCTCTTCACACAAACGCTGTGTGCGCAAATGGCAGAAGATAGTCCACAGCAATATTTGATTACCATGTCAAAAGCCGCACGTCGTGGGCGAATATTTCTCGACTATCTGCGTAATGACAAACTTGCCACTGCAGTTGCGCCCTTATCGCCGCGTGCGCGGCCGGGTGCGACGGTATCCATGCCCTTGCAATGGCAACAGGTGCGCATGGGGCTTGATCCACAACGTTTCACTATCGACACTGTCGAATCGTTATTGAAGACCTCTCAACCTTGGAAGGATTACGCACGCAGCGGCAGCTCGTTGGCCGCCGCGATGAAGGCATTACTCAAGAATCATCGGCACGCAGCCTAAGCGAGGTGTCACATGAGTCGTCCGATTTGGAATGGAACCATCTCATTTGGTTTACTGAATGTGCCGGTACAGTTGTACTCAGGTGAACATACCGTTGATCTTCATTTGCGCATGTTAGATGGGCGCGATAAAAGTCCCATCCGCTATGAGCGCATTAATTCTGAAACCGGCAAGGAAGTGCCTTGGAAATCAATTGTTAAAGCGTTTGAATATTCCAAGGGAAACTATGTGGTCATCGATGAAGAGGAGCTGCGAGCCGCACATCCAGAAGCCACTGAAACAGTCGAGATCGAAGCCTTCATCGATCAAGATGCGATTGATCCTCCCTATTTTGAGAAACCTTATTATCTAGTGCCGGCCAAGAAGGCTGAGAAAGGCTATGTGTTACTGCGCGAGGTATTAAAGAAGTCCAAAAAAATCGGCATCGCCAAAGTCGTGATTCGCACGCGTCAATATCTGGCGGCAATCTTGCCGCTTAATCATGCCTTGCTGTTGAATCTGATGCGTTTCCCACAGGAGCTGATACCGGCGGATGAATTCGAACTGCCTAGCGGCACCCTAGCGAAATATCGAATAACACCTAAAGAGATTGATATGGCCAATGCACTCGTTGAATCGATGGCCACCACTTGGCGACCCGCTGACTACAAAGATGATTTTCGTATCAAGCTGCGACAGCTCATCGATGCGCAAGCGGCCAAGGGTAAGCGTGGCAAAAAGAGCAAGCCGGTTAGCGAAAAAGCTGAGCCTGCCAATAACGTAGTTGATTTTATGGCGCTACTTAAAAAGAGCGTCGCCGCCAAGCAATCGCATTCACATAGCGGCAGAACAACCAGCCGCCGACATCGGAAATCAGGCTGAAGTTAAGCCTACATTCGGCTGGTATTACCAACCCAAGCGATGCGGTGTCGTCCTACAGACCGGACCACGTGGTATCACTAAGTTCTATCAACGTTGTCGCTCGACACGCTTCCACACTCTAACGAACTGAGGAGATCAATCATGACTACCGTAAGCGGTCATACATCAGCCATTCGTGCGAAGAAAGTTATAGGCACGGCAGTTGAAGATCCCACCGGCAAGAAGATTGGCGAGATTGAAGATATTGTTCTGGATAAACAATCGAACAACATCATGTTCGCCGTCGTGGGTTTTGGCGGCTTTCTCGGCATGGGTGAAAAATATCATCCGCTGCCATGGAGCATGCTCGATTATCATCCAGAAGATAACAGCTATGTCGTGAGCGTGACCAAGGAACAATTGCAGTCGGCGCCCGCCGATTCGCTCGAAGCGCTTACGCAAGATGATGGCTTGGCCTTCCGTGAGTCGGCTTATAGCTATTACAGCGCCAAAAAATACTGGCAATCATAAACTGAAGAAAGTGTGCAAGTCGCCGCAATGATGGCGACTTGCACGTGATGCGCTCAAGTGCTCTGAAGCTTCTGTACGGGTTGCATGCTCAATTCACCAATTACTTCGAGCAGCGCTTTAGTATCTACCGGCTTGCTGAGAAACCGACAGTTAGGCACCGGCTCTTTAAGCGCGCGTAACACTGAAGGCAAATCACCACTGAGAATAATAGCCGGTAGTTCGCACGACAAATGTCGACGCACCGTATGCAACACATTGAGTCCGGTATTTTTCCCATCAAGGTGGTAATCGGCAATGATAATGTCTCTGCTAGTGATA
>Ga0206934_1182_pt1 | contig 16390 bp, 17 predicted proteins | sample Alteio_BWOrgHeat_16_FD_152932 | JGI IMG/M metagenome (GOLD analysis project Ga0206934, IMG submission 152932) | Enriched cells from forest soil in Barre Woods Harvard Forest LTER site, Petersham, Massachusetts, United States -... | ecosystem: Environmental > Terrestrial > Soil > Temperate forest >...
TAGCCTCCATTTTTGAGCTTCGGGATAAATATACCGTTAATGTGAAAGGTGAAGTAAGAAGGCCGGGACAATTTGCCTATGCCGACAGCATGTCAGCAGCCGATCTTATTCTACGCGCGGGCGGCTTTGCAGAGGGAGCCAGCGCCAAACGGATCGAAGTCTCCAGAAGGATATCTGACAGTGATCCGATGTCTAAAAACAGCCAGGTTGCATTGGTTTACAGCATCGATCTTGATTCGCGGCTGATGTTGGATTCCGGGTCGTTTGTGCTGAAACCTTTTGATATCGTATCTGTCTATAGTTTGCCCGGGTTTGAAAAACAAAGGACCGTGAAAATTGAAGGGGAGGTACTTTATCCGGGTTATTATACCATCCAGAGTAAAGATGAAAAGATATCCGCCATTTTGAAAAGGGCCGGAGGTATCACAGCCTCAGCCGATGTCGATGGCAGTACCTTAAAACGTAACAATAGGGCTATCCTGGGAGTAAATAAGGGAAAAACAGATACCGCGGAATTGTTAATGGAGCGGCAATTACGTCTACAACATATACAGCGTGCGCAAAAGGACTCGAGCTTCCTCCAGTCGGAACGATTACGAAATGATTTTATAGGCATTGAATTGGCGGAAATCATTAAGAACCCGGGTTCACCTACTGACCTTATCCTGGAAGACGGAGATATTTTAAGGGTACCGAAACAACAGCAAATTGTCAGGATCAATGGTGAAGTACTTTATCCAAGCGCGGTAGTTTATGAGCGTGGTAAATCATTTAAAGACTATATCCTGAATGCCGGAGGGTATTCGGACGATGCCTTTAGACGGGGAGCCTATATCGTTTATCCAAACGGTGCGGTCCATGGAACACGAAAATTCCTGTTTTTTAATTCACATCCGGGCATCAAACCGGGCAGCGAAATTTATGTCCCCAAAAAGCCATTTCACAGGCCGGTGACCGCGGGTGAAGTTGTGGGATTGACCGGTGGTATCGCTTCCATAGCAGCGATCATTCTGGGTATTATTTCTCTCCGAAAATAAGTGATGTGATGGAACGAAAAAATGATTCAGAAAGATTGATCACCATCAGTGACACTGCAAAAAAGTTAAAATTTTGGTTTTGCTACCTGGCATCGCACTTCCGGGTGATTGCATTAGTTACGCTTGTTTGTCTTTTTGCCGGATTTGCTTATGCGTTGATCAGAAAACCCGTCTACATCGCAGAAAGCACCTTTGCCCTGGAAGAAAACGAAAATGCCGGCCTGGGTCAATATTCAGGATTGGCGGCATTGGCGGGAATCCCGCTCAATTCTAATAATAGCGGGTTATTTGCGGGTGATAATATTCTCGAGCTTTACAAATCACGCAGCATGTTAAAAAAGACGCTGCTTAGCAGGGGTGTCTTTAATACAGGCCCTCAGTTGCTGGTCGACCGGTATATTGCATCCAATGGGCTTCGTAAGCAATGGTCCGGTAAAGAACAGCTTGAAGATCTTCACTTTGACGCTGATAGCGGAAAGTCAAGTATATTAAGGGACAGTATCTTGTTCGACATCATCCGGGAAATTAAGAAGAAGAACCTGGCCGTCGGCAAAGCCGATAAAAAACTAAGCGTCGTATACGTGACCATCCAGGCAAAGGATGAATTGTTTGCCCGGGAATTTGATCGTTTGCTGGTTGCCAATGTCAATTCGTTTTATGTGAGTACCAGGATCGCTAAAGCTTCGCAGAACCTCCGAATACTTCAGCAGCAAACAGACAGCGTGCACAACCTGGTCATCAGCAATATGTCCGGCGCAGCGCTGGCCAACGATTACGTTCCCAATGCCAATCCGGCAAAAAGCATTCTGCATACCAGTTCGCAAAAAAAGTTAGCGGATATGCAGGCTAACAGCGCCGTTTACACTGAACTCCTCAAGAATTTGGAATTGGCCAAGATCAACCTTCAAAAGGAGACACCGCTTATCCAGCTCATAGACCAACCTGATCTACCGCTTGAAAAACAACAGCTATCTAAAATCTTGTATTCAATCGGCGGCGCGTTGGCGGGATTTTTCGCTGCTGTTTCCTATCTTTTAATGAAGCAGGTATTTGGGAACGACAACTGAAATGGAAAAAAAGAGAAACCGGCGGATAATATTAAATGCCCTTTCGGCGGCAGCCCAGGTTATTGTTGTGGGCCTGATCTATTTCATTCTATATCATTACCTGGTCAGCAAGTTGGGACCGTCACAACTGGGCATTTGGGCGCTCGTGATTTCCACAACATCGATCGCCAATTTCGCAAATTTCGGGATTACATCCGGCCTGGTTAAATTTGTTGCAGATTTCCGGGAAACGCATGACAATGAAAGTATGCACAGGCTTGTTTTTACAGCTTTTTTGTCCATTGTCGTTTTCTTTGCCATCCTGATCCTGGCCGGTTACCTGGGCATCAATTTTATACTAAAGCTCGTGGTCGATGCCAAATTTATCAAGCTCGCGCTGAGGTTGCTGCCCTGGTCGCTGCTATGTCTTTTCCTGAACGAAGCCGGAAGTATTTATTCTTCTATACTGGAAGGTTTTCAGCGTAATTATGTGCGAAATATCATTTATATCATTTCAGCAGTGCTTTTTCTCGGGCTCAGTTTTCTTTGGGTCCCGCGATTCGGCATGATGGGGGTAGCCTATGCCCAAGCTATTCAGTCCCTGATCATATTGATCAGTGCTTTTTTTTGCGGGAGTTCGCTTATTAACGGTTTTACCTTGTTTAAATGGAATTGGGATAAAATAATTTTCAAAAAACTGATCGCGTATGGATCCAGGTTCCAGTTGGTATCCTTGTTCCAACTGTTGTATGAACCGGGAACCAAACTGTTGCTTTCGCATTTTGGCGGGCTGGCGGCAGTGGGTTACTACGAAATGGCCAGCCGGCTGGTCAACCAGGTTCGTGCGCTGATTGTGAGCGCAAACCAGGTGATGATTCCTGTGGTCGCACAGGCTTCTTTCAAGGGTACGGAGGAAGTAAGGAAGCTCTACCTCCGCACGATGTCGGCCACCTTATTCGTTAATGCACCATTGATCTGCGGGCTGATCACCTTTAGCGCTTTTATTTCTCTTTTTTGGATCGGCCACGTCGAACCTGCATTTATGTTCCCGCTTTTAGTTTTGTCAATCACTATGTTCTTTAATGTAATGTGCGGGCCAGCCTATTACAGTTCCCTCGGGCAGGGGAAGCTCGGCTTGCTGGTTTATATTCACTTGTTCATGGCATTTTTTAATCTTTCATTAGGGTTATTACTTGGCCACTTCCTGAGCTCCAATGGTGTGATTTTATCGTGGGGGATAACTTTTACGACCGGTTCTCTATTGCTGATCATCTTTTTCCAGCGGAACATGCTCATCAGCTTCGCCCGGTTGTTTTCCCAGTCGGATATCTTACTGATCAGTATAGCAGCCGCTTTTGCATTAGTTGCCGTCTTGCTGAGCCAAAATTTCAGCTATTCCAAACATCGGCTGGTGCTGACCCTGGTCTCGTTCGGGGTGGTTTTTGTACCGCTATTGTTGTCCAATCATAATCTTAAAAGACTAACCAGGCGATGAAGGCATATTTTGACCGGACCGTATTTGCAAATCCTTTGACGAACTATCTGCGGTGGTTATCAGGGAAGATCTATTACCAGTTGAAAAATTGGGGAAAGCATCTTCGTATCAGCTATGGGACGACCATCCGGAATAGTCAATTTGGCCGTTATAATTGGCTGGGTAAGGACAATCTCATCCTCAACAGCACGATAAACGATCATAGTTATGTAGCCGGGCATAGCCTGATCCGTAACTGTTCGATCGGGAAATATTGTTCGATAGCGCAATATGTTCAGATATCACCCGGAAACCACCCAACTTCCGGGTTTGTCAGCACCCATCCCTCAACTTATAGCAGGCCGGCTTTTCATAGCAAAAAATATTTAACAAAAAATTATTTCGCACACCATGAGCAGGTGGAGATCGGGAACGATGTTTGGATAGGTACTAACGTGGTTGTGACAGGCGGGGTAAAAATTGGCGACGGGGTGATCGTAGCAGCAAATTCCGTCGTAAGCAGGGATGTGCCTGACTTTGAGATCGTAGGCGGGTCACCGGCAAAATTTATTCGCAAAAGATTCAGCGATGAACAGGTTGGTAAACTTAAAAAAATCCGTTGGTGGGACCAGGGCGATGACTGGGTGCAAGCCAATATTTCTAAATTTAAGTCAATCGACGAGTTTACGGAGGATGAACAAAGATAATGAGTACGATTAATGGACCGAGGATTTCGGTGATTACAGTATGCTACAATGCAGCGGACAAAATTGATATTACAATTGCCAGTGTTTTAGGTCAAACTTACCGGGATATCGAATATATTATTGTGGATGGCGCCTCTACAGACGGTACCCTGGAAAAGGTCAAAAAATATGACCGGGAGCTCATCTGGAGCAGTGAACCCGATACCGGCGTCTATGATGCCATGAACAAAGGAGTAGAAAGAGCAACCGGGGACTGGATCTATTTCCTTGGCGCAGGGGATATTATGCTGGACGTATTGAATGAACTTGTGCCTGCCTTTTCCGATCCCCGGTGTATTTATTACGGTGACGTCTTCCGCCATGATATTCACCGTAGATATGATGGCCGGTTTTCGGCGTTTAAACTTGCGGTGACCAACATCTGCCACCAGGCTATTTTTTATCCCAGGGCGGTATTTGAGAAGTATAAATACAACCTGGATTATCCTGCGATGGCGGATCATCACCTGAATATGCTTTGTTTTGGGGACAAGGACTTTAAGCTTCATTACCTGCCGGCTCTGATTGCTGAATATGAGGGTAATGGTTTCTCAGCCAATAATGCCGACTCTTCCTTCCTTGCTCATAAGCTCAAGCTGGTTAAACATAATTTTCCGCTCCCGGTTTACTGGTATGTAAGGTTAAGAAACATGTTTGGAAAGGTTTTTAAACATTAAATATGGATTGGGTAAGTTTTGGATTATTGCTGAGCGACCACATGTTGCTCTATTCCGGTATCCTGATCGCGTCTATTATATTTTACGTTTCCCTTTTCCGGAAATTTTATCTGTCGGTTTTGGATCCCTTCATGTTTTCGCTGCTTTATTCGGTGTTCGGTTTTTCGGTTGTTTGGTTCCTGGTTTGTACGGATAATATAAACAGCCGGTATCTTGCCAGCTACCTTTTTACACAAGTGGCTTTCTGGGCAGGACTTTTTACCTTCCGGCCTTTGAAAAAACAGCAGGTTATGGCGCCGGCAAAGATGTGGTTACTGGAAGATCAGGATATTTTAGAAAAGTCGCTTTTCATAGTCAGTTCCGGAATTTATATCGCAGCCCAGCTTTTAAGTTACAAGGTGATCGGCATTCCATTGCTGATCGGGAGCCATATCGATTTATACAATGGCTCCGGCGGCTGGGGTTTGCTCGGGCGCTTGCTGGATATTGTAAAATCTTGCGCGATCTTTATGCTGATCGGGTTCCTGTTCAAAAGGCAATCTTCATTATTTTTTCATGTTTATAAGTATTTCTTTTTGCTCATCGTCCTGGTGTTTTTTGCGCTGGCAGGAAGCAAAGGCGAATTCATGGCTTTAGGTTTTTTAGTTTTTTGCTTTCTGCTGCTTAATGCCAACCGTTTGAAAGCGGCGATGATGGGGATGCGAAAACTGGAATTTATTATAATTGGTGCCGCTCTCTGTTTCGCTTTCTTTACGATAATGGTTCTTCCGGATAGCGAAAATATCGGCTATAGCAACACGGGATATTTTGCCTTCAGGCTGGTATCCTCCGGTGACGCTTATTTCTTCGCTTATCCTAACGGGAATATTGAACAAATCAGTGGTGCTCATCCTTTCCTGGCGTTGTTTGGCGATCTGTTCAGTACGGTTCGGATCATTCCCCGCGATCAACAACCGCAGGTCCTCGGACTGCAGCTCTTCAGAATGTTTTCGGATATGGATGTGATTACCGGCCCAAACGCAAGACAAAATGTGTTTGGGTATGTTTACTTTGGATTTTTCGGCTGTATTATATTCTCTTACATCATAGGTTTTACCCTGGGAATAGTGCGAAATAAGCTATTTTACCTTTTAAGAACCAACATATTCGGTCAACTCGCTTTTGTGTATTTATACTTGAACTTGTCGGCCATTGAGACGGATCCGCCGATGGCCATTTCCAATCTTGAAAATGTGCTGTTAATCTTTCCTTTTGTGTTTATTATCAGTATTTTCTTTTTCCTGCTGGCCAGAAAAAATATCCCTTTACGTCAATTGACCTGATATGAAAGTGCTTGAGGAACAAATGGTGACCATACTGATGGCAACCTATAACGGAGGGGCCTTTATAAACAAACAATTGGATAGCATCGTCCAACAGACTCACCTTAACTGGCAGTTATGGATCCGGGACGACGGATCGAGTGATGATACCCTCGATATAATTGATCAATACAGACAAAAATATGCTAATATCCGGCTCTTTACTAATCTATCGGGTGTTAGAGGTGCCTGTGCGAATTTCTCAGCGCTATTCGAGTTGGCGCAAGCGGATGCAACGTTGAAATACCTCATGTTTTGTGACCAGGATGACATATGGAATACTGAAAAGATCTCAAAATCCCTGGCGGCGTTACAAGAGATCGAAGGCGCCCCGCTTTCTAAACCGGCGCTTGTTTATGGGGACCTGACATTGATAAATGAACAGGACGGTTTCATTCCCGGCAACCTGAAACTTATCGCCAAAATCAGACTGAGGAACTTGATCAGTTATAATTACGCACTGGGCTGTACGATGATGTTAAATAGGCCTTTGGCAGACGAGATCGGAACTATTCCCAGGAATGCCGAAAATCACGATTATTGGGTTGCGCTTGTGGCGTCCATTTATCAAAGCCGCTTTTTGAAAGAGAAGCTGATTAATTACCGCCAACACAGGCAAAATGTTTCCGGAAATATCGCGGGTAATAACAGTTTTTTGTCAAGGATAAAGCGGCATGTTATTTCGCCTCAAAAAGAGATTGGAATGTTAAGACGGCGATTCCTTACCCTCAGCGATTTTTTTTCTCATTATGAAAAAAAAATGACCGCCCATGACCGGGAGATTTTAAAGGATTATTTGGACGCTTATGGTAAAGGGCGGGTGCACGTCTGTTATGCCATCCTGAAAAACGGCATTTTCCGTAACGGCTTTTTTCAATCAGTTGCTTTAATTTATCACCTGCTTTTCTTTTTCAATTCTATTCAATCAAAACCTGCTGTTTAGGGTTATACTGAAACATGTCTATCATTTGCAATACCCGCTGTATGAATGCTCCCTTAACCGGGGTACAGCGTTATACCGAACAGATCTTGGCGTCATTTCCCCAGGAGATCGGCGATGTTCAGCCCTCACCCGGTATTTCAAGAGGAATTAAGGGCCACGCCTGGGAGCAAATAGTTTTGCCGCTTAAATTGGATAAACAGCTGTTATGGTCTCCGAGCAATTCCGGCCCTATGAACTATGAAAGACAGGTGGTTACGATACATGACCTGGTTTCGGTCGACCATCCGGAATGGTTTACCGGCGCTTATGTAAAATGGTATAATTACATGTTACCGCGTTTATGTAAAAATGCTTCGCACATTATAACCATTTCGGAATTTAGCCGGCAACGACTCATAGAGCTTTTTAACGTACCCGATTCTAAGATCACGATGATCTATAATGGAACAGGTGAATTAAAAAAAAAATTAGAACCACAAATATCGCCAATTAAAATACCTTTTGACCGATATGTGCTGTCGCTTGGTTCCCTTGAGCCACGAAAAAACATTCCGCTACTGCTCAATTCCTGGCGCAATTTGTTAAGTAAGATACCCGAAGATATTGGTTTGGTCGTGGTAGGCGGCAAAGGCAGTGAACGTATATTTAAGGATGCCGGTCTTCAACAAATTCCCAGGCGGGTTCATTTTACCGGTCATATACCCGATGAGCATGTTTCACAGTTGTATCTCAATTCGCTTTTCTTTATTTATCTGTCTGTATATGAGGGCTTTGGGCTTCCGCCGCTTGAGGCCATGTCGCTTGGAACACCTGTTATTACCGGAAATCGGACAGCCTTGCCGGAAGTGGTTGGTGATGCGGGATTGCTGATTGACCCTTATTCCCAGTCAGCGTGCGAGCATGCAATGCTGAGATTGATCCATGACCAGGAACTGAGAATGAAGCTGTCGGTCAGGTCAGCGATACAAGCTGATCGTTTCAATTGGAAAAACGCTTCACGGCAAACATGGGATGTATTACAAAGATTTGAATGATGACGGCCCTCAAAGCAAGCCTGCTTATCCCGACCTATAATGGCGGCGAACGGTGGAGACAGGTATTAGCGGCAATCGACGAACAACAGTACCCTTTTTACCAGAAAATCATCGTAGACTCGGGCTCTGCCGATCACACCATCGATTTAGCAGTAACGCATGGTTTCCGGGTCATTACGATCGATCAAAAAGAATTTAACCATGGTGGCACACGTCAACTCCTAGCCGAACGTGCCACGGGTGCCGACTTGCTTATTTTCCTTACACAGGATGCGATTCCGGCATCTCCAGACAGCATACAGAAACTCCTGGAAGCATTTCACGATCCGGTAGTCGGCCTTAGTTACGGCAGGCAGTTGCCACACGAACATGCCAAAGCGATGGAAGCCCATTTAAGGCTTTATAATTACCAGGAACAATCTCAACTCAAGACATTTGAAGATAAAGATCAATTAGGGTTCAAAGTTTTCTTCTGTTCTAATTCATTCGCGGCTTATCGAAAGTCTGCGTTGTTTGCGGTCGGCGGCTTTCCCTCGGATAGTATTATGGGAGAAGATGCTTTAACCGCAGCCAGGATGTTGTTGCACGGTTATAAGATTGCTTACAGGGCGGATGCAACAGTCCGGCACTCCCATAGTTATAGTTTTTCAGAGGATTTCAGGCGCTATTTCGATACCGGCGTATTTCATAGTCAAAATCCGTGGCTGACAGATAATTTTGGCGAACCTTCAGGCGAAGGACTACGTTATGTTCGTTCTGAGCTCAGCTTTATGTTGAAAAATCACGTCATGGGTTTAGCTTGCTCATTTTTTTCATTATTGGGAAAATGGTTAGGCTACAAGGCCGGCAAACATTATTATCGTATTCCCCTGAAACTGCGTCGAAAATTATCCATGCATGCCTCTTATTGGCGTTAGCTGTTTATTTTAAGCTACACTTGTCCAGTAAAATTTAACTTTTAAAGTAAATTTTTCTTTTTCTAATTTAATCTGGCGCGGATTCAGTTAAATTTAATTGTCTGAATATCAGGTCTAAAAGAAGCAAATTAGTGGAATACGAAAATTGATGAAGGAAAGGTCCTGCGATGGATTGGCAATTGCCATAGTATGGTTACAATACCGCATCAGCTATGGCGATTCGATACTCCAATTACCTTCCGGGATCTATATATTTTGTCAATCTGATATTTTTAAATTGCTCATTTATAGTCGCCTCGTTTTTCCATTGCCATAATATACTACCCAAAGAGCTTATAGAGCTTAATGTATCCTGGCTGATAATATCGGGTTTTGCAGGTCTGCATCAGCTCTCCCGTCCGCTCAATTTCGCTGACCATTGCCGTAAAATCGCTTTTGCAGTGATTCCCTGGATGATTATCAACTTGACCTGGGTCATACATACTCCGATCTGGATTTATGGGTACGGCTTGTTTTCAGCGCTTTTACTATCCGGCCATTATTTGTTATTTATCTTTCTGCACTTTCTGCGGAAAAGAGGGTTTAACCTGCGGCATATTATAGTTATCGGCGAGCCGGAAATGTATAAACGGATAACCTCCTCTTTTAAACTACATCCTGAATATGGTTATCATATTCTTGGCTTCATGCCCGAAATCGACCTTGCTCGTCTATCTAAAAGTGAGATCGAAAGCCTATTGATTGCAAGGCTGCCCGAAGAAATATTTATTTGTTCCAGAGCTGCCAACAAATATTTGGTAAACTGCCTGATAGCGATGGGTGATAAATGTGGTATAAAAATTACCATCGTAACCGATCATTTACTGAAAGATCGGTTCGTAAATCTTATCAATTGCAACCATCCTTCACTATTGCATTTGGTCGATTATCCATCTATCAGCAGGAAAAGCCGCGTTTTAAAAAGAAGCTTTGATGTGTTTTTTTCGTCAGTCGTGATGCTGGGCGGTCTCCCGGTGTTTTTTTTGCTTTATTCCATCACGAGGCTATCATCGAAGGGGCCGGCCTTTTACAAGCAGGAAAGGATCGGTAAGAACGGCAAGCCTTTTTATATTTATAAATTTAGAAGTATGTATATCAATGCGGAACAAAACGGTCCGCAATTGTCAAGTAAAGATGATCCGCGGATCACGCCGTGGGGTAGGGTCATTAGAAGGACGCGACTGGACGAATTGCCGCAATTCTGGAATGTGTTCAAAGGCGATATGGCTGTCGTGGGTTATCGTCCGGAACGCAGACATTTCATCGAGAAAATTGTAGAAAAAACTCCCAATTATAAAAGATTAATCGGTCTAAAGCCGGGCATTACCTCGATGGGCCAGGTTGAATTTGGCTATGCCGAGAATGTCGATGAAATGTGTGCACGGCTGCGTTACGATCTTATTTATTTGCAACGGATGAACTTAAACACAGATTTAAGGATCATCCTCCAGACAGTAAAGGTCATGGCTCAGGGCAGGGGAAAATAGCAAACCCGCACTTTGACACATTTTCTGAATTAATTCTTAAGCTAACAGCCGTTCAACGGATCGTTCCCTCCTAAATAAGGCATTGGCCGCGTGGCAACAGCATTGATATTACGAGAGTACTAACTGCTTTATGGCTAGCCTCGAGGTAGAACCTGGCTATTGAGATGGCCGGATAACTTTGTCCCGGCTTTTTTATTCCCCCAAATACGCATCGAATATTGCCTCTACCTGGTCAAGGTCGAATGGTTTAATCAACGCCCCGTCGGCACAGGCTTCCCTCGCTATGTGGCCTATATCACTGATAGCGGACATCAATACAATCGGAATATGATTGGTTAACGGGTTGCTTTTTAACTGGGCGCAAAATTTACTTCCCAACCGTTGCCCTACCCAATGATCTAATAGGATTAAATCGGGGTTGATTTCCTGTAGTTCTTCAATTGAGGTAATCTGAGGCTTTAGTATAACCTCGTAATTAAAATGTGACGCGAACATGCCAAGCATGTCTAAAGTGTCCTCGTCATCTTCTACAATGAGTACCTTTTTCATCATTGCTGGGGTTTAGAGGCCGTAAATATATACGATTTAATTTAGCTACCAATTCTGTATTTATTCTGAATTTTTGCCATAACTGATTTCGCAATAAAATTAACACTGTCTCTTTAGCCTCACCGCTTTTGGGGCTTTGCTATTTTATCGTAATTTCGTGAATACCTTGCCGCTATTGGAATTACACGATGTAATATTCATTTTCCCCAGTTAACTACGCCGAATCCTAATCCCTATTAATTAAAAGCGTATAGAGGCTTGAAAAAAGTTTTACTTATCGAAGATGACTTAGACACCGTTGCCATCGTTGATATTATTCTTCAGGAGGAAGGCTTCGTAGTTATTAATATCAACTGGGAAATACATGTAGAAGAAATTGCAGCTATTGATCCAAACATGGTTATAGTTGATTATTTATTGCCGTTTATGCGCGGCAATGACATATGCGCCCAAATCAAGAGCAGTCCAAAAACTAAGGACATACCAGTTATTCTCTACTCGGCTAACTATCTCGCGTCAAGAGTGGCCAAAGAATGCAACGCGGATGCTTTCATGCATAAACCGTTGGACATTAATGAGTTCAAGGAGTTAATTAAAAGACTGGCGGTAGGAAAAAAATAAAGAGCGAAGCCACCAGCCATAGTAACTCCGCTCTAATACACCTCTATATTTACCGGAACATGAAAGACAGCCGATAAAGAAGCATCCGTAGGAGGCATGCGGTTGCTTCCGCTATTTAGCTTAAATTAATGGGTTCCCCGGAAAAAGAAAATATTGATAATATAACAAGCCGTCAATTATTTTGGTTTTGGGAAAGTGAAAAAGCGTGATTGCTCAACTAAAAAAAGTCCCGTAACTGAGAATCGCTAAGAATCTCTCCTGGGAAATTTTATTGGAACGCTTTTTGAAATACAAACTTAAAAACAATTGTACCAGCCAGGTTTGAAACATGAGGTTAAAGTTATTATATCTATTCGCTGTTCTTTTTATTGCAATTTGGTCTTATTGTCTTGCAGTCTTACAAATAAGAGAGGACCTGATTTTGGCTGCCGGACTGATCGCATTGCTGTTTGCGTTAACCAAGGAAATGCTTCCTATTTGGATTAATTTAATCCGCGACTTATTCAATTGGTGAATCAGTACGACTACTAGGATCGAATTATACTGATCTGAAAAATTTGGACGGATCAAAAGCTGGGAGAGTCAGCCAAGATCTTTAACGGTTCTCAGGCATGGGAGCAGGCTGATCACCACCATTAAAGTTAATTTTTAAACAGGAAGCGAAAGAAAAACATATTCATATCCAGAGATTCACCGCCCAAGCTTACCCCGAGGACCTGGAGCAGATCGCTGATCGCTCCTGTGTTTTCAAAGACATTAAATTTTTATTGGTTATAATTATTAGAATAACTGCCGGGAAATGGCCTTTGTTTCTTTCGCCTGTAACTATTTTAACTCATCGCGTCGCTGTGTTCGCCTACGTCAGCGGACCATTTATTTATGGTCTTGCCCATATCAATTTCATTTTTTCATTCAGTGCCTTGGCAGCTGCCAGGTGCGCTTTTAAGATCGGCAGCCTTTGCTGCGCGAAAGACCTCACCGCCTGGTCCTTCCCGTTAACCGCATAGGCTTCAAAAGTTTGCACGGCGTTTCCAAGTCCCGTTAGCATATCATGCACATACAACTTATCGAATTTATCCCCGGCGTTGACTAGGTTGAGGTCAGGCTGGATGCCTCCCGTTGCCGCGGGCGGCAGACTGTAGCGGCGGCTTTCAGCCAGCATCGACAGTTTCTGTTCCGCCTCGCCATGATCCTTGATCATCATCTGGCCAAAGGCCTTGATCTCCAGATTTTTTGCTTTCTGCACTGCCAGTTGCCCGGCGCCGGCTTCCTGCAGGTTACCGATGCTGGCGACAATCAGGAAATGTTTCGCGGTAGTGTCCGGATCTGGCTGCGGTATTTGTGCTTTCAGCGTCAAGCCGCTGAAAGCACAGAGTAAGTAAATGAGAATTTTTTTCATGATAACTGGATTTAAGGTTGACCCACACCACCCGACGAACCATAAACCTGACCGCTGGCAAAGCTGGCATCAGCCGCTGCCAATTGTACATAGATCGAAGCGAGTTCTGCCGGCTGGCCCGGCCTGCCCAGCATGGTCCAACTGCCGAACATTTGCTGTTTCTCCGGCTGCGCACCGCCGCTGATCTGCAAGGCCGTCCAAACCGGGCCGGGTGCCACGCCATTCACGCGGATGCCTTTCGGTCCCAGCTGCTTGGCCAGCGACTTGACATAGTTCATTGTCGCGGCCTTGGTTTGCGCATAGGCATACAGATCCGGCGAAGGGTCGTAAGCCTGTTCTGAAGTCGTGCCGATAATAGCCGAGCCCGGCGGCAAGTGCGGAAGGGCCTCGCGAATGATCCAGAAGGGTGCATAAATATTGGTCTTCATGGTCGCATCAAATTCCTCCGTGGTCACATCCACGATAGAATTAATGGATTGCTGCCGGCCTGCATTATTGACAATGATATCCAGGCCGCCCAAACCGCTGATGGCTTTCTGCACGAGTTGCTTGCAAAACTCCTCGCTGCGCAGGTCGCCGGGAATGGCAATTGCTTTGCGGCCTTCCTTTTTGATCAGCGCGATGACTTCCTGTGCATCAGGTTCCTCGCTGGGATAATAATTGATCGCTACGTCAGCACCTTCCCTTGCATAGGCAATAGCCGCAGCCCTGCCCATACCGGAATCTCCGCCGGTAATCAGGGCCTTGCGGCCCATCAGCCTGCCGGAACCTTTATAGCCGGTCTCGCCGCAATCCGGCACCGGTTCCATCTTGCTTTGCAGCCCGGGCCAGGGTTGCGGCTGGCTTTTGAAAGGGGGTTTGGGATGAAGGGTAGTAGGGTCGCTGATCTTGGCGCCCGTGTCAGCGGACGCCCCCGAAGCGACTGCAAAAGCCGGTGCTGCCGCAACCGCGGCCAGTGTGGCACCCAAGCCGGCGACTACCTGCCGCCGGCTCATTTTAGTTTCTTGTTTCATAAGTGATGCGGATTGATACTGTTAAGATTTTTTCTTCGGTACTTTAGCGCCTTCTTTTCTAGCCTCGGACAAACCGATCGAAACGGCCTGTTTTTTGGAGGTTACTTTCTTGCCGCTGCCGCTTTCCAGTTTGGCGTCTTTCATTTCATGCATTGACTTTTCGACCTTCTCCAGCCTTTTCTGAATACTTTCCCATAGTTTTATTTGTTTGATTTGATAATTTGTTCCATAATTTAGAAAGCCCATTTCTTAATCCTAAAGGGTCTTCGGAAGGTAGGGGCAACCGTGCGATATTTTTATCCGTACCGGGTCTTTCCCCCTGGTTTTCCAAAATTCCTATTATAATAATACTGTGATAATGATCGTATTCAAACATGCCCGCATCCCAACTGTTGGACCAGTCATGCTTTTCAAAAAGGCGCTTTACATAAGCGGCAGGGAAAAACATGGGGATATCCAGCGCCCCTTTGTAAAATAAAGCAGGATGAGCACTATTGGGAAAAACGCCGTCATCAGGTATCATTATTTGCTCGATCTCTATGAAATGTTTCATGTTTTATTAACCGTTTACTACTTCACCGCCATTGACATGGATGACCTGCCCGGTGATAAAGGAGGCATCATCCGAAGCTAGAAACACATAAGCCGGCCCCAGTTCCGAAGGCTGACCGGCACGCTTCATGGCTGTTTCCGAACCAAAAGATTTGATCTTTTGGTTATCAAACGTAGCCACGATCAGCGGCGTCCATACCGGCCCCGGCGCGACGGCATTCACCCTGATCTTTTTCTCAGTGAGGTTGGTCGCTAATGAACGGGTGAAGCTGGTGATGGCGCCCTTGGTCGAAGAATAATCGATCAGGTTAGGCGAGGAGCGGTAGGCGGTAACGGAAGTAGTGTTAATGATGCAATCGCCTTCCTTCAAATATTCCAGCGCCTCATTAGCAAAATGGAAATAGGCAAAGATGTTTGTCTTGAAGGTATCATCCAGTTGTTTTTCGTCAATGTATTTAGGGTCTTTTTGCGGGAGCTGCATCCCGGCATTGTTGACCAGGATGTTGAGACCGCCTAATTTGCTGACCGTCTGTCCAACCGCCTTTTTGCAAAAAGCAGATTTTTTTACGTCGCCCCTGATCAGCATGCATTGGCGTCCTTCTGCTTCCACTAGACGCTTCGTTTCCCTGGCATCGATATCTTCGTTTAAATAGACTATAGCGATGTCAGCGCCTTCGCGGGCAAAATGTACGCTGACCGCCCGGCCAACTCCGGAGTCGCCACCGGTAATGAGTGCGATTTTATCCAATAGCTTTTTGGAACCGAGGTAAGTTGGTTTGATGTATTCCGGGGCCGGGTCCATTTCGGCCTCGATGCCCGGCTGCCGGTGTTGTTTTGCGGGTGTCTTCATCAGCTGCCGGGTTTTAATACGACCTTTACACATTCTTCCTCTTTCCCGTCAAATATTTTATAAGCATGACTGACCTGGCTGAGGGGCAGGGTATGGGTGATGATATCATCCAGTACTACCTTCCCGGTCTTCACTAAATGGATCAAATGATCAATATAGTTAAGCACCGGCGCCTGTCCCATTTTCAAGGTGATACCCTTGTCGAATATCCGGTGCAACGGGAAATTATCATAAGGTGACCCATAGACGCCCATGATACTTACGGTACCCAGTCTCCTGACCGCTTTAAAGGCCATTTCCAGCACTTTCATACTTCCTTTTTCGAAATGGACCGTGGCTTTTACCTTATCGAAAAAGTTACGTTCCGGTTCGAAGCCCACGGCATCGACGCAAACGTCCGCGCCGCGCCCCCCGGTCATAGAACGGATGGCCTCTACCACATCTACCTCGTGCGGGTTGAGCGTGTCTGCCTTGTTGAGCGCTTTAGCTTTTGCCAAGCGATAATTCAGCGGGTCGATCGCGATCACGCGGCCCGCACCATTGACCCAGGCGGCTTTCTGCGCCATGAGGCCCACCGGCCCGGAACCAAAAACGGCCACCACTTCACCGCCTTTCAATTGCGCCCAGTCGATCGCCGACCACCCC
>Ga0206934_1185_pt1 | contig 16125 bp, 4 predicted proteins | sample Alteio_BWOrgHeat_16_FD_152932 | JGI IMG/M metagenome (GOLD analysis project Ga0206934, IMG submission 152932) | Enriched cells from forest soil in Barre Woods Harvard Forest LTER site, Petersham, Massachusetts, United States -... | ecosystem: Environmental > Terrestrial > Soil > Temperate forest > O...
TCGGCAAACTTGGTAATCACCTGGAAGTCTGTTTGTCTTACAGCATTGTTATATTTGATAATGCTCCACAGATCGGTACCATTTTCTACCGGGGTGTTCGAGCTGTAGCTTACCGCCTGTATACCTTTTATCGACATCAGCTGTTTCTTTAAATACCCCAACCTGGCTATACGAAGACTATCAACACGGAAAGGAACATTGATGATAGCGTCTTTATCAAAACCCAGCGGCTGGTTCATAAAATAGTCCATTTGCTTCACAATAATGAGTGTGCCGATAATAAGCGCCTGCGCAATAATAAATTGAAAAACTACCAGCCCCCGACGTAAGGTGATGCCCCCGGTATTGGATGAAAGCTTGCTCTTTAAAGCATTAACCGGGTTAAAACGTGATAAAACAACGGAAGGGTAAAGGCCGGCTAACGCGGTTACTACGATAGTAACGGCCACCAGGAATAAAATAATTGCCGGATCGCTGAACAGGTTGAATGAAAGCGAAATTTCTAAAAGCCGACTCATGGAAGGTAACGCGAATGCAGTAAAAACTGCTGCAAGCACCACGGCGCTTACTACAATCAAAAATGTCTCGACAATGAACTGGGTCTGTAATTGGGACTTATTGCTACCCAAAACTTTGCGTACCCCCACCTCTTTAGCGCGGTTAACGGCCTGCGCGGTAGATAGGTTGACAAAGTTTACGCAGGCAATTAACAGGATGAATGCGGCTATGAGCCACAATACATTGAGCAGTTGACGACTGATGGTTTGATTGCTGTAATTGCTAACCCGGCCATCATAATGCACCGCACTTAAAGGCTGTATAAAATGCCTGTCGGGATTGCCCGGAGACTCTACTTGGTGGGACCAGGCTCTTAATTGCTGGTTGAAATTGTCGGAATTAGTGTTAGGGGGCAACAAAATATAGCAGCCGAAACCGCCTACGTTTCCATCCCAATCATGGGATTCGGAGAGGTAATCGCCGGTAAAGCCTGTTCCATAGGATACGACCACTTTCAGCTGAAAATCTGAATTTGCGGGTATACTGGCCAAAATGCCCGAAACTTTCAACACATCTACGCCATGTTCGAACATGTACCCGCCCATTTGCAGTTTGATGGTTCGGCCCATGGCTTTTTTCCAGTCGCCGAAATATTTTTCGGCGGTCTCTTTGGTAAGGAATACGTTGTTGGGGTCCTTTAACGATGCATATGAACCCGCAAGCAACGGGAAATCGAATATTTTAAAGAACGACGGGTCCATATAAAATACACCATGTTGCTCTTTAAAATCCTTTTCCGTTCGGCCGTTATTGTCAACGATCAGCAACTGATCGTCGTGACTGGCAAAGATCGGAGCCACCTGTTCTATTTGAGGGAAGGATGTTTTTAAACCTAAAGGCAACGGAAAAGGAACGGCTGTTTTGTAATTAACATCGCCCGATCCCTGGTACTGAAATTCGGTTAGTACGCGATACGCTCGATCCCTCTTTGCGTGAAAATCATCGAAGCTGGTTTGAAATTGTATAATGATAAAAATCACCATACAAACGGCAATGCCGACAGCGAGGCCCGTAATATTAATAGCGGCATAGCTTTTATTTCGCGCCAGGTTGCGCCATGCTATTTTGAAATAATTTTTAAACATATAATTGCGATTTAATTTCTCATGAGCCCACCCGGGAGCGGTTTCATGATGTGAAATTACCGCGGCAGACTTTGTTTGACTGCCCAAATTATAAGTTGATTGCTCTTTTTTATACTCAACGGGGCTTTTCCCGGTTATTTGTTTGAAAATGCGGTTGAAGCTGCTCTGCGAGTTAAATCCCGACTCGTACGCGATACCCAGCAAGGTGATGTGATCAAAAGCCGGGTCCTGCATTTTCCGGACCGCGTCCTGAACGCGGTACTCATTAATAAAATCATTGAAGCTTTTTTTGAGTGCCGTATTGATGATGCGGGACAGTTCGTGGGTGGTCAGCTCAAGCTTTTCAGCAAGAGAACCCAGGCTTAAATCCGGGTCCTGGTAATAACGGTTCTCTTTAACAGCCTTCTTCAGCCAGGTAGCTTTTTGCCTCAGCTCAGCCGGTAGTAATGGTTTTAAGAGCGATGTGGAATTTGCCGCCAACCCAATTTCCGGTCTTAGAAATGCCCTCGCCGCTATCCAGGTGATCACCGACATTAAAAGGAGATACAGCGGATAGTAAGCCTGTACACCTAACCGGTAAAAATAGCCTGCAGCTGTAAAAGGTACCCATAGCAGCCATAATATTCCAAAACCTGTCAGCAGGCGGTTCAGCCATCGCATCTCGTGCCGGTAACGGTCGACCCCGGTAAATTTTTGTTGCCGGTAAAAGTCTTCGATCAATACCCGGCATCGATATAAGTAGATAATGACCGAAACGAATGCCAGCAGTTGCAACGCAGGGTTCAATTGGTGATAGATGAAGGTATCATAAGTAGCTGCTCCGGTTCTTATACTTTCTGTAACTTCTAAGCCGTAAGCGCTTAGCTCCAGCACCAGGGGACTAAAATGCAGCAGATCGTTGGGTCTGAATTTATATTCCGGCCGGGTTATTTTAAGCACATAAAAGAAAATGAGGGGGCCAAATGCCAGTGAAAATTGCATCGGCAGCCGGTCCCATCCGGGCAGGTAGGTTTCAAGATGAATGTCGATGGCCACGATTCGCATCATCCATAAAACCATCGTAACCAACGCCAGCGCTAAAAATCTGTTCGCGGTCCGGTTGATACTTTTGACGAATGCTAACAGCAGGGCAAAATTCAGCCCGATGAATAGCATTCCGAAGAAGGCAACATCATACAGGGTGATATGGAATGTGTAGAATTTCAACTGAATTAAGTGCGTCAATCGCTGTTCCAAATTTACAAGGAATTGATGGATAGAAGATTATATGTTATCTGAAATGTGCATTGTCGCGAAACCGGACATCAGGCCGTCCGTTTTTGAATTACATATAAAAATGCGTCCCGTATCTCACCCCGGAACGCACCACTATAGTGTTCAACTAAACCTCAGATAAGAATCAAGAATCAAGAATCAAGAATCAAGAGTCAGGATGCAAGAGGCAAGAGCCAGGAATCAAGAGTCAGGATGCAAGACCTGTCTTGACTCTTGATTCTTGTCTCTCGCTTCTAAAGCAAGCTCATTCCGACCGCAGGCTGTTCACCGGGTTTATCAAAGCCGCCTTCATTGTTTGGAAGCTGATAACAGCCAAGGCTATCAGCATGATCAATACGCCCGACAGGCCAAACATCCACCATTGTATCGCGGCATAGTATTGGAAATTTTGCAGCCACTTATCCGTCGCATACCAGGCTACCGGTATGGCTATAATAAGCGCAATAAAAACCAGCACCAGAAACTCTTTCGACAACAGACCGAATACCGAACCCACACTCGCACCCAGCACTTTGCGGATGCCGATTTCTTTAACGCGTTGCTCGGCGGTGAACATGGCCAGGCCAAGCAAACCCAGCCCCGAAATAAATATGGCAAGGAATGAAAATGCATTTGACAACTTCCCTGTAACCTGTTCGTTTTGATAAAGCTTCTGGTACTCGTCGTCAGAAAAAGTATAATTGAAAGCAAAATCAGGGTTCAGTCGTTTCCAGATGGACTGCAAGGCTGCTAAAGCTTCTTTGGTCTTACCTGGTTGTGTACGTATCAATGCGCTGCCGTAAGTCTCATTTTCGCCGAAACGCAGTACCAGCGGTCTTATCTGTTCGTGAAGGGAGTTAAAGTGAAAATCTTTGATCACGCCGATGATGGTGCCCTTTTTGCCCCAAAAAGTAAGCGGTGCTCCAATAGGGTCTTTAAGGCCGATGACTTTTAACGCTGTTTCGTTCACCAGGTAACCAACAGAGTCGCTTGGGAAATCTTTGGAATAATCACGGCCTTCGAGCATTGCTATCTTCATGCTCTTTACAAAATCATACCCAACAGAAGCCTGCGTAAATTGCGTACGGTTATCCGGGTCTTTGCCGGCCCATATGACACCGCTGGTGCCGTTTAGAATATTAGTCGGTTGCTGGCTTATGCGGGATATGGATTGAATGCCAGTCTGTTGCAATGCTTCCTGTTTAAATATTTCGTAATTTTTCCGGAGATTGCCATCCAGGGGCAGGTATACCAGGTTTTCGCGGTTATAGCCCAGGTTTTTGGTTTGTATATAATTTATCTGCCTGGAGATAATAACTGTACTAATGATAAGCACTGTAGAAAGAAAGAATTGAAACACTACCAGGCCCTTACGAAACAGGGCCACACCCCGGCCTGCTTTAAGCGTTCCCTTCAGCACTTTTACAGGATTAAAAGATGACATAAACAACGCGGGATAACTTCCGGCTAAAAGGCCGGTAAGCAATGTGATTGTTATTAATTTGAGCCAAAACCCAGGCTCACCGAAAGGCAGATCAATATCTTTTAAGGTAATCTGGTTAAATACCGGCAATAGCAGAACGAGCAGGATCAATGAAAAAACAACCGCCAGGGTGGTTATCAGCATAGATTCGCTGATGAATTGCCTGATAAGGGATGTACGTAAGGCCCCAACCACTTTCCGAACGCCGATCTCACGGGCCCGGTTGAGCGAACGCGCCGTGCTCAGGTTCATAAAGTTGATACAGGCAATGAGTAATATGAAAATGGCTATGATGCTGAACAACCGCACATATTCGATACGCCCGCCATCTAATTTGTCCTCGGTAAAATTGCCGTGCAGGTACATATCCTTAAAAGGCTGCATTCCTAACGATACCGTAAATACACCCGCCTTTTGTTTCTTGTTATAAGCATCCAGGAAGTGAAAGAGCTTCTTCTCCAGGGCCGCAGGGTTTGCATCTGACCGCAACATAACATAGGTCCTTGGACCGGTACTGCTCCAGTCGCTGGCCCAGCCTGAGTTTTCCAGCATAAATTCATACCAATTTACCAGATAGTCGAATTTTTCTGATGACGCCGCGGGCAGGTCTTCAAAAACTGCCCCTACGACAAAGTTTTTTATGTTTTCAAACCGGATACTTTTACCGATTGCGGCTTCCGGGCTCCCAAAAAACTGAATTGCCATTTTACGCGAAATGCTGACGCTTGAGGGTGTTTTTAACGCATTTTGCGGATTGCCCTGCAGCAGCTTATTGCCAAACACTTTAAAATAATCCGCGCTGGCAAAATGCCCGTTCAGTTTTGCTATTTTTTCGCCTACCTGGAAAGTGTTCTGAGTGCCCCAGTCAAATTGTGTGGCATATGCTATTTCCGGGTACACTTTTGTCACTTCATCAGCCATAAGCGCCGGGCCGCCATAGCCTGCTTCTGCTTTGTGTCCGATGTAATCGCGTTCGTAGATGACGTAAATACGCGCGCCGTTGGGGTGCCAGGCATCCATGTCGTATTCATTTTGCACCCACAGTAAAATAAGCAGGCTACAGGCTAAACCTACGGCAAGGCCGCCGATGTTGATGAGAGACGATGCCTTGTTCCTGGTCAGGTTGCGCCAGGCGATCTTTAAATAATTGCGAAACATATAGTTGTGGTTTAATTTCTCTTCAGGCCACTTTAGCGTGGCTTGATGTTTCGAAATTATCGCCGCAAATTGGGTATCACGCGTCAAGTTATAAGATAGGCGCTTTTTTTTCAGCTCATTTTTGTATTCCGCCGCGCTTTTCCCGGTCATTTGCCGGAAAGCCCGGTTAAAGGTGGATTTGGAATTGAATCCCGATTCAAATGCAATGCCCAGCAAGGTTATATGATCGTAAGCGGGATCCCGCATTTTCGAGGCGGCATCCTGAACGCGATATGTGTTAATGAAATCGTTAAAGCTTTGTTTGAGAACCGTATTGATTATCCGGGATAACTCATGGGTTGTCAGGCCAAGCTTTTCTGCGAGCGAAACCAGGCTTAGTTCCGGGTCCTGGTAATACCGGTTGGCTTCCATTGCTTTTTTAAGCCACCTGCCTTTCTCCCTGAATTCGACAGGGAGCGATGACTTTAGCGCAGCAGGCGGTTGGACCATTAACCCGGCTTGCGGCCTTAAGAAAGCCGCCGCTGCGGTCCATATAATGATAACCGTAAAAAAGATGTAAAAGGGGTAATAAACGTGAATCCCTAACTGGTTGCGATAGCCGAAATAATCGACAGTGGCGCAGGCTATCCACAACACCCATAACAAAGCAGTGGCCGCCAGCAAGCGGCGCAGCCACCGGAATTCAAGAAGCGACCGGTCCATCAGCACGGGTTGTAATCGCCGGTAAAAATTGTTTATGAGCTTATGGCATCGATAAAGGTAGGTTATGATCGAAATGAATATGAATAATTGCACTATTGGGTTGAATAGTTGAAAAGTTGTTGTAGCATGGGTGACAGCACCCGTCCTGATGCTTTCTTTGATCTCCAAAGCCAGGATACCTTGTTCTAATAGCAAGGGACTGAAATGCAGCAGATCCTTCCACCCGAATTTGTAGTCAGGCTGCGTTATTTTCAGCACATAAAAATAGATCAGGGGGCCCAGCGCCAGCAAAAACTGCATCGGCAGCCGGTCCCATCCGGGCAGGTAGGTTTCAAGATGAATGTCGATGGCCAGGATTCGCATCATCCATAAAACCATCGTAACCAACGCCAGCGCGAGAAAGCGGTTTGCGATACGGTTTGCACTTTTAGCGAACCATAGCTGCATAGTAAACGTGAGCCCAATGAAGAGCACGCCGACGATGGCAAGATCATAAAGGTTGATATGAAATGTGTATGAATTCAAGCAGGTACAGTAGCTCAATCGCTGTTCCAAATTTATAAAATGCTAATTGATAAAAGGTTAGCAGATAAAATAAGATATCTGATGTACTGAAACCGGACAAATGCATGTCCGGTTTTGAGATGGGAAAATGCCGCATTTGCCCCTTCGCTTTGACGCAAGGCAGTATCGCTTGCTTTTAAGTAAGCGCTTATTTTTGGTATAAAAAAAGAAATCATGAAAACTAACCGGGAGATCGTTATCGAATTCAACACCGCTTTTGATACAAACAATAATGACGAAATCGCTAAATTAATAGCTGAAGATTTTGAATGGCACATGCTGGGCGACAGTGTCATCAAAGGAAAAGAAAATGTACTGAAGTTTTTTGCCGACCATCCCGACATGAAGGTGATCACGGTAACGAAAGACTATATCATTGTGGACGGAGACAGGGCCTCTGTGGCAGGTGAAGTACAATGTACCGATAAAACCGGCAAGATATATGACATGGATTATTGCGATATTTATGAACTTGCCGACGGGTTGATCATGAAAATGATATCGTACACGGTCAACAAGAAGAAAGCCATGTAAAATGCGTCCCGGCATCTCAGTCGCCGGGAACACACCGATAATTAATTACTCGGACCTGATGCTATCAACCGGGTTTGCCATCGCGGCTCTCACCGACCGGAAACTAACCGTCAGCACAGCGATGACGACCGCACACAGGCCTGCAATAACGAACGTCAGCCAGCCAACGTTGATCCGGTAGGTAAAATCCTGCAGCCATTTGCTGGTTGCCCAAAGTGCTACAGGGGAGGCAATAGCGATAGCGATGAGCACCAGGATAACAAATTCCCGGGCTAACATGCGGGTGATGCTGATAACGCTCGCACCCAGCACTTTGCGGATGCCGATTTCCTTGGCCCGGTTCTCGGCCATATAAGAGGCCAAACCAAACAGGCCGAGGCACGAGATAAATATCGTGAGGCAGGCAAATATGGCAGCCAGCTTTCCAGTCTGCTGCTGATCGTTAAATTTTTGCTTGTACTCGGTATCGACAAAATTGTAGGTGAACGGGTAAGCCGGGTTATACTTTTTGAAAATCTTTTCAGCAATTTGGAGGTCCCTGGCTGTGCCGTTGGCGCCGTTAAGCCGGATAACCGTATTATAGGCCCATGATCTCGAAGCATAAACGATCATGGGGTTGTTGTTGACGTAAGGCGAGTTAATGATGAAATCCTTAAAAACACCAACGATGCGCAGGGGCTGTTTGCCTTGGTAGAGTGTGCCTCCTATCGGGTCCTTAATGCCCAATTGTTTAACGGCGGTTTGGTTGATCATGCATGAAATAGCGCTGTCTGCCGGAAAGGTATTCATATCGAGATCACGCCCGCCGATCATGGTAAGACCCATCGTTTTGGCAAATTCACCGGATGTAGCAAACTTGGAGAAGGTGATATCCTGCTGTTGCGTATTGGTTCCGTTAGTTGATATCCCGCCGCCCGTGGCGCCGTCCATCGTTACCGTAATACTGGTACGGCAAGCACTTACGGCAGCACCCGAAGACACCAACTCGTTTTTGATCAGGTCGAAATTTTTGCGGATCTCGCCCTCGATGGGTACTTCTACCAGGTGATCGGAATTGTAGCCGATATCCCGGCTTTGTGCAAATTTCACCTGGCGATAAACAACAATGGTCGATACAATAAGCACCACGGCAACAGCGAACTGCAGCACCACCAGCACCTTACGCGGGTTAAATACGCGGCTCACCGCATTCAGGCGTCCTTTCAGCACCTTTACCGGCCTGAATGCCGAAAGGAAAAACGCCGGGTAGCTCCCTGCGAGGATGCCCGTCAGCAAAATAAAGACTAAGAACGCCAGCCAGAAAATCGGGTTACCATATTGGATGTGCAGATTTTTCGTGGTTAACTGGTTGAACGCGGGCAGAGCTGCCATGGCAAGCAGCATTGCGACAATGCCTGCAATAAGCGCAATGGCAAGCGATTCGGCCAGGAACTGACCCACCAAATTAATCCTGGTTGCACCCATTACCTTACGCACACCCACTTCCATGGCGCGCTTATGGCTTTGCGCGGTACTCAGGTTCATGAAATTGATACAGGCCGTCAATAAAATGATGCCGGCAATGATCAGCAGCAGTCGTATCACCTCTATCTTTCCGCCCACCGCTTTACCGTTCTCAAAACGGCTGTACAGGTGCATTTTGCTGAAAGGATACAGGAATACCTCGGTATTGTTACGCTTATCATCGACGTGATGCTGCACTATTAACCTTATTTTTTGATTCACCTGGTTAACATCCGCCCCCGGCTGCAACTGCACGTAATTATAATAGCTATTGCTGCCCCATGAGTTATCATGGAATGAACCGGTAGCGGGTATGGGCAGCAGGTATTCAAAATCAAATTCGGTGTTGTTTGGCAGATCCTGCATTACGCCGGTCACCTTGTACACCTGGCTGGCGTCCAGTTTTAACAGTTGGTTTAGCGGATCAGCATTGCCGAATATTTTGGTCGCCAGTTTCTTTGTAAGCACAATGCTGTTCACATCTTCGAGCGCGTGTTCCGCATTACCTTCCATAAGCGGAAAAGTGAACATCTTTAAAAAGTCCTTGTCCACCTCGTTGCCGGTAGCTTTAAGTGCAACGTCTTTATAATTAAACAGGTGACCTTCCGGCCAATAGACACGTGATGCGTTTTTTATTTCCGGAAATTCCGCTTTCAATGCATTAGCAAGGGGCCCGGCTGTAACCTCCTGGGTGCCCACATAATCCTTTGAGGCGAAGCGATACCAAACTTTATAAAGTGTTTTGTTATTGACGTGGAACGAATCAAAACTATATTCATTTTGCACCCAAAGCGCAATGAGAATGGCCCCGGCCATACCGATAGCCAGGCCCGTGATATTGATAAACGAAAAAGCTTTCTTTGCCCAAAGATTCCGGATGCCGATCTTAAAAAAATTGCGAATCATATAATTGCGGTTTAATTTCTCATGAGACCACTTCGGCGTGGTTTCATGGTTCGAAATTAGGCTCGCAAAACGCTCAGGAAGCCCCGAATTATAAGATGGTGCTTCTTTTTTTCGGATGCTTTTATAATCGACAGGATTTTTACCGGTTGCTTGTTTAAAAGCCCGGTTAAAGGTAGTTTTAGAATTAAAACCTGATTCATACGCAATGCCCAGCAGGTTCATATGGTCATAAGCAACATCCTGCATTTTTCGCTTCACTTCAGCCACACGATATTCATTGATGAAATCGTTAAAGCTTTTTTTCAGGACGGTGTTGATGATCCGCGATAGTTCATGAGTTGTGAGCTCAAGCTTTTCAGCCAATGAACCCAGGCTTAATTCCGGGTCCTGGTAATAACGGTTTTCTTTAACCACTTTCTTCAGCCAAATGCCTTTTTGTTTCAGGTCAGCCGATAGTATTGGCTTTAAGCTTGGCGCGGTATCTGCCTGGAAGCCAATTTCAGGTCTTAAAAAGGCCCTCGCCGCTATCCAAATGATCATTGACATCAAAAGGAAATACAAGGGATAGTAAGCCTGTGTACTTAATTGGTAATTGTAATAAAAGTAATCTACCGCCGCAAAGGGTATCCACAACAGCCATAACAACCCGAAACCGGTCAGTAAGCGGTGCAGCCACCGCAGTTCGAGCCTGTAACGGTCGCCTCCGGTAAATTTCTGCCGCTCGTAAAAGTTTTCGATCAATGCGCGGCAACGGTACAGGCAGATGGCAACTGAAATAAATGCTAAGAATTGGAATACAGGATTCAATTGCTGATAAGTTGGGGTATCGTAAGTTGCCGCGCCCGTTTTGATACTTTGGCTAATTTCCCGCACCTGTGCGCCCAGCTCAAGCAGTAACGGACTAAAATACAACAGGTCCCTGCGCCGGAATTTATACTCCGGCCGCGTTATTTTAAGCACATAAAAGAAAACGAGGGGACCAAGCGCTAATGAAAATTGCAGCGGCAGCCGGCTCCACTGGGGGATGCAGGCAGATAAGCCAATGTCGATACCCAATATCCTGGTCATCCACAAAACAACGGTGAACAATGCCAGGGCCAAAAAACGGTTTGCGACCCCGCTTGTCCTTTTGGCGAACCATAAAAGCAGGGCAAAATTGAGCCCGGCAATTGTCACCGTCAGGAAGGCAAGGTCAAAGAGGGTAATATGAAATGTGTATGGTTTCAATACAATTTAAATGACGCGCGATCTCTGTCTCAAGTTACAACAAAGTCGTGCAAAATAACCATCCCCAACATAAAAATGCGTTCCGTATCTCACCCCGGAACGCACCACTAAAGTGTTCAACTAAACCTCTGATGAGAATCAAGAGTCAAGAATCAAGAGCCAGGATGCGAGATCTGTCTTGACTCTTGACTCTCGATTCTAAAAACAAACTCATTCCGACCGCAGGCTCTTCACCGGGTTAGCTACCGCCGCCTTGATCGCCTGGAAGCTGATGGTCAGCAATGTGATGATTAACGCCATTACTGCTGATATAATAAATACGCCGGGACCTATACTGATATGGTAATCATACTTCAGCAGCCAGTTATGCAGGTAATAAAATGCTACCGGCGATGCGACAACACAGCTGATGAGTACCAGCAGGATAAAATCTTTGGACAGCAAGAGCCACACCTGCGGAATTGACGCACCCAATACTTTACGGATGCCAATCTCTTTGGTGCGCTGTTCGGCCACATAAGCGGCTAAGCCGAACAGACCAAGGCATGAAATAAAAATAGCCAGCCCAGCAAAGATGCTTGCAAGCGTGCCTGCCAATGCCTCCATTTGATAGGTAGCGGCAAAGGCCTCATCTGCAAAACGGTAATCGAATGGGAAAGATGGATTGTACTTGTTAAATATCGCGGCAATTTTTTTGATGGCCTGCGCCCTGTCGGCATTCGGATTTAGCCGGTACATGATGGCGCCGTTCCAGCCGGGATTATAGACGTAAATAGCCGGCCCTGCCGAATAAAACGGAGAACCAACAATGGCGTTATTCACCACGCCGATGACGCGCATCGGGTTTTTGCGATAGTCGAACGTGATCAATTGGTTTAACGGGTCCTTTAACCGGAAACGCTGTACGGCTGCCTCATTCAGGATAAGGTTTAAAGTATCAGGGCTTGGGTTGTCGGTAAAGTCGTGCCCGGCTTTTACGATCATCCCGGTCGTTTTAAAATAGTCGGGCGAAATAGCGGTGATTGCCATTTCCAGCGATTCGCCGGGTTTTTTACCCGGAAAATCAGCTATGTTGAACGAGGCCGGGAAATAAGTCATGGGGCTTCCCGACTTGGTAACGCTTACAACCTGCCGGCTTTGTAAAAGGTCCTCCTTAAGTGCGTTGTAATTTCTGTTAAGGTCGTCGCTGCTATTTATCATCATCAGGTTTTCGGCGATATAGCCTTTTGGCCTGTCCTTCGCATATTTTAGCTGCTGGTAAATGATTATTGTACTAATGATAAGCGCGACCGAGCAGGTAAATTGCACCACAACCATAATTTTACGCGGCAACGCCGCCCGTTTTCCCAGTTGAACTGTGCCCTTTAACACCTTTACCGGTTTAAACGAAGACAGGTAAAATGCCGGCCGACTGCCTGCTAATAGCCCGGTAACCAGAACATAACCCACCATCATAAGCCAGAATGTTCCATTAGTGTATGGTATGTAAAGATTGCCGTAAACTATGTTATTAAAATAGGGCAGCGCCAACTGAACCATGCCTATAGCTACCACAAATGCCGCGATAGTAGTCAATAACGATTCGCTCAAAAATTGGAAGATCAGATCCCTCCGTGTTGAGCCTATAGATTTGCGCACGCCTACCTCCCGTGCACGTTTTTCGGCCCGGGCGGTTGATAAATTGACAAAGTTGATACAGGCAATCACCAATACCAATATGCCAATAATACCAAACATACGTACATACTGGATAAAGCCATCGGTCGCCTTGCCGTTGTTAAACTGGGATAGTAAGCGCCAGTTTTTTGCGGGCTGCAGGATTACCTCAATTTTGGTGGTCTGATCGTGTTTGGCAATGATATTTTTTATTTTGCTTTCAAATGCTTCAGCATTAGCTCCCGGTTGCAGTTCCACATATTCGATATAAGAATAATTTTGCCAATGCGTACGCTCCTTTTTACTTTCCGGGTAGGTTTGCTCCAGATAACTATAGGGCAAGAGAAAGGCGAATTGTAAAGTTGAATTCAAAGGCACATCTTTCATTACGCCGGTTACCGTAACGGAATTTTTATTATCGATCCTGATGGTTTGGTTAATGGGGTCGTGGTCTCCAAACAAAGCTTTTGCAACCGATTCCGTTAAAACGATGGAGTTGGGGTCGTTAAAAACCGAATTAATGTTTCCCTTGAGCATGGGGTAAGGAAACATCTTTAAAAAATCGGTGCCAACGGCTATGCCGGAAGGGTCAAGTTTCTTATCGCCGGTTACCAGGCTATGCTGTCCTCCCCAATCGGTTTCAGATGCATATTTCACCTCGGGGTAGTTCTTTTTAAACGCTTCGATCAAGGGCAGCGACGCGCCGCTTTGGGTATGTATCTCGCCGCTGTGATAAAAATTAAGCTTTACCTGGAACAGTTGGTCATAGCCGGGAAGGAACCGGTCATAGGCGTATTGACTGTATACCCATAAACCGATGATCAATGCCACCGACATGCCGGCAGCAAGGCCAACAATATTGAGCGCACTATAACCCTTGTTATGCAGCATATTGCGCCATGCCATTTTTAAATAATTCCTGAACATATAATTGCGATTTAATTTCTCAGAAGACCACCCGGGAGTGGTTTCGTGACTCGAAATTATAGCGGTAGAGCGGGAATAAGGGCCCAAATGATAAGTTGGGCTTTCTTTTCTCAGATCGCTTTTATATTCAGCGGCGCTTTTCCCGGTCATCTGCCGGAAAGTACGGTTAAAAGTAGTTTTGGAGTTGAAGCCGGAATCGAAAGCGATGCCCAGCAGCGATAGCCGGTCATAAGCCGGGTCCTGCATTTTCCGGGCCACCTCCTCAACACGATATTCATTGATGAAATCATTAAAGTTTTTCTTCAGCGCCGTGTTGATGATCCGCGACAGTTCGTGCGGGTGCAGGCCGAGGTTTTCAGCCAGCGAGCTTAGGCTGAGTTCAGGGTCCAGGTAATACTGATTGGCTTTCATGGCATTTTTCAGCCAGGCGCCCCTTTGCTTCAACTCGGGTGGAAGGGATGATTTTTGAAACGATGGTACGTTGACCGGTATCCCCATCTCCGGCCTTAAGTATACCAAAATCGCGATCCGGGTGAAGGCCACTGCTAAAAGAAGATACAAAGGATAATAGGCGTTTATGCTTAATTGATCATGATAATAAAAATGATCCACCGCTGCATAAGGTATCCACAATAGCCATAACAAACCAAAACCCGTCAATAACCGATGTAGCCATCGCAATTCGTACCGGTAGCGGTCGCCCCCGTTGAATTTTAGTTGCTGATAATGGCCTTCTATAAGCTTATGGCATCCGTACAGGTAGACAATGACCGAAATAAATGCGAGGGATTGCAATACCGGGTTCAGCTGATGAAAAGCAGGCGTATCATAAGCAGCCGCACCCGTCTTTATACTTTCCTTAACCTGTAATGCCCAAACACCTGATTGCAGTAACACCGGGCTAAAATGCAACAGATCCTTCCACCGGAATTTATATTCCGGCCGGCTCATCTTAAGCACATAAAAATAGATCAGGGGCCCAAGCGCCAGCGAAAAACGCAGCGGCAGCCAGCTCCAGTGTGGAAAGTAGGTCCCCAGCCTGATGTCGATACCCAATACCCAAACCAGCTGCAAAACGATGATGAATAAGGCCAGGCCAAGAAAGCGGTTCGCGGCCCGGCCGGTCTTTTTGGTGAACAACAATTGCAGGGCAAAAACGAGCCCGGTAAATATTGCTCCAAGGAACAATAGGTCATACAGGCTGATATGGAAGGTATATGGATTCAAGTGAATTAAGTGCATCAATCGCTGTTCCAAACTTACAAGGAATTGACAGATAGCATGTTATATGATATTTGAAATAGATATTGTTACAAAACCGAACGTTGGGCCGTTCGGTTTTGAAGGGCAATAGTTACAAGGAGGGAATATGGCATGTGTTGCATCATGCAAACAGTTTTTGGTAAATTTATTTTACAAAAATCAAATCCGATGACTATCTATGGATACATTAATAACGCACAGGTCGAACGACAGCGTCTCAAGTAAATCTCAGATCATGCCGTTATAGATATAACTTCTTTATTGCAAATACCTATTCCGAACGAAGACTTTTTACCGGGTTCATTAATGCAGCGTTAATGGTTTGGTAACTAACGGTCAGTACAGTAATGCTCAACGCGCCGAAACCTGCAATCGCAAAAATCCACAAGGAAATATTAGTATGGTATTCATAACCCTGTAGCCACCGATTCATAAAATAATAGGCTAATGGCATAGCAAGGACAAATGCAATGACTACCAATACCACAAATTCTTTTGAAAGCAACATCCAGACATTAGTCACTGAGGCGCCCATTACTTTCCTGACGCCGATCTCCTTCCTGCGCTGCTCTGCTACATAGGATGCCAGGCCGAAAATACCCAGGCAGGAAATAAAAATGGCAAACGCCGCGAAAATACTTGATAGCGTTCCGACACGCTGTTCTGCCGCAAATTTTTGACCGAATTCCTCGTCTACAAACTTGTAATCAAATGGGCTTGAAGGATTAAGGTTTCGAAAAACAGGCTCAATTTTGCTAAGTGCCTGTGCCGGGCTCAATTTCGGATTAAGCCTTACCGTAATGATGGGCCCGATATTGGGAACATAAAAATAAAGCGTTTTTTGGACCGGCTTATAAGGGGATTCGATGATCATGTCTTTTATTACGCCCACTACGGTAAAGGTATTACCGTTCCATTTTATCCGCTTGCCGACAGGATCTTTTAACCTCATGTACTTTGCGGCTGTTTCGTTCAATATCATAGCCGCCTGATCAGTTGAAAAGCCTTTTGAAAAATCACGCCCCGCGGTAAATTGCCAGCCGACGGTTTTTCCGAAATCGGTGGTTACCGCCGTTAGGGCAAAACTCGATTGCGGCAAGGATTTATCGCGCCCGTCCCAGTCAAACCTGCCGTCAAAATAATTATTTTGGGTAGCATCGCTTGATGACTGGGCAAAACCGGTTGCTCCGCCGGAGTTAAGGAGTTCCCTTTGAAGGATGTCATATTTTCCGTTCAGGTCCGGGGTGTTCATGATCACCTGTATCAGGCCCTCTTTATTATAACCGACAGGACGATTTTGGGCGT
>Ga0206934_1186_pt1 | contig 16074 bp, 14 predicted proteins | sample Alteio_BWOrgHeat_16_FD_152932 | JGI IMG/M metagenome (GOLD analysis project Ga0206934, IMG submission 152932) | Enriched cells from forest soil in Barre Woods Harvard Forest LTER site, Petersham, Massachusetts, United States -... | ecosystem: Environmental > Terrestrial > Soil > Temperate forest >...
GGACTCGTTGTATTTCAATTCATGATTTCTATTATTCTCATCGTCGGTACCATTGTGGTGGGAGAACAGATGAGTTACATGCAAAATAAAAATCTTGGTTTTAACAAAGATCAGGTATTGATGGTGAAGCGCGCCTTTGCTCTTGATAAGAAGACACAAACGTTTATTGAAGAAATTAGATCACTAGGTGAGGTAAGGGCTGTTGCCGGAACAAGTTCTATAGTTGGCAATCGTGATGATTTTTTCGGGCAGCAATTTCAGCCAGAAGGGTCAAGTGAAATACTGACTGTCAAATCCATGGTGATGGATGATGAATTTGCAGATGTAATTGGTTTTGAATTAAAGGAAGGAAGGTTCTTTTCTAAAGAAACTAATGATTCATTAAGTGTTTTATTGAACGAAACGGCTGTCAAAACTTTGGGCATGACCGATCCGGTTGGAAGAAGGCTGTCGCAGGTGACCAACAATAATGATGGAAGCATCACAACACGCCTTTTCACAATCACAGGTATTGTAAAAGATTTTCATTTTCAATCCTTGCGCGATGAGATCACTCCGCTGGTTATTTACGATAAGGAATTTCTTGGGAGCCAGGGCGGCATCGCCTATGTAGCTGTACGCATAAAGGCTGCTAACCCTAAGACAACATCAGGACTAAAATTAAACTCGAGGTGTTTCTCTACAAGATCATTGAAATAGGGTAGTAATAAATACACACCCACAACTGCTATAATCGTTCCAATAGTGGAGAGTAAAACGGCTTCGGTCAAAAACTGAGTGATTAGCTGACTGCGGAACGAACCCATTACTTTGCGCACGCCTACTTCGCGGGCGCGCTCCGCAGATCGGGGCGGTGGCGAGGTTCATAAAATTGATGCATGCGATAACGACGATCAGGACGGCTATAAGAGAAAGGATGTAAACATACCTTAAATTACCGCTTGGTGTAATTGTTAGTTCTAAGTTGGTCGGGTCTAGGTGAATCGAAGGAAGTGGCTGTAAGAAATAACGGTAGCCATTGCCCGATTTTTTATAGTCGGCCCACGATTTGCCAAGGTCGTGCTCAATGTGTGCTGCTGCATACGTGTCAACCATCTTTGGGAACTTGGCCTCAAGGGCTTTAGGGTCTGCGCCGGGCTTTAGTTTGATGTAGGTGTGCGAATCAAAACCTGTGTAGTTCTCTCTGTTGATGAATTGTGCAAACTGAGGCCCGCCAACAGATGCTAAGAAATCAAATTTTAAGTGAGAATTATCGGGAAGATCCTTAAAAACGCCAGCAACTTTTATGTCTCCAAAATCTCCACCCAGAATTTTTCCAATCGCATCTTCGGCCCCAAAATATTTTTTGGCTGTTGTTTCTGAGATGATAACCTGGTTAGCTGAAGCAAGTGCTGTTTTTTTATCTCCTTTTATCAAGTCAATGTCAAAAAATTTAAAAAAGGATGAATCAGCTTGCAGAAAATAATCTTCTTCAAAGGTCTTGATGTCGGTGCTGCTGACTTTATAAGTTATTACTGTGTTTCTATTGGGGCCAAATAAGTGCATTACATTTTCCACTTCGGGGAAATCCCGTTGAGCAGCTTTGGCAAATGAATGGGGGATTACCGAATAGAAAGTGACATGGTTTGGATATTTACGCTCCAAGACCATCTTGTAAATACGGTCGGCCTCCGGAAAGAACTTATCATAGGATAGCTCATGCTTAACGTAAAGAACTATCAGCAGGCATGCCGTGATGCTTATTGCCAGGCCCAACGTATTGATGCCTGTATAAACTTTTTGCTTAATCAGGCTGCGGAAGGCGGTTTTTATGTAGTTGCGTAGCATAGGGTTAAGACGAAGCGTTAGTGGTCAAAGTTTTAGAGGTACCGATTTATTTTGGAACAGTTACAGAGAATTGAAACAATTTAACTTTTTGCTAAGAAATTTCTGTCATTACGAGACTTTGATGTATCTCTCCGAAACTAATACCTTTGCTGTACAGTTGATTGACTATGTTTAAATTACTAATAATTCTGGCTCTTGTGCTGTACATTTTATCAAAAGTGGGCGGGTTTTTCTTTCGTGCCGGTGCAGCGTCACAGCAAAATAGAAATTTTCAACAGCGTAAACCTGATGGAGGAGTGAACGTAGACTCGCCTTCAAAGAAAGAAAAGCGTGGAGGCATCAAGGGCGGAGACTATGTGGATTATGAGGAAGTGAAATAATTCCAATGGGATTCAATTAAAATCTGTGACAAAAATCAACTTTAAAAAATATCAGGCTACTGGCAATGATTTTGTCATTGTCGACAATCGTGATGCGAAATATTCATTCTCAGTTGATGATGTAAGAAAAATCTGTGATCGCAAATTTGGAATAGGAGCGGATGGAATCATGCTCATTGAAAAACACCCGTCACTTGATTTTAATCTGGTCTATTATAATGCCGATGGCTCTCCAAGTCTTTGTGGTAATGGGAGCCGCGCTGCAGTAAAGATGACATCTGCCCTTGGAATCACCAATGGTAAAGCAAAGTTCACTGCCTATGACGGCCTGCACGAAGCCGAGATACTGCCGAACGGCAACGTACGATTGAAGATGAACGATGTAAAGGAAGTTCGGAAGTTGGGTAGCAGTTTTTTTATTAATACAGGCTCGCCTCATTTCATTCAGCTGGTCAATGAAATCCGCAAGTTTCCCGTCTTTGAAGAGGGAAAGAAAATCAGGCATAGCAAAGACTTTCAACCTGCAGGCACCAATGCCAATTTTGTAGAACTTCTCGGTAATAATTCAATTTTTGTGAGGACGTATGAGCGTGGAGTCGAAAACGAAACCCTTTCTTGTGGCACTGGGGTAACAGCCGCTGCGATTGCCTCCTCCTTTCATCAGTACACTTCTCCGGTAGCGGTTAAAACCCTGGGAGGAGACCTTTCTATTGAGTTCAATAAAAATCACGATGGTTCATTCACTGACATTTACCTCATTGGCCCGGCAGAATTTGTTTTTGAGGGCAGCCTGAGTTTCTAAGCTTGGCATAGGAAAGATAAAACCGTTGTTATATAATGGAATGAAAGACTATCTTCGGCTGTCTGATTGGTATGCAAATCACCTCCCTTAGTTTTCTGAATCGTTGGATAAATTTTGAAACAGAAGTTCAAACGGATCAGCAATTTTTCAGCCGGAGAAGGGATATTTTGTTTAGCCGGATTCTCATTCTGTCCGCATTCATTACCGCTTTTTTATTGCTGAAGGATTTTGTAGTCATGAAAGTGGCTGGATCAGTTTTCATCGATTTCATTATCCTCCTAATAATTCTCGGTTCACTTTGGATGGTTCAATCGGGTCTTCAAAAGTTCTCCAAAACTTTTTTTCTGATCCTGATGAATGCAATCATCACTTTTTATGCTTCGGCGCTCCCGAGTGACCGTGGTATTTTCCTTTATTTTTTTCCGCTGATCACGATGGCCTTCGCAATTTTTGACGATCATGAATTTTACTTCAGAGTAATATTCATCGTGACACCCATCATTTTATTGCTGTTACTTGTGCTCACCGATTTCAACCTGATTGGAGGATTTAAACTTGCCACCTCCGCACACGGCAAATACAATTTAATAATCAACGCTGTTATTACTTCCCTTACGATCACCTTCTTCGTAGAGTTTATGATGAAGGCAAACCGAAAATCCGAAAAATTGCTTCGACTAATGGCAGAAGACGTGCAGCAGAAGAAAGAGGATCTTGAGAAAATCAATCGCGAACTGGATCGATTTGTTTATAGCACTTCGCATGATCTACGAGCACCACTTTTGTCAATTAAAGGATTGATAAAACTTGCACTGGCAGATCCCGATACTTCACATGACAAGGAATACTTTGCCATGATTGGAGACCGAACTAATAAACTCGATGATTTTATCCATGAGATTATTGATTATTCACGCAATGCACGTACCGAATTGGTGAATGAGCCAACGAACGTAACAGAATTGGTCGATGGTGCCATTGCCAATCTTCAATTCCTTGAAAATGCAAGCAGAATAACCTTTGAGACCAACGATGAATCGGGCACTATAATGTTGGATAAAAGCAGATTGAAGATAATCATCAACAATCTCGTATCTAATGCGATCAAATATCAGAACCTGCAAGCCGAGAAGAATTGGGTAAAAATAACGACAGCCATCCATGAAAAATCCTGTGTCATAAAAATAGAAGATAACGGGATTGGCATTCAGCCAGATCTTCAAGGCAGAATCTTTGAAATGTTCTTTCGGGCTACCGAAAAATCAACGGGCTCAGGGCTGGGCTTGTACATTGTGAAAGAAATAGTAGACCGAATGAAAGGAACAATTGAGGTACAATCTCGCGTAGGCAAGAGCACGGAGTTTGTAATAACCCTTCCCGTTAGCCTTAGCTAACCCATTGAGCCATCACTTTATTAGCTCCATCGGTCAATCCGTCACTCCTGAAACATTCTTTTTGTTTACACCTGCCAAAATGGTGATTGAAGACAGTCTGGAATTATAATTGCACCCCTGAAATCCTTAACTTTCGCGTCCTTAAGGATTTTTATTATCTATTAATTTTTTATGCTCAAACTGATTGCCAAAATTTTCGGATCGAAGTCGGAAAAAGACATCAAGCGAATGACCCCGCTGGTTGAACAAACCAAGAAAGAAGGTGAAAATTTGGTCTCCGTCTCCAATGACGAATTGCGAAACAAAACCATCGAAGTTCAGCATTACATCAATTCCAAATTAAAATTGATTGACGAACAGATTGCCAGTTTTCATCAGCGCATTGCCGATCACCCCGAACTGGACATAAATGAGAAGGAGTTTGTCTTCGCGCAGATTGATAAAACCGAACTTGAACGCAACAAAGAACTTGAGAAAGTGTTGATCGAAGTGTTGCCATTATCTTTTGCCATCATTCGCGAGACCGCAAAACGCTTTAAAGAAAATGAATATCTCGAAGTAACAGCCACCGATTTCGACAGACAACTCGCAGCCAAGCATCCTAACGTAAAAATTGCAGGCGACAAAGCGCAATGGCACAGGCAGTGGATGGCAGCGGGCAATATGGTTACGTGGGATATGGTGCATTATGATGTGCAGATCATTGGTGGTATCGCATTGCACGAGGGGAAAGTAGCCGAGATGGCAACTGGCGAAGGGAAAACTCTTGTTGCCACATTCCCCGCGTTCTTGAATGCGCTTGCCAAACGCGGTGTGCACATTGTAACTGTAAATGACTATCTCGCCCGACGTGATAGTGAATGGATGGGCCCGATCTTTCAGTTTCACGGCCTTCAGGTGGATTGTATTGATAAGCATGAGCCAAACTCAAATGAACGGCGAGATGCTTACCGTGCCGATATATGTTATGGTACAAACAATGAATTTGGTTTCGACTATTTGCGCGATAACATGGCCCGCGAAACAGAAGAACTTGTGCAGCGTGGTCACCACTACGCAATGGTCGATGAGGTAGATAGTGTTTTGATTGATGAGGCACGTACTCCGCTAATTATTTCCGGCCCAATCCCGCGAGGCGATGAACACGAGTTCTATGATTTAAAGCCGCGCATTAATAAAGTAGTTGATGCTCAGAAAAAACTTGTCAACCAATACTTGAACGACGCCAAGAAACTACTGGCAGATGGAAATGAAAAAGAAGGAGGACTTCCGCTTTTTCGTGCGTACAGAGCTATGCCAAAATATAAGCCGTTGATTAAAATGCTCAGCGAAACGGGCAATAAATCGGTCTTGCAAAAAACAGAAAACCATTATCTGCAAGACAACAAAAAGGAAATGCCTAACGCTGATGCACCATTATACTTTGTGATCGACGAAAAAGACAATAGCGTTGAGCTTACCGAAAAAGGTATTGACCTGATCACAGGTGAAGGAGAGGATCCCAAGTTTTTCATTATGCCTGAAATTGGTACAGAGTTGAATAAAATTGAAAAAGATCCCTCCATTGCGGATAGCACCAAGCTTCAAAAGAAAGACGAACTGATCCGGGACTATAATACTAAATCGCAGCGCATCCATAGTGTCAATCAGTTATTAAAGGCATATACGCTTTTTGAAAAAGATACGGAGTACATTATTGTAGATGGGAAAGTAAAAATTGTAGATGAGCAGACGGGCCGTGTGCTTGATGGCCGTAGGTATTCGGATGGCTTGCATCAGGCTATCGAAGCTAAAGAAAATGTCAAAGTTGAAGACGCTACTCAAACCTACGCTACGATCACTCTCCAGAACTACTTTCGCATGTACCACAAGCTTGCGGGTATGACAGGAACGGCTGAAACGGAGGCAGGCGAGCTATGGGATATTTATAAACTTGACGTTGTAGTAATTCCTACAAATAAACCGGTCACACGCAAAGACCATGACGACATGGTGTATAAAACTGTGCGTGAGAAATTCTATGCTGTGGTAGACGAGATTGTAAAGCTTACCAGTGAAGGACGCCCCGTGCTGGTAGGTACAACTTCTGTGGAAATTTCAGAGTTGGTAAGCCGTATGTTGCAGATGAAAAAGATTAAGCATCAGGTTTTGAATGCCAAGCAGCATCAGCGTGAAGCAGAGATTGTAGCAGAAGCCGGTAAGCCGGGAACGGTGACGATTGCCACGAACATGGCAGGCCGTGGTACGGATATTAAACTTACTCCAGAATCAAGAGCAGCGGGAGGCCTTGCAATCATTGGTACTGAGCGCCATGAATCGCGAAGAGTGGATCGGCAGTTGCGTGGGCGAAGTGGTCGTCAGGGTGACCCTGGAACCTCCAGTTTCTATGTGTCTCTGGAAGATAACCTCATGCGCTTGTTCATGCCCGAGCGAATCGCCCGCATTATGGACCGCTTGGGATTGAAAGAAGGTGAAGTGATTCAACACTCGATGGTGACAAACTCCATCGAACGTGCGCAGAAAAAAGTAGAGGAAAATAACTTCGGAATACGTAAGCGTCTGCTTGAATATGACAACGTAATGAATTCGCAGCGCGAGGTGATTTATAAACGAAGAAAGAATGCGCTTTTCGGCGAACGTTTGCAACTGGATATCCTCACAATGCTATTTGACACCTGCGATGACATCGTAGCCAATGCAAAGGCTGGAGAAAGTCTTGAGAACTTTAAATTGAATGTGCTAAGCACCCTGGGGCTGGATTTCCCGATTGCTCAGGAAGAGTTTGGCAAGACAGACCAAGCTGTACTCAGTGAACGGCTGTATGAGGAGGCGCTCAAGCATTATGAGAATAAAAATAAACTCATCGCCCAAAAGGCAATGCCAATCCTTTTAGACATCTATAAAACCCGTGGTGCTACTATTCAGGAAGTTTTGGTACCGTTCTCTGATGGAACTAAACAAATTGGTGTTGCAGCCGATTTGAAAAAATGTGTTTCCACAAACAACGGCCAGCTGATCAAATCCATGGAGAAAATGATTACGCTAAATATCATTGATCAAAATTGGAAGGAACACCTTCGCGACATGGATGATCTGAAGCAATCGGTACAAAATGCTGTATATGAGCAAAAAGATCCGTTGTTGATTTATAAGTTTGAAGGCTTCGAGGCATTTAAGCGGTTCATTTCAAAAGTGAATGAAGAGACTATTTCATTCCTGATGAAATCAGAAATTCCCGTGCAAGAACCTGATGAAGTGCATGAAGCACATGCTCAAAAAAGGCAAAAACTGCGTGAACAAAAAGAAGAATCACGTTCTTTGCTTCAAGGTGGTGGTCAGCAACCGCAGGGTGAGCAACAACACACCGAAGAGAAAGTGATGCCCATTAAGTCAGAAAAGATTGCTAACCGAAATGACAAGGTGAGTGTGCAGTATCCCGACGGCCGGGTCCTCAAAGATGTGAAGTATAAAAAAGTTGAAGACGACATTAAGAACGGAAGATGTATTGTGATTGAGCAATGAGAAGTAAGAATTTAGAATGCAGAATACAGAATATCAAGTGGCGAACTGGATCAAGCCATTCTACATTCTACATTCTGTATTCTATATTCTTTTTTGTAAGCCTTTCCTGTGCCGCTCAAAAAAATAAACCTTACTCCGAAGATCTTTCGCGACTGCGACCCAAACCTGAATTGCCAGTTGAAGGAAAAAGGATTGATACGGTTGTTGAAAAAAATCAGGTGATTGTTCCTCCTACGAAAACAGTTAACTCCAAAGTCGATGCAGTGCTCGACAGCATTGACAAGTTTAATCTGATGCGCAAGTTTATTGACGGCTACACAATTCAAATATACTCTGGCCAGAAACGTGAGGACGCAATGAATACCAAGAAGAAAATTCAGGAGGAAGTGCCGGAATTAAACGCTAACCTTCAATATCAGCAGCCGAAATTTCGGGTAACGGTAGGAAAATATTTTACCCGACTGGAGGCACAAAAAGATTTGCTCACACTGAAAAGAGTATTTTCGACGGCAACGCTTGTGCCTGAAAAAGTATTTATCAAATAAAAATTATTTAGCCGCTACGGTCTGATTCCAGTCGTACACTTTTTCGGAGATTTCCGTAAGTAGCTCGGGCGATTTCTCGAGAGCGTTACCGATTACGATCAAGTCGGCTCCAGCTTCAAGGGCATGAAGTGCTTTTTGCGGTGAGTTTATTCCGCCACCAACAATCAATGGCACATCCACCGATTTTCTTACAGCGCTGATCATTTTTTTGCTCACTTCTCGCTCAGCTCCGCTGCCGGCATCAAGATAAATAAGTTTTAAGCCAAGCATTTCACCTGCCATGGCTGTGCAAGCAGCCAATGAATATTTATCCTCGGGAATGGGCGTAGTGTTGCTGATATAAGCCACCGAAGTGGTCTTGCCTGAATTGATAAGCAAGTATCCGGTAGGAAGCACTTCCAATTTATTTCCTTTCAATATTGGAGCTGCTGCTACATGTTGACCAATTAGCAAATCGGGGTTTCGCCCGGAAATTAATGACAAGAACAGAATAGCATCGGCCGAAGGGTCTATTTGCAAAGCGCTTCCCGGAAACAAGACTACAGGAATGGAAACGTTTTCCTTAATGGTCTTGACAACATCGGCAAGATTGGTAGTAGTGACCAGACTTCCACCAATAAAAAAATAATCTACACAGTTCTCAGTCGATAATCGTAACAAGTGGTCCAGCTGAGCAACATCCTCGATCTTATCAGGATCAACTAAAACCGCGATTGACTTTTTCCCTTGAGTTCTGCGATGGTTTAAAGCATCAAGAATCTTCATCTTTCGATTTTTTATGAAGTAAATAATCTGAAAGTTTTTCCTTTGCGAGGTCTAGTAAAAAAACAGTAGCTGTGCTTACCAATTTATCCCCAATTTTTGATAACAGCGACGGGCTTTCGTCCGCATCTTCTTCAGTAGCAGCGATTTCGTGGGTTGTAGCTTGAGCCCGTTTTATTTTTTTCTTTTTTGACTTACTGGAAGAGAGCTGACTAATAACCACGTAAGTCAACGCAAGGGCGCCACCGATAATGAGCCCATTCTTTAAGGCTTTTTCAGAACGATCAGAAATATCTTTGACTCCGCGCTCCATTTCAAGGCGATGACGATTTGAAGCTTCAATTAACTTCTTTTTTTCAGGGTCTTGAGTTTCCAGCAGTTCCATGCTATTTCGATTTCTGTTTGGACTTTTCTATTAAATAGCGTTCAAAAAAACGGGAGATTTTTTTCTGGAAGAGAATCAAAATCAGACAAGGCACTCCGTAAATACCCGCCACGATCCAATATCCCGAATGAGCATCGGCAAAATAGGAGCTGATATAATTCGCTAACCCGATGCTGATGAAAACCACAAAAAGTAATCCTAATAAAAATAGAATTATGAGCATCAATCCGTGAGAAATCACTTTAGCCATCTCTTCACGAACTTCCATTTTCAATAACTCAACACGGGTTTCTACATACCCGGTAAGGCTATTGACGATATTGTCCAGTCGGAGGAGTTTAAAAATAGTATCCTTTAGATTTTCCATCATAAATCAATGGGCAATATAGCAATTTGAAACCCAGTTCGGAAAACGGCTTGACCTCTTGGCCTTCCTATTGACTTAGATAGATCAGGGAGAACGGGATGAGAAAGAAGGCCAAAAGTAAATACAGAAAACCTACGAGCCTATTTCGTAAAGTCAGTTTGCCAATACCCAGGGCGAGTTTGAAAGGAATCTCTTTTAAATAAGGCGTTCGAAAAAACAGGAGCACTCCAATAAAGTTGAAGAGAAAATGGGTGAGGGCTATACTAATAGCGGCATTTGAATTGAATGTGCTGGCCATAAAAGCAGTAATGGTTGTACCGACATTTGCGCCAAGAATAAAAGCTCCTGCTTGTCTCAGCTTTATTATTTTTTTAGCGACCAATGGCACAACCAATGAAGTTGTAACCGTGCTTGACCGTATGGCTGCTGTGGTAAGTAGCCCCCAACCGAAAGACTTGAATGGATTTTTAAAAAAGAACCGCTGAAGTTTTTCCTGCGACCCCAAGCCCATCAAGCTGGTGATCGTTTTTCTAAAGAAAAGTATGGAACCAAAGAGCAATACGATTGAAAGTGATGCAAGAACATATCCGTTACCGATTTTTTCTGTAATGAAATTGACTGGCCAGCTCAAACTTGGACCTAACAATTTAAAATTCTGAGAAGCTTGAACTGCAGGCTCATGGAAGAAATTAATTGCAATAAATTCGGCCAGCCCCGATAATATGTGAAAGTTGTATTCGAGAGGGAATAAAACCAAAGCAGTGAGTATATTAAAAAAATCATGGTAAGTACCTGCGGCCACAGCACGGCGAAATTCTTTTTTGTGATTAATGAAACTGAGCGACACTATGGTGCTGGTAATCGTGGTGCCAATATTGGCCCCCATGATGATGGGCACGGCACCTTGCAAGGAAAGTGAACCTGAGGCGACTAAAGCTACCGTCATGGAGGTAGTTGCCGAACTGCTTTGTATAAGCGCCGTTACCAGCAACCCGATAAATAAACCGGTGAAGGGATTGGATGTTGCTAATAGAATAGTGTCAGAAACACCTGCTCCCAATTGCTGAAGGGAAGAAATCATCAGGTCAAGTGAGAACAAAAAAATCAGCAACCCCACAACGAAGTAGGCTGCATTGCGAAGGAAAATTTTCCATCGAAAGTTGACCGGAGGCGGAGTGGTTACATCAGGTGTTACGTCCATGCTACTTTTGTAAAGATAAGCACGTGTAGCCGACCGGCGTAAAATAAATCTATCTTGAGAATTATTTTTCCATTAATTCTTTCACCGCCATCCAGGCCATCAGGCCGGGTCCAATGCTGAGGGCATCTTCATCGATGTCAAATGTAGGTGTGTGAACGTAGGAAGTAATTCCTTTTGCCTCGTTGCGGGTGCCAAGACGGTAAAATGAAGCTGGGATTTGGTGTGAGTAGTACGCAAAATCCTCAGAGCCGAGTGTCAGCTCTATGTCGACAACATTTTCTTGTCCTAAATATTCTTCGGCTGCTGCCCGGATTCTTTGTGTTACCACAGGATTGTTTTCGAGATAAGGATAGCCTTTGGAAATCTCAACTTCACATTTCCCACCCATGCTTTCGGCAATTCCTTCTGCCATCTTTTTTATTTTTTGCAGACCTTCTTCGCGCCATACTTCATTAAGCGCTCGAAAGGTGCCTGAAATGTTTACTTCATTAGGAATAATGTTCGTTGCGCCATCGGCAATGACTTTCCCAAATGTCAAAACCGTAGGCTGTTTTGGGCTGGCATTTCGGCTGATAATTTGCTGCAACGCAATGATGATGTGAGACGAGATCACTACCGGATCGATCGTCAGTTCTGGCGCGGCTCCATGACCACCCTTGCCAATCACACGCAGGTATATCTCATCGCTACTAGCCATATACATGCCTTCACGGAATCCGACTTTGCCGGCCGGTATCAGTGGCATTACATGCTGACCGATAATTGCTGAAGGTTTGGGGCTTTCCAAAACGCCTTCTTTGATCATCATTGAAGCGCCACCCGGATTTTTCTCTTCACCCGGTTGAAAAATAAATTTTATGGTTCCTTCAAATTGACTTTTTAATTCGCTGAGTATTTTGGCGGTGCCCAAAAGCGAAGCTGTGTGTACATCGTGGCCGCAAGCATGCATCACTCCTGGGTTTTTCGATTTATACGGAGGTGTGCTTGTTTCCTGAATGGGCAGGGCATCCATGTCGGCACGTAACGCGACAGTTCTTTTCTGTGGATTCTTTCCTTCTACCAAAACTACTACGCCTGTTCCTGCTACACCTTCTGTTGGTTTTAAGCCAAAACTCTTTAGTTGATCTGAAACGAATTTTGCAGTATTGAATTCTTTATAGGAGAGCTCGGGGTTGGCGTGCAGATGTCGGCGCATGCCTACAACCTCTTGCGCATACCGGATTGAAAGCTTCTTAATCTGGTCGAGCATGGCAAATCAGCTTTTGATTTGAGCCATCAATTTAGAAACGATATCATCTACAGACTTCCCTTCGGCTTCGGCTTTGAAATTGCGTACGATACGATGGCGTAATACTGGTTGTGCCACGGCTTGCACATCTTCAATGTCGGGAGAATATTTACCGTTGAGTAAAGCATTGCATTTTGCACCCAATACTAAATATTGCGAAGCCCGAGGACCGGCACCCCATTCCAGCATATCATTGGCCAGCGAAGAAGAATTTCCTGGCCTTGTAGATGACGCGAGTTTCACAGCATACTCAACAACATTATCAGCGATGGGTACTCTTCGCACCAGGTGCTGAAAGGACAAAATATCTTCGGCACCCAGCATCTTGGATACCTCTGCCTTTTCATCTGCCGTAGTACCTTTTACAATCTTCAGTTCCTGTTCGTAGGTAGGGTAATCCAAAAAGATGTTAAACATAAAGCGATCCAATTGGGCTTCGGGCAACGGATAGGTTCCTTCTTGCTCAATCGGGTTTTGAGTAGCGAGTACGAAAAACGGCTGTGGAAGTAAGTAGCGGTTGCCTGCAATAGTCACAGCATTTTCTTGCATTGCTTCGAGAAGAGCAGCTTGTGTTTTTGGTGGTGTACGATTGATCTCGTCGGCCAGCACAATATTGGCGAATACAGGTCCTTTTACGAATTGAAAATTCCTTTCCTTGTCCATCGTCTCGGCGCCAACAATATCAGAAGGCATAAGATCAGGGGTAAACTGAATTCGTTTGAATTGCAGATCAAGTACCTGAGCCAGAGTTTGTACGAGCAATGTTTTGGCCAAACCGGGTACACCGATGAGCAGTGCATGGCCATGACTAAAAATAGCAGTGAGTGTGAGGCGGATTACATCATCTTGTCCTACGATGACCTTACCGATTTCACTTTTTAAATTCTTGTATGCTTGTGCCAATGCATCCGCGGCTTCCACATCGTTGGCAAAATTTTTTGACATTCTATTAAAATCTTTGGATGTGAAAGTAACTTTTTATTAAAGCCATCGCAAGATAAACCTGTTCCAACAGAGGAATCACGCAAAAAACGTTACTCCAAAATTTTGCAATAATTATACGATGGATCGATGTTGATAAACACGTCTTGGCGCGCCTTAAGGAACCATTTATTAATAGCCTTGTCTTTCTTTTCGGCCGATGCCGCTGACTGTATTCTATGCCAATCGTCCGTCAGGTTGGCTTGGTGCGGCGCAATTTTGGCCTTAAAGTAGATGATTCGCACCGCCTCCTTTTGACCTTCTGTGCGATAGGGGAGCGGTTTTGAAATTTCACCCACTTTCATTGGGTCAATGGCAAGATAGACGGCTGGGTCAATTCTGTTCAGGGCAACTCGTACATCGCCATCTTGATCTGTGATATAGCCGGAGTGGCCTTTCGTTTCCTTGTCGTCAGAAAATAATTTGGCTGCACGCTCAAACTTAATACTGTCTTTCACAATTTTTCTGCGCAAGCTGTCAAGAAACTGTGCGGCTCTGTCAATGTCGCTTTGACTTGGTATTGCCGAAACCAGAATATGGCGTGAATTATATTCATTACCCCGGCGATCTATCAGTTGCATGATGTGAAAACCAAAGGGTGACTCAAACGGATGTGATATTTCTCCTTTACGCAATTTGAAAGCCATCGCTTCAAACTCGGGCACCATGTTACCCCGGCCTTGGTAGCCGAGCTCACCGCCATTAGACTGGGCCGATGGATCTTCTGAATATTTTTTAGCGAGTTCGTTAAAATTTTCTCCATTCATGAGCCTATTGCGCAGTTCTTCCAATCGGTTCTTCGCATCTTCTTTCTGCTGATGGTTAACTTTCGCTACCCGTACAATTTGCCCAATCTCGGCATCGGCAGAATAATAGGGCAAACTGTCTTTAGGTATTTTATTAAAAAAGCGCTTCACTTCTGATGGTGTGATATCAATGTCTTTGGTGATGCGCTGAGTCATTTCGCGCGCCAGAAGTTGTTCGCGGATCTGATCACGAAGTTCAATCTTTATTTGATCGAGTGTTTTACCATATTGACGTTCCAGTTCTTCGGGTGAGTTGCCGTAGTTTTGCAGAATCACATTCATCCGCTGGGTTGTATTTTGATCTACCTCGAGATCTGTAACCAAGACAGAGTCAATCTCAGCTTTGGCTACCATCAGTTTGTTCATTACCATGCGGTTTAGCAAACTGCACTTTGCCTGGTCTGAACCTGGATTTCCTTCTGTGAGATAATTCTGATAAGCCGCCTCCAGTTCGGATTTTAACACAATATAATTGTCGACTTTACCGATGATCTTGTCCAGCACAAAACTATTGTCCTCTTTCTCCTTGGCATCCTGAGCTAAGGATGTAAGTGAAAATAGCATTACAAGTATCCAACTATTTGCTAAAAACCTCAAAATCTTTACGTTTTGCAGCATTTTCATAAACCTCATCCTCCAATTTTTTCGCAAGTTCTACTTTTCTTTTATTTAAAATAATGTTTTTAATGTCCTGTCTTACGAACTCCAACGGCGAAATGTTATCGCTGATTTTGTAGGCGTCGACTTTCAGAAAATACAAAAAACCAGGGTCATTGGTTTCATAATAATTGTAAGACCTTAAAAACTGTATTTTATTTGGAATTTCCGCCAGTGGCGAATTTACAGCAAGCTTATCAAACTCAATCCACGAGGAATCGGCCAAGTGATAAGCGGCTGAAAAACTCAGGCAATAAGATTTCAATTCGGCAATCTCTTTCTCCTTAATAGAGAACATCAAGTCCTTTATTCGCTTCACGCGGGGTGCATCTTTCGGCACTTTTATATAGGTACCTCTGATAATGTTTTGCTTGAGAATAAAATTGTCGGGGTGAGCTTTATAATAATTCTCAATATCAACATCGTTGACACTGTCATTAAGATGCTGTTGAATATAATAGTTTTGAAATTCGTAGCCAATCAAACTGTATCGATAGTCAAGCACTTTGCGTTCCACTTCGGCTTCGTCAATGTTGATTGTTTTTAATGCTTCCTGAATAAGCAACTGTTTTCGTACCCAGCTTGTAACGTAAGCATTAATGCGTGCAGCACTATCATCTTTTGTGGTCTTCTCGGGCACTATACCTTTCAATTCATCCAGATATAGGAAGGCATTGTTTACCCGGGCTATGGCTTTGCGCTTATTATTGGTTTCATTCTGTCCTTTTTTCATGCGGATGAGATCGCAACTATTCAAGAATGCAAGCATGACGATGAATGCAAAAAGTGATGAACCTGAATATGCAGACCCAACCGTTTTCATGGTTTTACCAGCTCGTCCAAAACGATTTTCTTTCCTTTATTATTCACTTTTACCGGGTATTTATTTTTTAATGCTGTAACCCAATTCTTTTCCAATGAATCCTGATAGCCGGAAATAGCCTGCGCACGAGCTTCTTCAAATGTTTTTGTGCCTGGAGCCACCAGGCGGGCAACCTCCACAAGATAATAAATGCCATCGGCTTCTACTTCTTGCAGGCCTGGTACCCAGTTGATCTTGTCGATCACTTTGCTTTCGCCCTTTTCATAACTGCGATAATTTTGGACAGATTTAAATTTTTTGAGATCTCCTGCAGTGAGCGAATCTCCACGATCAA
>Ga0206934_1187_pt1 | contig 16045 bp, 15 predicted proteins | sample Alteio_BWOrgHeat_16_FD_152932 | JGI IMG/M metagenome (GOLD analysis project Ga0206934, IMG submission 152932) | Enriched cells from forest soil in Barre Woods Harvard Forest LTER site, Petersham, Massachusetts, United States -... | ecosystem: Environmental > Terrestrial > Soil > Temperate forest >...
AAAACCGGCGATTTTTCTGACAGGTAAAATAGTCCGCTCAAATAATTTGCATCCACCTCAATATTAATTGTGGCCGTATTGGTATGGATTGGAATAACGACATCAGAACTGAGGCGACTGGTGGCAATTAAAACGGAAGGTGTTGCCTTTGATTGCTTCCCTGTGGGTACGGTTCCCGTTTCGGGGAAAATGTTTTGAAACCTAAAAAGGACCCTTCGTTCGGAAGTATTGATGTCGGGATTTTCAATAACTAAGTTTTCATAAACTTCATAATGGAGGATCAGCATCCGTATATGTTCGTTTAAAATAAATCCGGCACAATAACCTTTGCCAAACTTTTCAGGAATTTCTAACCGCCAGTTTTTTACTTCCGTACCTAATAAATGAGCAAAGTTTTTTAGGACACCTGGTACTGTTTGCTGCATGTCTTTTTCCATAAATGTCTCTTACGACTATTTTTGTGTCTAATATGATTATTTTATCTCTAAAATACTTGGCAATTTTGTATGGAAGTTAAAAATGCAAAGTCGTGATATTAAAAAATGAACAAATTGCCATTGTAGGCGGCGGCCCCGGAGGGTTGACCCTGGCAAGGCTTTTACAGCTTAAGGGCTTAAATGTAAAAGTGTATGAAAGAGATTTAAATGCCGCCGCCCGTGTGCAGGGGTCGCCACTAGATATGCATGAAGGATCGGGATGGGCCGCTTTACGCAAAGCAAATTTATCAGGGGCGTTTGGAAAGAATGTTCGCCATGGCGCAGATAAAAAGATCATTGTGAATGAACGTGCGGAAATCATTTTCAGCGACCATGATGCTAAACCGGGCGAAGATTTGAGTAATAAACCTTCCCGCCCCGAAATAGATCGTGGCGCCTTAAGGAAAATATTCCTGGAGTCGTTACCGCCGGAAACGGTTGTGTGGAACAGTCATTTTGTTTCAATGGAAAAACAAAACGGGGGCTGGTTATTGCAATTTAAAAACGGTTCATCTGCTTATGCAGATATGGTAATTGCGGCTGATGGCGCTAATTCCAAAATCCGTCCATACGTTACAAACATCAAAGCTTTTTATTCTGGTGTTACCATGCTTGAAATCAATATTGATAACGCAGCAAAAGCGACGCCTCATATTCATGCATTGCTTAATGGTGGAAAAATAATGGCTTTTGGAAATGGTAAGTGTTTATTGGGGGGACAAAAAGGCATCGGCGGCCTGGGTTTTTACGCAAGCTTCAGGCCCGACGAAAACTGGACATTAAACAGTGGTTTGAATTTTTCTGATAAAACGCAATTGCTGGCGTGGTTTAAAAGCGAATACAACGAATGGAGCAGTACATGGTACGAACTGTTTGAAAATGCAGCAATGCCTGTTGTTCCGCGCCCAATTTATTGTATGCCTTTAGATCAAAACTGGGCGACCCAACCCAATGTAACACTGCTTGGGGACGCCGCACACGTAATGCCGCCCTTTGCGGGAGAAGGCGCTAACACGTCGATGTTTGATGCTTTGGAATTGAGCGAATGTTTAACGTCTGACAAGTACAACACTTTGCAGGAAGCCATTTCTTTTTATGAAGTAAGTATGCGCAAAAGAGCAGCAAAGGCGGCAAAACAATCGCTTGAAAATGGCGAGCGGATGCATTCAGCAGGTGCGCTTGAAAAGATGCTTAAGGTTTTTGGCGTAAAGTAATGCTTAATCCTGAAAAAAGGTATTTGTTATGCCTGCAAGTAAATCTCCATTGGATGAGTCGGCAAGACGATCACCCTATAATATGAAGTTACATGACGCTAATCTGGAACTGGAAAACATTACCAGCGATATAAATATAGATTTATCGAAAGGTAATTCAACACCCCGAAACAAATCGAAAAAGCAATTATGGATCATTATAGGGATTGTGGTGTTAAATTCCATTGGCATGTCTATAGTTCTGCCGCTATTGCCTTTTATTGTGGGTAAATATCTTCCTTCCGGGCAAGTGGTGGTTGGTATGAGCGCGCTTATGTCGGTATTTGCTGCCTGCACATTTTTTGCAGCTCCAGCCTTAGGTGTGTTGAGCGACCGGTACGGACGGAAAATCATTTTGATTATCAGCCTGCTGGGCTCTGTTATCGGATATATTTTGTTCGGAATAGGTGGGGCGCTTTGGATACTTTTCCTGGGGCGTATTGTGGATGGCCTTACAGCCGGTAATATCAGCACGTTGTTCGCCTATGTATCCGACAGCACCGAACCGAAGGAACGGTCTAAATGGTTTGGTTTTATCGGTTCGGCTATGGGAATAGGAAAATTAGGAGGTCCTGCTTTAGGCGGATTGCTGGGGAGCATCAATATAGCGTTACCGTTTTATGTTACTGCCGGGTTGATATTCCTTTCCGGTTTGGCTGTCTTTTTTCTCTTGCCCGAATCTTTAGTTGCCCAAAAAAGGATTAAACAGGTAACGCCCGCAAGTTTTAATGCCTTTTCCCATTTTAAAGACATATTCAGCCTGAAAGCAATTAGATTATTGCTGATACCGGGTGTGTTTTTTTACGCGGGCCTGGGTATTTTCCAGTTTAATTTTATCCTTTTCCTTAAGGATATTTATAGATGGGGGCCGGCATTTATCGGCACCATGCTAACGCTTGTTGGTGTTTTCGATATTACAACACGTGCGCTGTTATTACCCTGGTTGTTGAAACGCTTTAATGAAAAAAGTATTGGTATAGCAGGTTTGACAGGCATGGCAATTGGCCTGGGATTAATTGTGGCCAGTACGCTAATACCCTCGGTAGTTATTATCTCGCTGGCTATCATCTTTATTATTTCCGGTTCAGGTTTATTCGAACCAACATACAACGGAAAGCTGTCTCAATCTATTGATGAAACGAAACAAGGAAAATTACAGGGTGTTAACCAAAGTCTGCAATCGGCAAATAATGTACTCATCCCATTGGTGGCAGCTGTTATCTATTTTTACAATCCCGAAATGTTATATGCAACAGCCGTATTTATGGTGCTGGCGGCAATAATGATGTATGGAAAAAAATTTCCTGGTTAGGATAAGGTCTAATAAGCTATTTTACGTGCCCTTATTGTATCAATGATCTGCCGTGTAAACCTGGCGGCGCCTTTGCGGTTCATGTGGCAATTATCAACGAATAATTCATCCGGGTAGTTATCGTCATACGCGTTAAGGAAGATCACGTTGGGACAACTTTGCCTAAGCATGTCGGCCAGCTTCACCAGTATCTTTGATCGTTCTTCGCTGTAAAACACACGGCGACCGGGCGAGAAGGCCAGTAATATTTTTACGTTGTTGGGTTGCGGGCCCACCGCAGTTTTAATATCAGCGACGAATTTTGTGAGCATCGATGTATCAAACTGTACGTTTTTAAATTCATCAAGCTCCCATCGTTGCGGCTTCCGGATAAAACCCGAATCGTTCAACAGCGCCGAACCACAGGCGTCAAAGGTGCAATAGTCGTATTCGCGGCTGGTGGTGTGGTATACCAGGCGCCTGGCAAAGTTTTGGTCGCTCAGGTAATTTCTGAAATCGGTGAAAATATTGATGAGCTCAGCGGTCCTGGTCACATCAAACCGGTAACCATCTTTAAGCTCAATATCAGAGGGTTTAAAATCGGCGTATTGCGTATTGTAGACCAGCAGCTTGTTTTCGCGCCAGAAGGCGGCATCCTTAAAGTTGGATAAGCGTAATCCCCATGAAGCCAGGTTCATGGTGGGCGCCTGCAGGCTGTCCTGCATCATTACGGCATCTACATTATTAAGGCTCATAGACGAACCGACAACGTATATCCTCGAGTTCTTGAACTTGTCAAAATTTCTTTTAACAAACCCTGCCTTCAGGTTGAGCGTAACCGAATTGGAGATAAAAAACAAATCCTTCGGGCTTCGGGATTTGGCAACAAATATCGCTCCGCCAATCAATACAGTCAGTATTAAAAAGTATAAAGCAGCTTTCAACAGAAACTTCTTCATCAGAATTGAAAATAGATAAACGAGCTTTCCTTTTTAAAGAACACCCAGATCAAAACGCCCAAAAGTATATTAATTATCCAGCCTAATTTTCTCAGGTTGCGTTCGTCGCGACGGAAATACCAATCGAGTATAATCAAAGGGATGATAAAATAAAATACCTTGACGCCATCCGGCACATGCAGGTACTGCCGCGGATTGGCGATGGTATCCGTAAATATTCGTTTGATATAAGCCAGTGCATCGCTTAAACTATGAATCCTGAAAAATATCCAGGCGAACGTTACGAAAACAAAGGTAGTCAGCATTTGCCAAAGCTCGTGCAGGTTAGGGAGTTTACGGTCGGCGGCCACAACCTCATGTACGTGTTTGCGGTTGCGGTTCAGCAGCAGCAATGGCAGGAAACCGCAGGCATGTATACCGCCCCAAACAATAAAATTCCAATTGGCGCCGTGCCAGAAACCGCTCACCAGGAAGATGATGAAGGTGTTTCTAATGGCCGTTAGCTTACCATTTTTTGATCCGCCCAGCGGTATGTATAAATAGTCTCTAAACCAGGATGAGAGCGATATATGCCATCGTCGCCAAAACTCGGCAATATCACGCGAGAAATAGGGAAACCGGAAGTTGCTCAAAAGCTCAAAACCAAAGAGTTTAGCTGTACCTAAAGCGATATCGGTATACCCGCTGAAATCGCCATAGATCTGGAAGCTGAAGCCAATAGCAGCCATAATAAGGCTGAAGGCACTGTGCGCGGGAGATTGGTTAACGATGCCATCGACTATGGTGGATAAGCTATCGGCAATAACAACTTTCTTAAACATGCCCCACAGGATGAGCCGGCAACCTTCAAGAGCCTGTTGGTAGTTGAAATTCCGTTTTTTCTGAACTTGTGGTAAAAGGTGATTGGCCCGTTCGATAGGTCCCGCAACCAAAAGCGGGAAGAAACATACGAACACGGCGTATTCGAAAAAACTCTTTACCGGTTTGCGAACGCCGCGATGTATATCGAACACGTACGACATGCCATGGAAGGTGTAAAACGATATGCCCACTGGCAGGGCTATATGCAGCAGTGCCGGTGTAAAATGGATGCCGATGCTGTCAAAACCATGCTGAAACTGGGTCGCGAAGAAGTCGTAATATTTAAAAATGCCGAGTATACCCAGGTTATTGATGACGCTCAACCAAAGGAAAAATTTTGATTTGCGGCGGTTTTCGGATGCTACGCCGAAGCCGTAAAGATAATCGAGCAGGGTAGAGGCAGCCAGCAATATGAGGAATTTCCAGCTCCACCAGCCATAAAAAAAGTAGCTGGACAGTAATATAAGCAGGTTTTGCTGTTTGAGATTTCTATTGAATACGAACCAGTATAGATTGAAAACAATAAGTAAAAATATAATGAATTCGTAAGAGTTAAAAAGCATCCGCTGTTGTGATATTTATCAGGACTAAGATAGAATCATTTTTTTAAAACGACCCTCAAAAAGGGCGTTCTTTCAATAATACAGGCATTAATACGAAATTGTTCTGCGATTGTGTTCATATTATTGAAAAAATTGCAAAGAGCATTTAGGGAGCAGCTTCGATATGCCAATATTGTTTGTTACAGAAGATGCTTTTTGGTAAAAGCCCTGCCGGAGCCTGATTTAAGATACTTTTGAAATGGGTATGCTTTATATCTATCAGGAAAGGAACATAAAAAAGGCCTGCAAATAAAACTTTGCAGGCCTTTAATTTTTCATTCGCTTCGATAGCCCTCCTACGCGACCTACTAGCGGACTTCGTCCGCCGTAGCCCGCTTCGGCGGGCGAAGGCGGGGTGAACGGGAATCTATTAGAACACCTTGAGGGCATTTTGGAGATTATTAAGGAAATTATCAATAATAAAAGACTTTAGTCAATGGTCACACTGCCGATCAGCATGTAATCGAATTCAGATGAATTCTCCTTAATTAATGCACCGCCTACCGTTACAGAATAGTTTTGGGTTAAGGGTTTAAAAGTTTCCTTTTCATAACGAGGGCTAAGCTCTAAAAGGTCACTTGTAAATTTTTTGCCTTTTATCTCTTTTGATAATTTAACTGTGATTTTCTCCCCGCCACGGTCATAAATAATTGTTCCAAACAAATTGCCGTGCGCCCATTCAAATGGTTCGCTAACAATTATTCTGACAGTTCTTCCTTTTAAAAAACTCATTCTAAGATTTAGATAATATCTATGATTAAATGTAAAATAAAAAAGCCGGAAATTTATATCTCCGGCTTGGTGTTCTAAAATCTTACTTGGCGGAGAGTTAGGGATTCGAACCCCAGGAACCTTTAACAGTTCAACAGTTTTCAAGACTGCCGCAATCGACCACTCTGCCAACTCTCCGGGGTCAAAAGTACAAAACCACGCCGAATTGCCAAAAACGATGTTGAGATTTTTTGCATCGGCATAATTTACTGAAAATGTGGCATTTGCCCGTAAATTGGCCGCTATATTTGATAAATCAAATTTTCCGCTTTACCGTTCATTTTAATAAATTGCATCGCAAATGAGCCGAACCAGCGCAGAAAATAGCCCATCTAAATATTATCGCTTCGCGTTTTGCGATGGGCTGGAGGCTTTATCGGCAAGGAATCACAATACACCGTTCCCGGCGCATTTTCATCCAACTTTTAATATCACATTGGTTTATGATGGGGTGTTCAATACCAAATTACAGGACCGGCTGGTGCTGGCGCCGTCGGGTACTATATTGATCACCAATCCGCACGAAATACATGCCAACCCGTTCACCAGGGACGGGAATGTTTCCTTTTTCACTTTTTATGTGAGCCGCGATTTCATGGAATACTGCAACAACGGGCACCCGGTGTATTTTGAGCAGAAAACTATTGATGACACCCGGCTCTTTATGGATATGCACCTGTTATCAGTTCAATTAAGCAGCAACAGCGATTTCAGGCAACTGGAAAATGAGTTAAGAACTACGTTTGCCACCCTTGCAACCCAGTATGGTTTAAATCGTGCACTGGAAGATGGTAAGAAGCGGATACTATTCGATGAGCTTCTGACCGGCGATCACTTCGAGAAATTTTCGCTCGCAGATGCAGCGAAGAGCTTTGGTATTGATAAATACAAGTTTCTGCGGCTGTTTAAAGATGAAACCGGGCTTACACCCAATAACTACTTTATTTACCGCCGTATCGAACAAAGTAAAGCGATGCTTGCGGAAGGGAAGGACCTGTTGAGCGTGGCTATCGATTTGGGATTTTATGATGCGGCACATTACGCCAATCATTTCAAAAAGTTCACCGGGGTATCTCCCATGAACTATACTTCCAATAAATAGTGCTGCAATATCTTACAATTCCCTTTTAACACCTCCATCTACCTTTGGGGTATGAAAAAGATATTCTTATTGCTGTGCTGCTTTTCGGGGCTGAAGGTTTCGGCACAAAACTTTACTAAAGAACAATACATAAGCGATTTCAAATTTTTCTGGCAAACGCTGGATGAAAATTATTGCTATTTCGATAAAAAGCATATCGACTGGGCCAGGATCAAACCGATTTACGAGGCGCAAGTAGATACGATTACTTCGCGGGCGGGATTTGTGTCGGTGATGGAAAGGGCGGTCTACGAACTTTATGATCATCATTGCGGCTTACGTACCAATAACCCTACTTCGCGCCGGTTGGTGCCCACAGGGGCCGATGTATGGGCGGAATATCGAAATGGCAAGCCCGTCATCGTAGAAGTGCGGAAGGATTTTGGCGCTGAAAAGGCAGGGATAAAAGTTGGAATGGAGGTAATCTCGGTAAACGATATTCCGGTAAAGGAAGCTATTAAGCCGTTTCTTTGCCACACGGTTAACAACGAATCCAGGAGTTTTGCGCTACGTTTGTTGTTAGCCGGTGATCATGTTTCCAAAAGGAAGATCACTCTCAAAAGCGCTAAAAAAACGATTGACTTCTTCCCTGACCGGGACGGGATGATGCTCGAAAATATTTCCTATCCAGCAATGGTTGAAACAAAAGTTTTACCTGGTAATATTGGCTATTTGAGGATCAACAATTGTCTTTTCGATAATGCACTCATCGCTAAATTCGACAGCGCCTTAAATACTTTGATGCAGACCAAAGCGCTTATTATCGATATGCGCGAAACGCCAAGCGGTGGTAATACCGCTGTAGCGCGGGCCATATTAGGACGTTTTATTACCAAAGATCATTTTTATCAGAAACATGAGTTCTATGCTGAAGAAAAAGCAACAGGCATCAAAAGAAGCTGGGAAGAAATAGTTTCGCCGCGTGGGCGTACTTATACCAAACCTGTTGTAATTTTAGCCGATCACTGGACGGGAAGCGTGTCCGAGGGTATTACGATCGCTTTTGACGGAATGAAACGAGCCACGGTTATCGGAACACAGATGGCGCAGCTGAATGGTGCGGTAGATGGCTTCGAGATGCCTGAAACAAAGATCGGGTTTAATATTGCTACCGAACGATTATACCACATAAACGGGCAGCCGCGTGAGTTGTATCAACCAACGATTGTGGTAGACTTAGCAACGCAGAAACCCGGCAATGATGTAATCATACAAAAAGCTTTGGAATACCTAAAAAAGAGACTAAACTAAAAATGAGCCAGCCAGGAACTATCAATTTTGCGAGCGAGAACTATGCGGGGGTGCAGCCCGACATGATGCTGGCCTTAATGCAAGCCAATACCGGCCACGCCCGATCGTACGGAAACGATGAATATACACGGGAGGCCGCCAACCTGATCAGGGAGCGTTTTGGTGCTGCTGACGCTGAGGTTTTCTTCACTTTTAACGGCACGGGCGCAAACAATTTCGGTTTGGCCAGTATAACAGCCAGGTATCATTCCATCTTTTGTACCGATGTGGCCCACATGTATGTGGATGAGTCGACCGCGCCCGAATCGTTTGTGGGCTGCCGGATATTTGTGGTTCCACATGAAAGCGGTAAGATTATTCCCGGCGAGCTAAAAAATGCGATCAAAAGGGCAGGAGATATCCATCATCCCCAACCCAAAGTGGTTTCGATCACCCAACCAACAGAGTACGGTACGGTGTATACGATTGGTGAGCTTAAGGAAATTAAAGCGATATGTACTCAGCATAATATGCTCCTCCACGTAGACGGCGCGCGTTATTTTAATGCAGCTGTTCATTTAGGCGCCACATTAAAGGAAATGACGACCGATGCAGGCATAGACGTACTCACGCTGGGCGGCACCAAAGCCGGGATGATGTTTGGCGAATCGGTGATCTTCTTCTGCAAAGAAGCGGCGGGCGGCTACAAATATAACCTCAAACGCAGTATGCAACTGGCTTCAAAAAACCGGTTTATTGCGGCGCAGTTTACGGCCATGCTCAAAAACGACTTGTGGAAGGATCTTGCTGCCCACACCAATCGCCTGGCAAAAGAATTTGAAAGGCGAATTGCGGGGGTATCATCAGTCAAAGTGGTTCAGCCGGTTGAAACCAATGCCGTGTTCCTCAAAATGTCGCCGGCCTTGCACGAAAAGATGCAGCAACACGCGCATTTCTATTATTGGAACGAGCTGAAAGAAGAGGTGCGCCTGGTTTTCTCGTTTGATAATACTATAGAAGATATCGAAAACTTCATCAATCTTCTCAAACTATACGAAGACGTTTAACGCTGATTTACTGTTTTGTTTTCCTGCGGAGGGTGCGAGCGGAAGGAGTTGAACTTTGGTTTCACGATCTTGATGCTGCGTTTGGAAAGCTCGATGCTCGCGTTCAATTCAAAACCCAGCAGGATGATCATCGAATTGAGGTAAAGCCATATCATAACCACGATGAGCGTGCCGATGGAGCCGTAAAGCTTATTATACGACGAGAAATTATTGATATAAAACGTAAATCCAAGCGAGGTAAGCACCGCCAGGCTTGTGGCGAAAATGGACCCCGGGCTCAGGAATTTCCATTTTTGCTTGTGTGCGGGCCCGTAACGATAAAGCAGGGATACGGTAACGAAGAAGATAACAACCACCACAACCCACCGGAAAAGTGCGATCACCACGTACCAGGCGTGTGCCTTGCTGTCGAACTGGTGCTGGAAGAACAGCAATATCTTATGCCCTACGATCATGATAGCAACCGCCACCAGCAGCGAAATACTGATCACCACCGTCAACACTAAGGCTACCCAGCGCCTTTTGATATAGCTCCGCGTTTCGTCCTGCAGCGATGATTTGTTGAAGGCCTGCATCAGCCGCGCGACGCCATTTGTTGAGAAATAAAGCGTAGCCAGGAAACCGAATGAGAACAGTCCGCCACTTTTCTTTTTGACTATCTCGGTGATGGTATCCTGTAAAGCGCTATAGGCATTTTGCGGCATTACCTGGCCCATGAGTTTGATCAGGTTGTCCTGGAAATCGTGGATCGGGATGTAGGGTATCAACGTAAACAAAAAGATGGTAGCCGGGAACAGCGCCAGCATAAAATTATAGGCCAGCGACGAAGCTTTGTTTGGAACTGTACCGGTGCTCAATTCTTCGAAAAAGAAAACCAGGACGGTATAGAGCGAAATGGGCTTAAAACCCGGGAAGGCAATGTATTTGGTACATTCTACCAGGTAGCGGTAAAAGGCAAACCTGCGCAAAAAACGATGCGTCCATTTCATTCTATCCCAAATCTACTGAAAAAATGGCTTCAGTTTGTCGAGAAACTCCTGCGGAGGGAGGCAAGGGCGACCGGTATTCATATTAACAAAAGCAAGCAGTGTTTCGCCAATATTAATCAATTCATTATTAGGATTATATAAATCATACTTAAAGAAAATCTTTACGCCTGGCATCTTCTCTAAAGTCACTTTTATGCTGATCTCCTCGTCATATAAAGCCGGCTTGATATACTTGCATTTCATTTCGAGCACCGGCATTTTTACGCCGGATGCTTCCATCCAGGTATACGTCAATCCAAGGCTTCGCAGCATCTCAACGCGGCCAACCTCGTAAAATTCGGCATAGTTGCCATAGTACATGTAACCCATCTGGTCGGTCTCGCCGTAGCGCACGCGTACTTTGGTAGTGTGCTCAAACATTACTTTTTGATATTGCGTTCGTTAAGAGCCTGCTGAAATTTGTGCGCATTCACCAGGTGATCGGCCATGTTGGTGGCAAACGCATGGTAGCCCGAGAAATCGGCCTTGGCACACATGTAAATATAATCGGTCTTCCGGTAGTTCAGCACGGCGTCTATCGCGGCAACAGAAGGCATCATAATAGGGCCCGGGGGCAAACCGGCATACATATAAGTATTATAAGGCGAATTATAGGAAAGGTACTTATTGAGCACACGCCTGATAGTAAAATCCTTCAGCGCAAAGATTACCGTAGGGTCTGATTCCAGTTTCATGCCTTTTTTCATGCGGTTAAAATACAGTCCGGCAATGATCGGCATCTCGTCATCATGCAGCGCCTCGGCATCCACTATAGAAGCAAATATGGTAACCTGGATGGGCGTAAGGTTCATCTCGGTAGCTTCCTGCTTGCGTTCGGCGGTCCAGAATTTCTCGTAATGGGCATACATCCGTTTAAAAAACTTATCGGGTGTATTGTTCCAGTAAAGCTGGTAAGTGTTGGGGATGAACATGGTATACACGTCATCCGTGGTAAAGCCATACTGCTTCAGGTATTCGGTCGAATCCAGCAAACGCAGGATCGAAACGGAGTCAGGTTCGATTTTTTTGGCCACGAACCCGGCAAACTCTTCCTTCAGCCTCAGGTTATGAAATGATAATTCAACCGGTTCCTGCGCACCCGAAGCCAGCATGTTGATCAGCTTACGGTTGGTCATGCCCTCGCGCAGGCGGTACTTGCCTGGCTTAACCCGGCTGGTATAATGCATGCTTTGCGCGGACGCGTTAAAGGAAGCCGTGTCCTGTACGATGCCTTTGTCCTGTATGGTCTTATACATGTCAGCATAGGTAGCATTACTATGGATATACAGGTATTCTTCTTTGCCCGTTACGTTGGGTCGGAAATACCGCATGTAGTAATAACCGCCGATACCTGCAATAATCACCAGGATAAGTATGGTGATCAACAAGAACTTTCTTGAACCGGTTTTAGCTGTTTTTTCTGCTGTCATTGATGGGGGAATGTGCTATTAGAACGATCTGATCTGTCAATTGATTTGTTTGCCCTATTGTTTTTTACCCTGTATAACCGTAACATTTACTTTGGTGCCTATAGGCGCCTTGGTAACCGAATCGGTCCGCATCGGCATTTGGGAAACTACCGTCAAAGCTGTGGAATCGGTGATGGCGCCCTGGTACGTAATGGCCCCGAGCGAAAGGCCCGATCCTTTGAGCGCAAAGCGGGCGGCGTCCAGGTCCTGGTTCATCAGGTCGGGTATTTCCACTTCGCTGGCGCCGGCCCCGTCACCCAATACCAGGTCAACTTTTGAGCCTTTGGGTATTTTGGTGCCCGGTTGTATGGCCTGGCCGGCGTAGCGGATCTCCAGCACGTGGTCGCGCGCAATATCAGGCCTGTGGGTTGTATCACCTATCTTTAAACCATAGTTGGATAAAGTGGCCTCGGCGGATATTAGAGGCACGTCTATAATATTTGGCAAAGCCACAGGGGGCGCCTGGTTTTTAACTATTTTGAGGTAAATGATACGATTTTCCTTTACACTGGTGCCCGCGTCCGGATCCTGTTCAACCACGGTGCCTGCTATCTGGTCGAGCACATAGACCGAATCGATGCTGATGCCGAAACCCTGCTGCCTCAAAACCTCCTGCGCCTTGTCGATTGGCAAACCGGTCAGCTTGGGTACCGGTACGCCTTCTCCGTGCCGGGTATACCAGCCAAGGCTGTAAAAAGCTACCAGGGCCATCACGATGACCGACCCGATGGCCAGGAGTATGGTGTTGCGGAAACTTTTTGTTTTTAGGTAGGAACCGAATTTGCTCATCTATTTGCGGCGATATTCAGGTATCAAAAGTAGGGTATTTATTTGAGATTTTGAAAGAGTCCGAAAGTCCGGAAGTCCGCATAAGTCCGAAAGAAAATACCGGAGTAATCTTTCGGACTTTCCGACTTATGCCGACTTTCGAACTCCAAAAAAATTTATCTTTGAACCATGTCAAAAAAGAACATCGCCCTTTTGGCCGGAGGTTTTACCGGCGAATATGAAGTATCGCTCAACAGCGCCGGGAACATCAAAAACAATCTGGACGCCGGTAAATACAAGGTTTATATCATCTTGGTAACCCGCGAAAGCTGGTTTTACGAGTCGGCAGAGGGCAAGGTAGCAGTTGATAAGAACGATTTCAGCATTACCATAAAAGGGGAGAAGATCAGATTTGATTTCGCCTTTATCACTATCCACGGAACGCCGGGCGAAGATGGCAAGCTGCAAGGTTATTTTGATATGCTAAGCATACCCTATAATACCTGCGATGCTACCACGTCGGCTATTACCATGAACAAGGCTTATACCAAAACCATTGTGCATGGCATTCACGGCCTCAACGCCGCACGCTCATTGCAGCTATTTAAAAGCGACGACCGGCATGATGTGGCAAGCATTGCTGCCAGTCTCCATTTCCCGCTTTTTATCAAACCGAACAATGGCGGCAGCAGCGTGGGCATGAGCAAGGTACATAACGTGGCGGGATTGCCCGAGGCGCTGGCAAAGGCTTTTCATGAAGATGACCAGATACTGGTGGAAGAATTCATCAAAGGACGCGAGTTCAGTATCGGCGTAGCCAGGTTGAAAGGAAAAGTTACCGTGCTGCCCGCCACGGAGATTATCAGCTCCAAAGAATTTTTTGATTACGAAGCTAAATATACACCCGGTGTTTCACAGGAAATAACGCCCGGCCGATTAACTGTGGAGGAAAACGAAAGAATAGCCAATATCGTAACCGAAGTTTACCTGCGCCTCAATTGCAGGGGCATGGTGCGCATCGACTTTATATTGCTCGAAAATACCGGTGATTTTTATTTTATCGAGATCAATACCACGCCGGGCCAGTCGGCCAACAGCCTGGTGCCGCAACAGGTAAGGGCGACAGGGATGGATTTGGGTGAGTTTTATGGGGAGTTGATTGAGGGGGGGATGTGAATGTGCGGATGCGGGGATGTGCAGATGTGCAAATTTTTTGACTTAAGCCAGTCAGGAGCAACGCTAATAGCTAATATCTTTCAAACCAATACCGAAAAATAGTAATGAGTTCGCTGGAGGATTCGTCAAAAATATTTCGCTATCACCGCGACCAAATGCGGGTTCATGGGACAGGTAATCCGTTGGCCCTCGGTTGGAAAAACCCGAACGAACAGATGATCAGGTTTGAGGTGCTGGCACAAATGGCCGATTTAAACGGAAAGAAGGTGCTTGACGCCGGTTGCGGCCATGCCGATCTTTATCCTTTTTTAAAAGAGCGCTATCCGCAAATGGCTCATTATTGCGGTGTTGAACAAATACCGGAACTGGTAAAGGAAGCAATGAGACGTTATCAATCATCGCCCGATACCAGCTTTCTTCCAAGAAGTTTCCTGCACGGCTATTTGCCTGTAAGCGATTATGTATTCGCCTGCGGCTCGCTCAGTTATCGCAGCAGCAAACCCGGTTTTATTTTTGATGCGATCAAACGTTTATACGGTGCTTGTATATCCGGGCTGGCATTTAACCTGCTTAAATATATGCCTGCCGATGAGACGCTGGTAGCTTATGATCCTGAAAATATTATTTCCCATTGCCGCACCTTAAGTAATAACGTGGTGCTTAAAGAAGATTACGACGCGGCAGATTTCACCGTTTTTATTTATAAATAGCGGATACTAACCGACAGTTTCTGCTTGCGGCGAACAAATGACAGTCTAACCATCTCCACATAGCAAATCAATAAATCTGTTCAATTGACTGGCAAAGTTCAGAGATGGCTTCGTTCCTCGCCAGGACGGTCTGGTTATGATTTGAACTTTTAAACAAAGCAACTTGAACGTTTTAACAAAGCGCCCCGCTCTGTTTATGCCGACCTTTGGTGTAACAAAAACATCAAAAGATTATGACAAAGATTTGGTTTATAACAGGCAGTTCCCGCGGATTGGGAAGGAGCCTTACAGAAGCAGTTTTGGCAAGCGGCGATAAGGTTGCCGCTACCGCCCGCAACCCCGAAGTATTAAAGGACCTGGTTGCACAGTATCCCGATAGCATTTTCCCGGTAAAATTGGATGTGACCGATCAGGCGCTGATCGTTGCTGCCGTTGAAAGCACCATCGAAAAGTTTGGGCGGATAGATGTACTGGTTAATAATGCCGGCTTTGGCATCATGGGCGCATCCGAAGCTTATACCGATGAGCAGGTGCGCAGCCAGTTGGAAACTAACTTGTATGCGCCTATCGAAATTACGCGCGTAGTATTGCCCTATATGCGCAAACAACACTCAGGCCGGGTATTGCAGATCAGCTCGGTAGGGGGCAGGGTTGGCAATCCCGGTCTTACGATTTACCAGGCGGCAAAATTTGGTTTGGCCGGTTATACCGAGGCTTTAGCTAAAGAGGTCGCACCGCTGGGTATATTCGTAACCAGTGTTGAGCCGGGCGGTTTCCGCACCGACTGGGTTGGTGACTCTATGAGCTACGCACCGCATGTAGATGGTTATGAAGAAACGGTAGGCAAACGTATCGCGCTTTTCAGCAGCGACCAGTTTGTGCCGATGGGCGATCCGGCAAAAGCCGCCAAAGTGATGATTAAGCTGGCTGAAAATCCTGCACCACCCGTACATTTGGTATTGGGAAGTGAAGCTGTGCACCTGATCAAACAGGCTGAGGACAACCGCCGCGCGGAAATGGAGAAATGGGAGGATGTAAGTACTTCGACCAATGCGGATGATGCGGTAGATGTTATGCAGACAGAATTAGGGAAAGCGTTTTTTGCGGCGAAAAAATAATTATCATAAATTACTTGCATAAATCATAGAAATCGACGAGGTACGAGGAGAAATCTTTTCGAAGCTGCGTTAGGGTGATAGTTCAAAAATATCTCTCCGGCCTGTGACCGTTCGAGAAAATATTT
>Ga0206934_1188_pt1 | contig 16006 bp, 13 predicted proteins | sample Alteio_BWOrgHeat_16_FD_152932 | JGI IMG/M metagenome (GOLD analysis project Ga0206934, IMG submission 152932) | Enriched cells from forest soil in Barre Woods Harvard Forest LTER site, Petersham, Massachusetts, United States -... | ecosystem: Environmental > Terrestrial > Soil > Temperate forest >...
AACTATCATTGATAGTGCTGTACTTCGGCCAGTTCGGCAAACCCGATGATGCCAAGTTCGGATCGCCAGTAGCCGCAAATTGACCCCAGTAGGCCATCATCTGATTCGACAGCGCGATTTGTTCTGCCGTCCCACCGTAAGCGGCAGTCGCCTGCTGCATGATGTAGTAGGGTTCCGCACCGTGATACGAACCCAAATCATAGTAAGGATGCGGGAATATCGTGTACGCATGCGGATCGTTGAGCTCGTAGGCATACAAGGCGGGAATCGAGGCGCCGATCAACTTGTTGACCGTACGCGCTGTGCATGCGAAGACCGAATCGGTCACCGTAGCCGCATAGGCCATGCTCGCATTACCGCAGCCGTAATATCCGCAGTACTGGCTGGAGGGATATTGATTCACCACTTCTGGCCCACGCGATCCATAGTTTTTATTCATGAGTGCGGCATAGGTCGTATCGTTCAGCGGGTTGTACACCATGTCGTATTGCACGTTCGAGATGAAGCGGCCTTCATCATGATTCGTGCCGTTGATCATGCCGACATGGTTGTAATTACCCGTTGTAAGCGCTTGATACGGTGAGCGAGGCAATACATTACCCCCGCCATAAACAGGGCCGTACACTGACGTTATCTGGGCCGTGCCTTGTGCGGTCATGAGATCACCGGGGGCTTTAGCGCGCAAACAGGCTATTACTACACTTTCGGCGCCGGTGCAGCCCGCTTTTCCGGCGAAGGTTTGACCTTGTGATTGAGCGTCGGTAACCGAAACGGTGCCGCCTAATAAGCTCGGAATATTACTCGGCGCAAAGCTTTCCGTAATGGCGCGCGCGTACAAGCCATTCGCACTAGGCGCAGCAAGGAGATCCCACACCAGCAGCGCACCGGAAGAGCCGCCAGATATCGTCACATGGCTCGCGTCACCGCCAAAGTTTCCGATATATTTTTTAATCCAGCGCAGCGCTTCAATTACATCGAGCAAACCGTAATTGCCGGCATTATTCGTATTCTCGGTAAATAAACCAGGATGTCCGAGAAAGCCGAGTGAACCTAGGCGGTATTGCAGGGTGACGAGCACCACATTGGATTTGCTAGGCGTTTGCGTTCCGTCAATATTGGGATCGGTACTCGACCCCCCTGTCATGGCGCCACCATGTATATAGACAATCACCGGTAGTTTAGTAGAAGTAGCATTTGCGCCAGGCTTCGTAAAAACGTTTACGAAGAGGCAATCTTCAGTGCCCGTGGCACTGCCGGCCGGATTTACTTGCTCACATGCGGGCGGTGCGTACGTTGAATAACGAACGCCAGCCCATCCCGTAGAAGGTACCGGCGCTCTCCAACGACTCGCGCCATTGGCAAGAGGTGGATTCGCATAGGGAAGCCCATAATAAACCGTGTAATTGGAACCAGAGGCACCATAAATCCACCCCTGTCCCGGGATGTTCAACAATTGCGCATGAGCTGCGCTGGTCAACATCAATCCGACACTCGATAAAAAAAGAAGGGAAAGCCATCGAACTCGCGTTGTTCGCTTCATCGACTGAATATTCATGGTTGTTACCTTAGTCGCAGAGTCGATAACGAACCGTATCAATACAAATCGTTGCCGCACTGCCGACATTCGAACACTTGAATCCCCCCAAATCCCCCAGGGGGCACACTTGCTTCAGCATTGCGTCATCACCTCATTAAGAAGCAACCGTCAATGTCAGAAGTAAAACGACCGTATCTCCGTTCAAAGTGAGTGTCCACTTTTGAAACTTTTGCCATGCACCATAAATCCATATAGGCACGAATTGCACTGTGGACGTTATCGAGGGGCCGGTAGCTTTGCTGACTGATATTAAAATCGTTTATAGAAACGATGGAGATGTCGCAAAAAAGCGTTTGTAGAGCTTATGAGCAGGGTTACAAGGCCGGAAGGCGAGCACGTCGGTGTAGAAATTTTTGCAGCTCTGGCTCGTAAGAACAGGCGCACTCGGTTCAAGCGCATGTACGCCCACTTAGCGTGGGAGCAACACGCGTTAAATGACGTGATGAAAAAAAGCTATAGGCCACATAACAACATTGTGTGTGACGCTGCAGCGAGATCAAGATCTGTGTTCAATGTACGATGCGGCGGCACGCGACTACCTGATCGAGCTGTGCTTTATTCAACCGGGTAAAGCCGCTCCAACGAATGATCGACCGCTTTAACCGCACACTGCCTTTACCAACCCAAACAAGCGAAGATGTCACGTGACATTAAAGTGCGTAATTACTTTTTACATGTTAAGAATGTCATAGTCGGTCTTTATAGTTACGCTCTCACCAATGGCCGGCAGCGTCGTCGGTTCGAATTTGCCACGATTCCATCTAATGGGCTCGTAAGTTGCCAGTACGCCGGGTTTGAAGCGGTATTCGACCATGCGCGCACGTCTGGACGGCGTTACCGCGAGCACCTCCATTTCGACCTCATTCAATACAACTCGATCCCCCATATTAAAGCCGTAATGGCCGGAGCGGAGGCCACCTTCAATGTACTTGGTAGCGTTAACCAGCAATGTATCCGCATCCTTGCGCGTCAGTACGAACTCTTCGCTACCTTCGGTCAAAGCAACGATATGAGTGATGCTAGGCGGCGGGCGACTCGGCTTGCTGCCGACTGCGAGCCCGCGATCCTTCAACAGCGGATATTCGATCGAGCCGTAGTAGTTCCATGTCGAGAGGATCAACACTTTTTTTCCTGGCGGACCGTCATCTGGCAGATGCAGATAGTGCGTATCAACGATGGTATCGCCGTACCCAACCAATTGGCCGTACGTAATAAAGAGTAGCGGGCTGACCCATAAGTGCAGCACGACGACGAACGTAGTGAAGGGGGTGGTGACACGCAAGAGTCGAGGCGACAAAGGCAGTGCGCGAAATCGGCCGAGGAACTGTTCGATGTACAACGCCAGCAATCCGATGGCGCCAAATCCAACAAACCATAGTGAGCGCCCGACTGGCGTCTGGCCACAAATCAGAACTCCTGACACCAGCAATCCGACACCGTAAAAACGAGCCAACCGTGAGCTGCGCAGTAACGGCGTTAAAATCCAGAAGAGTAAGGCAACGATAATCCAGGAATAGACCAATCCAATCGTACGCAACGTTTGAGTGATCACCATCGCCGAGAAAAAATCGGCCGACGGCAATACCAAGAACTGCCCTACCAAGTAGGCCGGCATCCGATACATCATTTCTTGGAGAAACTGCAGCGGTTCGACCGTTGGGTCGGTATAGATCCCCGGCCCCGCAGTGCCATAGCCATGAATTTTCCAATAGGCTAGCCAGCCGACGGCCACCAGCGCATAAGGCACCAGCCGCAAGATACGCCGGGCTAAGGGCCGATCCGAAAGACATAGTTCATAGGCAAAGAAATAGCCACTCATCGCCAAGGCAGGTTCGCCGCACGCGAGGCTGATGGCGAACAGAGCACAACCCAAGACATACCACTGCAGTTTTTCGCGCTGATAGCAGAGTAATGCAAGCGTACTCACTAGGAACCCAAGCATTGTGGCGCGATTGCACAGCCACGCAACAGCAACGCTATGACTTGCATCGACTGCAAACAGAACCGCAGCGCAGCCTGCCACCCAACGAGTTGGCATCAGTTGTCGATAGGCTAGTCCGGCGGCGAGCGCCAGAAGGCCATACCAAAGTACTGAATGTAGGTGCATCAACATCCGGCTGTCAGGCCATAACCGATAGTCCATCATCATGAGCCAATGCGCGATGGGACGGTAGAACGAGACCTTGGAATCGGGGTAGACCCACCAGGGTACGATGCCACCCTGTATGTTGGCTTCAGTTTGTGGGGTGCCGCGGTGAAAAAACTCGTAGGGGTTATCGTGCGGATTACCCTGCAAGAACAAGACTCTTTGTTGGTAGTCATCCGCAATAAAACCAGTGATCAGTGTCGGCAACGACACTACAACGGCAAATAGAGCCGCGATCCAGAAAATATAGCGGCTTTCAAAAAAAGCATGGCGGCTTTCAAGAAAGCGAAGCATCTTCATATTAAAGGGGTCCTACAGAGGCTAAGCGCATTGGCGCTCGATGCGAAGTATTTTTACGGAGCATATCTCAAAACGCCGCGAGTAAAGGCATCTATAGGTTGCTTTCGATGTGCAATGCTGCCAGATGATTTAACGAATATAAGTTGCATATATCTACTCGACCTGTCGATCATAAGGCTCCGAACAGGATTATATCTGTGTATCTGGCACCATATAGATGGTGGGTATGATCATTGGATTTGCCAACACATGATATGGAATATTCCGGTATCGGCCTGACGTGCGGTCATCGTACTGCGTACGTTCGCAATCTCTGAAAGGACTAGCTCAATTGCTCGCGTGGAAACTCAACACACATTCCGAAAAACCTTCGCTTCAAATGCCGTCTGAGTTGTATTTCAATTACACGGCTTACTGCAATCAACTCGTTGCACATCTCGTGATGCCGATCCCCACTTCATTCGGTAACGTTAGCGCGCGCTCATAAAAATGGCGTCCGAGTTTCCTCAGACGCCATTTGAAACACTAAATGTCTACGCTGTTGTAGTTATTTATAAACGATCAGATTCCAAACGTGCTCCAGAACGCGCACTTGTGGAAGCTATCGAAGGTACTGCTAGGAAGCATGCGCGAGTTAGTACCAGCGGCGCCAGTTGCCGCCGGCTCAAACGTAATATAACCATCGGTGCTGGGGCTATATTTCGTCCAAGTAGGACCGCCCCCTCCATTCGGGCTTCCGGTAGCTGCAAACTTACCCCAATACGTCATGATCTGATTTGACAGCGCGATCTGCTCTGCAGTCCCACCTAAGGCCGCAGTCGCCTGCTGCATGATGTAATAGGCTTCCGCACCGTGATAAGAACCCAAGTCATAATTGAAGTGCGGGAATATCGCGTACGCCTTCGGGTCGTTGAGCTCGTAGGCATACAATGCGGGAATCGAGTTACCGATCAATTTATTGACGGTACGCGCGGTGCACGCGAAACCCGAATCGGTAATGATGGCCGCATAGGCCAAACTATAATTTGGCTTAGTCGTATCGTAGGCCAACGCCGCGTAGTCAGCTGGATTGTATTGAGCAAGCACCTCGTCTTTACGCGAACCATAGGTCTTCGTTAGGTAGTCGTCGTATTGAGCTGCCGTCATCGGTGCGAACGCGCCCAAATCGTATTGCACGTTCGAGACGAAGCGGCCTTCATCATGGTTCGTGCCATTGATCATGGTGACATGGTTGTAGTTACCCGTTAGGAGCGCTTGATATGGCGAGCGAGGCAATAAACTACCGCCGCCATAAACCGGACCCCATAACGATCCCAACGTGGTGATGCCTTGCGCCGTCATGAGCGAACCAGGATCTTTACCACGCAAACAGCTAATCACAGCGGCATCACTGCCAGTACAGCCCGCAGCATTCGCAAATGTTGTACCTTGAGTTTTAGCTGCACCAGCCGAAATGACGCCGCCTAACACGTTGGGCGCACCACTTGGTGAGTAACTTTCGGTAATGGCTCTAGCGTACAAGCCGTTGGCAGCCGATGAAGCAAGCAGGTCCCACACCATCAGCGCACCGGAAGACCCGCCCGTCAGTGTCACATGATTAGGGTCGCCGCCAAAGTTTGCAATATTCGTCTTAATCCATTTCAACGCCTGTATCACGTCGAGCAAGCCGTAATTACCTGCATTCGCAGATCCACCTGATTCGGCAAACAAACCGGCATGTCCAAGGAAACCGAGTGAGCCTACGCGATAGTTCATCGTGACGAACACGACATTGGCTTTGCCGGGTATGACAGTGCCGTCAATATTAGGATCAGTGCCTGAACCACCAGTCATGGCACCACCATGCACATAGACAATCACCGGCAGTTTAGAAGTAGCAGTCGCATTAGCCGGCGCACCAATGTTTATAAACAAACAATCTTCTGATCCAGCGGCAAGGCCGAACGGTGGCTGCGCTTGCTCACAAATACTCCCTGCGAACATTGAATAACGAATGCCAACCCAGGGAGTTACGGGCTGCGGTGGTTTCCAGCGATTATTGGGCCCGAAGAGAATCGGCCCAGTTGACGCCGCATAAGGAATACCTAACCACGTCTTGTAAGTCGCAGTAGCATTTCCGTAAACCCAGCCCTTATCCGTATTAACAAGCTGCGCGTGCGCCGCGCTGCCTAACAACATCAAGCCAACACTCGATAAAAGAAGGGAAAGCCATTGAGTTCGTTTTTTTTGCATGGTCATCATATTAATTTTCCTTAAGTCATGCAGTTTAATAACGGCCGTGCCATACGACTCGCTACCGCACTGTCGACATTGAACATGAGTCCCCCACCCCCTCCGGGAGCACCCCCTCCTTCGCATCGTCGCACTTCGCCATCGAAATGCCAGTGACGTCAAAGGTAAGTTAACCTAACGCCAGCGATTGCGGATGTCCACTACTGCGACGCTTACTACCCAATAAAGCCATAAAATGCTTAAAACGCCTAGTGGTTGAAATAATTAAGTAGGGAATGCCTTACAAATCTCAGTTTATTCACCTACGTGGCGCGCATCCACTGCCTAGTCAATGAACCTATCCATTTCTCTTTGACTTGATCGCGAAAGCCGCATAGCCAACGGCTTATGGATGCCGCTCTTGGGATTACGCAAAAAGTTAGTAATAAAAATGGCGTCCGGGTAACCCGGACGCCATTTCAAACCGTCTTATTTCTATGTTGCTACGAGATCAGATTCCAAAGTTTGCCCAGAACGCGCATTTATGATCGACAGCAAAATCACTGATCATATGTACGTTGCCTGGCACGAACGACAAGTAGGTATCGCTGCTGGGGTTATATTTCTGCCAATTAGGTGAGCCCGATGAATTCGGACTGCCAGTAGCAGCAAACTTGCCCCAATATTTAATCATCTGATCCGACAATGCGAACTGCGATGGCGTCAATATCAATGCCGCAAACGCAGATTGGAAAATGTATTGAATTTCCGCACCGTGATAGGCCTTCAATGGAAAATTGAAGCTGGGAATGAATGCCGGAGCATTCGGATCATTGAACTCATAGGCATAGAGTGACACCGTGTTGCCAATCGTTCGATTCACGGTACGCGCTGTGCATGAAAATCCAGAATCGGTCAACAGCGTTGCGTACGCGACTCCCGGCGTACTGTAGTTGCTGGCCGGATACTGAGCTAATACTGCTGGCGCCGCTGGCCCGAACATCTGAGTCACGATCGCTTCGTAACTTGCAGTTGTGAGCGGTTGTCCTTGCAGATCAAACGCAGCATCCACAATGAAGGTCGCTTCATCATGATTCGAGCCATTGATCATGCTGACATGGTTGTAGGCTCCCGTTAGCAGTGCTTGAAACGGCAGCATCGGCAAGTAGTGGCCACCAATGACCGGCCCAAATTGCGCGGTCAGCGCAGTAGCACCTTGTGCCGTCACAATTTGCGAACCGGTCTTGCCACGCAAACACGCTAAAGCTGCACTGTCGCTACCAACGCAACCTGCATTAGCAGCCGTCGCTAATCCAATGCCTTGAGCTTGATCAGGCGTATAAGTACCACCCAATATGTTCGGCACAAAACTTGGCGCGAAGCTTTGTGTTATCGCGCGATGGAATAACCCAGCTGCGGTAGGCGATGCGATATTGTCCCAAACGAGTAACGCACCAGATGACCCGCCAAAGAGCGTCACTTTGCAATGATCGCCGCCGAAAGCGGAAATATTATTTTTGACCCACCGTAATGCGGCTTGAACATCCAGTAAACCGTAATTGCCCGCCGCATCTGCAGATTCGCCAAAGAGGGCGGGATGTCCTAAGAAACCCAACGCACCTAATCGGTAGTTCAGCGTGACGATAACGGCATTCGCTTTACCTGTGAGCACCGATGCATCGTATTGAGGATCACTACCCGAACCGGTCGTCATGGCACCACCATGTAGCCATACCATCACCGGCAATTTGGAAGAAGGATTTGCATTTGCTGGGGTATAAACATTGACGAACAAACAATCTTCCGCACCAACAATGAGTCCCGTTTGCGGGTTAGTTTGCATACAGGTGCTGCCTGCAGCTAACGCAAGGCGAACGCCATGCCAACGAGCAGCGGGTTGCGGCGCCTTCCAACGCAAATTACCGACAGGTGGCGCTGCGTATGGAATACCTAGAAAGGAACGATAAGTCGCCGTGGCAAGACCCTGAACAGGACCCGTATCCGTAGTCACGACTTGTGAGTGAGCAACCGCACCCAACATCAATCCGCAACTTGCCAAGATAGCTGACACCCATCGACTTCGCGCTATTCGTGTTATGAATTGCATAGCCATAGTTTGAGTCACCCCATGCAAACAGCGTCGATAAGGAGTCGCATCAATACGAATCGCTCACCGCACTGCCATTATTGATATCCCCCCACTTACATGGAGGCACTTACCTCGACATCGCAACATAACCTCACTGCACAGGTCCCGAGCAATGTCAGCAGGTGCTAACACGCTAATCCGATTTAGATATGAGTGTCCATTTCGAAATGATGGCAAAATGCGCTTATGTGACAGCGTCCAAGTAAATACCGAATCTGTGGTGGCGAAATACCTTAACGAAACTAATGCACGGACCATCAAGGTGCACATTGAATGTTAAATATAGCTGCAAAAAACAGTGGGTCGCGCATTGCATGGATAAATACAACGAACGAAAACAGCAGTGATCGCAAATAAGTTGATTGCTACTAGGTATGTAGCGATTGAAAATGGCGCATACAGTTCCTGCCGCAGCCGCCATTCAAGAGCAAGCTAGAACCTTAATAGAAGTTCAATTCGCTAGTCTTCGAGATGAGCTTCCAAAACGGTGGGCTCACCCTCTCGATATACATCGAGCTTTACATCCGGCTGTCTAAAGTGGTGCGCAGCTTGTTGTGTTTGTAAATCGACAAGCTGATCCAGACTGTAGACAACATCACCCGGACGCAGACCGAGCCGATCGAAAACGGTATCAATAGTCATGCTCTCAATATCGTAGGCACCTGCAGCATTAGGTGTAACGTGTACATCCTGCAGCATTTGAATGCGGCTATCCTTTACAGGCGGCGGTGCATTCCCAGCTGAACGCGCTGCTTGCGAAGGCATAGCACCCGTCTTTTTAACGCCATCATTATTAATAGTAGGGGGCTGAGTTGCCACGCTTTGCACAAACGCCGTCTGACTATCAACGTCCGGAGCGGATTGCGATTGTTCGATTGAGCGCGCGGCCAACAAAATTATTGTCAACGCAACAATAACAGCCGCCAAAATGAAAAAGGCCGGTTTGCGCGAACGACTGTTGCCGTCGTTTAAAGTTTTCATAGTATGTCTGCGTTATGAATAACAGGGTCGCTGACGCACTATGCATCTATGTTGGCGACTCAACTTATGGTGTCGAATATGATGCTGCATAGTCATATCACGACCCTAACGGAAATGCCACTAGGCCCACTGCTCCCCAATGAGCAAATCACTTAAAGAAGCCGCTATATTAATCAGCTACCGCCACTGACGGTTCACTTTCTAGTCAATACTTCGCGCACAAACGGCACGGTAAGCTTGCGTTGCGCAATAAGCGACGCTTCATCTAATTCATCTAAAAACGTGCACAAGCTTGTCATATCACGCGGTAGCCGGTGCAAGAGGAAGTTTGCTGCATCTTCGGGTAGCTCCAAACCGCGCTGTGTCGCGTGCAAACGCAACGCCTTCAGTTGCTCATTCTCGTTTAAATGTTGCAGGCGCAATACCGTTCCGGCCAACACACGTGAGGACAAATCGCGTAACGCAAATACCAACGATGCCGGCGGCTGCACGTCGGCAACCACCAACTTACCACCGCGCTCTTCCAGCTCACGATGCAAATTAAATAGCGCGCGATTCCACTCCAATTGATTGATTATGCGGCCAACGTCATCGATGCATAACAACCAGCGATGCTCCAAGCCCAACAAAATTTCCGGTCCATACGCTAGTAATTCATGTCCCGGTAAATAAGTCGCTGTTCGCCCCTGCTCGCCCGAACGTGCGCACAATGCTTGTAACAGGTGCGTTTTGCCCACGCCATGAGGGCCATATAAAAACACGAGCGGGCTTGGGCCGATTTGCGTCAGGTCTTGCAGTAGAGTGACGGCAGCTTGATTTGCGCCTGGTAAAAAACTCGCGAATACCGAACTCGCCCGTAGCCGCATCGCCAGTGGCAACTGCTGCATGCTCAACGAGGTTCACCACGCGACAACTGTTTCACGCGGCGCATTACAGTCGCGAGCCGACCATAAGTCACCACATAATCCATACCGCTGATCAATGTGGTCGTCGCAACCAACCAAACACCGAGAATCAACAATTGCGGGCCAGGCCATGCTATCAATGCACTGGACATTACGCCTAGCACATACAGAATCTGCACCAGTGTATTGAGCTTGCTAATGAAGGTTGGTGCGGCGTCGGTAAGCGGGCCATACAACACACGATATAGAATGGCGCCGATGGTGATTACCACGTCACGCGATACGACCAACACAGCAAGCCACACCGGCACTCGAGCAATCATCGCTAGAGTCACGAATACCGTCACCAACAGCAGTTTGTCGGCTAGCGGGTCCAGCATCTTGCCAAGCTCGGAAGTCCAGTTGCAGCGCTTGGCGATAAGACCGTCCAGCGCATCGGTCACTGCGGCAATAAAAAACACCGCGAACGTCCACCAATATTCGCCATGCAGTAATAGCCACGCGATTGGCAATACCAACAACATGCGCAACACGCACAATGCATTTGGTATCCAAGAAAAATTCATGGGCGCAAAACCAACACTGATAGTCGTAATGAAAGGCGATATGGAGTTTCTATAGATTAAGCTAGAAACAAACTCACTACATTGAAACGTGTGGCAATCATTTGATTGACGCCTCTTGTGGATTGTAACGATACGCCAAAGTCGCAGCAGCATCCGCCGTTGCCGATGCCTGTGGCAATAAACGTTGATCGAATTCAATGGCGCGCTTCATCGTCTCAACATCGCCGCGCAATTCCACACGAAAACGCACGACATCGTGCTGCAACGACTCCACGTTTACTACGCGCACTCCAGACAAGTTACTCAAGTAATTTAGGGTCGTAGCGTAGGCTTGCAAATCTTCTATCCCAGCGACTTCCATTACAACATGAGTTGCTTCTTTGCCCACCACGGCATAGTAACGACCCAACACATCGGCAGCCAAATGCGGCCCCTCTTCGGCAGCACCCTGCATCTCCTGGATTTCGCCATTAGACGCATTAAATGCGAACTGCCAATGCAAATTGGACGCAGTGACCGGCTCACTCACACGGGCTAATAGCACACCATCCGCCGTATAACGTTCTGCCAACGCCTGTAATTGCGCGGCGGAAGGATTGTTGAACTGTTCGCTGATTTCATTCGTTGCCCACACAATGGGCACGCCGCGTAGCTTAGCTGTTTGTTCAACCGCCGCACGCGCCTCACGTAGGCCTTGCAGGGCACCCGGAAAAACCACCAACACTGTGGGTCGTTCCCGTCCCCATATCGGCAACGAGGCTTGTTCCAGCAAGGCATTGACCCCACTGCTATCGAACCCGACTTCCAGCTGCCCGTTGTTATAACCATAGCGTTGCACGTAGCGCTGGGCGTTACCCACTGCCGCGCCGAGCTTACTGGCGGCGTCCCGTCGACCGCTGACACGCGTGGCGACGATACTCAACGCCGCGCTGAACGCGGCCTGACGACTGGCATCACTGCGATCCGAACTGCGTACCGATGCATCATAGAGATCGGTAACGGTTGCCGCTTGGGTGCCAGTCGCGCATACGAGGCACAGTAGCGCCGCAAGCACAAGACGGAGAGTTCGAACTGCGTACATCCTCATTGGCTCTCGCATAAACTGATGAATTAACCGTGAGTGCGGCAAATTGGCTGTGTAAAATAGCACAGCTGTTGCTGAAGCTGCGCCTGAACCCGATGCACGTTGTGGATTGGCTATGTCAGTGTCATCACGGCAAATACAGCACCTGTCGCCACCCAGTTACAGTTTCTATTTACCTCGAGCGCCACTCAATGTCTGACAAGCAGTCCCTGACTTATCGCGATGCAGGTGTCGATATCGACGCTGGCGAAGAACTCGTGGAGCGCATCAAACCACACGTTAAGCGCTCACTGCGACCTGAAGTCATGGGCGGTCTCGGCGGCTTCGGTGCGCTATTTGAAATTCCACTGGAACGTTATCGCAAACCGGTGCTGGTGTCGGGAACCGATGGCGTCGGCACCAAATTGCGTTTAGCCATTGAAACCGGTCGCCATGACACGATCGGCATCGACCTGGTAGCAATGTGCGTGAATGACGTGGTCGTACAAGGTGCTGAACCGCTGTTCTTTCTCGACTATTACGCTACTGCAAAATTAAACGTCGATGTCGCCGAATCCGTCATCAAAGGCATCGTCGCTGGTTGCATGCAAGCCGGCGCCGCATTGATCGGCGGCGAAACGGCAGAAATGCCCGGCATGTACGCCGTGGGCGATTACGATCTCGCCGGGTTCTGTGTCGGCATTGTTGAAAAAGATGCCATTATCGATGGCCGCCACACACGACCCGGAGACGTGTTGATCGGACTACCCTCCTCTGGGCCTCATTCAAATGGCTATTCACTGATTCGCAAATTATTAGAGCGCGCCAATGCAACTCCCGATACCAAACTCGGCGATGGTCTGTTGTATGACGCGTTGCTCGCGCCTACTCGCATCTACGTAAAAACAGTGTTGGCCTTAATGCAGCAGCTTCCTTTGCAGAGCGTGGCGCATATCACGGGCGGCGGCTTAATTGAAAATATTCCACGCGTGGTACCCGATGGCCTTGAAGTATTGATCGATCGCACCAGCTGGCGCTTGCCTGCGGTGTTTGAATGGTTGCAACACACGGGCAATATTGCCGCGCATGAATTACTGCGCACCTTCAATTGCGGCATCGGCATGACGCTGTGTGTCGGCCCCCAATATCTCGATCAAGCGCTGACCATTCTGCGCTCACTTGGCGAGCAACCCTTAGTCATCGGTGAAATTCGTCGTGGCGACGGCGGTGTGGTTGTACACGGTTGATGACGCCCACTAAGTTACCTGTTGTTATTTTGATTTCAGGCGCGGGCAGTAACATGCAGCGCCTTGCTGAACTAGCCCGCAACGGTGAATTGCCGATTGAAGTAAAAGCGGTCATCAGCGATCGCGCTGCTGCCCCGGGCCTGGCGATTGCCGCCAATCTAGGCATCCCCACTACCGCCTTGAGCCCAAAATCATTCGTCGATCGCACGCAGTTTGACGCCGCGCTGGCAGATACCATTGACAGTTACGGCCCACAATTAATTGTGCTCGCCGGTTTCATGCGAATTTTAGGCCCCGCATTCATTCAACGCTTCGCTGGCCGCGTATTGAATATTCATCCATCGCTATTGCCCAAATATCCTGGCCTGAATACGCATCAGCGCGCCCTCGATGCCGGCGATAGCGAACACGGCGTCAGCATTCATTTCGTTACCGACGAACTGGATGGTGGGCCGTTAATTGCGCAAGCACGGGTACCTGTTCTACCCGGCGATAACGCGGCCACCCTGACAGCCCGCGTGCGACATCAAGAACATCAACTCTATCCGCAAGCCGTGCACTGGTTTGCAACCAGCCGCTTGCAGTGCGTACGTGGCAAAGCGCTATTAGATGGACAGGAACTCACTGCGCCCGTACAAATCTCCACTCATGATGTCTCATCGTGACACTGCTCACGATGAAGACCTGCGATTCCATCCATTACTCCGGAGAATCCTATGAAGTTGTACTACCTCAAAGGCGCTTGCTCACTCGCGTCCTATATCTCGCTGTGCGAAGCAAACATCAAGTTTGACGCCGCGAGTGTCGACCGAAAAAGCCGAAAAACTCCGGATGGTGAAGACTTCAACCAAGTCAACCCAAAGGGATACGTGCCAGCTCTACGTTTAGATAACGGTGAAGTGCTGACGGAGAATGTCGCCGTTCTACAGTACATTGCCGATTTAACACCGGCTGCGAAATTGGCGCCGCCAGTCGGCTCCATGGAGCGCTACCGACTCATTGAATGGCTTGCCTTCATCAACTCCGAAGTGCACAAAGCTGTCTCACCGCTGTTCAATCCAACTGCAACAGATGATACGAAGGCCTTCGCGCGTACCAATGTGACGCGACGCTTGGATTGGCTTGAGACCCAACTCGGCACGCGTTCTTTCCTGATGGGCGATCAGTTCACCGTGGCAGACGCCTATTTATTCGTCGTATTCGGTTGGCTACCGCGCGTCGGCTTCGATATAGAAAAGTGGCCCACACTGAAGGCATATCATGAACGCATTCGCATACGGCCAGCTGTACAACAAGCACTCAAGGGTGAAGGTTTGATCTAGCCATTATGTGCTCGGCAACGCGCTACTGATGAATGAACAGGAACTCGTCGCAACCGCACAAGTCTCTCTAATAACATTTTCGTTAATTGATTGATCCAAGGCCAATGCATGCCGCGTATACCAATGTTTTGTGTGACGTCCGTTTTAACAATATTTGCATTGTTCGGCGTTACCAATGTCATGGCGCAACACGACACTACACACGCTCAACCAACATTGCATCCATACTCGGCTCGTTACAACGTGAGATATCGCGGCATTAGCGGTGGTGACATCGAAGCCACGCTCAAGTCAGAAGGCAACGGTCGCTATGCGTTTCGCTCCCATCTGCTACCCAATTTTCTCGGCAGTTTCTTTACCAGCGACCAAGCCGAGGACGACAGCGAATTTGAATTCACGGACGCAGGCTTACGCCCGTTGAAATTTCGTTCGGAAGATGGCTCCAGGAAAACCGATAAAGACATCAGTCTCGATTTCGACTGGGATAAAGAACGAGTGAAGGGTCATGCCGACGGTAAGGACTTTGAAATGGCCGTACCGAAGGGCACCCAGGAGCGCCTCACCATTCAACTCGCAGCCTCGTTAGCACTGCAAGCCAATCAAACTCCCGGTACGTTAACGATGCTGGAACGCGACGAGTTACAGCAATATCACATCACGCGCCAAGGCACTGAACACATCCGCACCGCAGCAGGTGAATTCGACACTGTAGTGTTGAACAGCGAACGCGAAGGCAGTTCACGCAGCACGCGTTATTGGCACGCGGAAAAACTCGGCTATATCGTCGTGCGTGCCGAACGCCGCAGTCATGGCAAAGTAGATATCGTGATGGAACTCAAGTCCGTCACGATGGGCGAGTGAATCTAGTCACTCGCTGTTAGGCTTTCGGCAATGTCACGCCGGTCTGTCCTTGATATTTTCCGCCCCGATCGCGATACGACGTTTCGCACACTTCATCAGACTCAAAGAACAACATCTGCGCCACGCCTTCATTCGCATAAATTTTTGCCGGCAGTGGCGTGGTGTTAGAAAACTCGAGCGTGACGTGGCCTTCCCATTCGGGTTCCAGCGGCGTGACATTCACAATAATTCCACAGCGTGCGTAGGTTGACTTGCCCAAACATACCGTCAACACGCTGCGTGGAATGCGGAAGAATTCGACGGTGCGTGCCAAAGCAAATGAATTAGGGGGAATAATGCATACGTCGGATTTCACATCCACAAAACTTCCAGAATCGAAGTTTTTGGGATCCACAATCGTCGAATTGATATTGGTGAAGATTTTAAATTCATTGGCGCAACGCACGTCATAGCCATAGCTTGAGGTGCCGTAAGAAATAATTTTGTGCTCATTGGCAACACGCACTTGTTGCGCCGCAAACGGCTCGATCATGCCGTGCTGTTGCGCCATGCGCCGAATCCAACGATCTGACTTGATGCTCATGTCTTCACTCTCAACACAGTTCGTAAAAATTATCGCCTGAATCAGGAACGCAGGTTAACTTGCCTCAATGGTAAT
>Ga0206934_1189_pt1 | contig 15993 bp, 9 predicted proteins | sample Alteio_BWOrgHeat_16_FD_152932 | JGI IMG/M metagenome (GOLD analysis project Ga0206934, IMG submission 152932) | Enriched cells from forest soil in Barre Woods Harvard Forest LTER site, Petersham, Massachusetts, United States -... | ecosystem: Environmental > Terrestrial > Soil > Temperate forest > O...
ACGGGCTTCCACATGATGACGAGTTCGTTGTACGAGCCGGCGTTCACCAGGACGAGGTCTCCCGGCTTGGCCGCTTCAATGGCCGACTGGATGGTCGAATACTGCGCGCCACCCGAGCCGTCGACACGGAGCGGAGCGCGATCTTCGATGGTGACCGTTACGGCATCAACACTGGACTTGGCGTTGTCGGCGGTGATGATCAGCTGACCGCCCTTGGTTCCCTTCGGCAAATTCAGCATGATCTTGTCGTCGCCCCAGCCGCTTTGTGCGACGTAGGCCGTGACATCAACGCCGCCGATGGTGATCTTGCTATTCGGTCCCTGCGTTCCGAACCCGTAGTGACGCTTGATGGTCTTCTGAATGTTGGGGCTCATGGGGCCGAGGTAGGCCGGGTTGGGCACGGTCTGGTCGCCCAGGGCCAGGATGGTGAGCGTTCCGCCATTGGTGGTGAGGTAAGGACCGAAGCCCGCACCCGAATCCACTCGCGAGATGGCCGGGGTGGCCTCAGGATACGCGCAGTCCGTCTGGTTATAGCCTGTGGCAAAGGCTGAAACCGGGAGGACGGGCGTATCGAGATAGTCGGTAAGTCCGGGCATGAACGCGTTGGTGTAGCAGAAGTTCGAGTACATCGGGTTGTAGTGAGGGTCGGTAATCATCTTGCCTGACACTGGATCAGGAATCGGCCCAGGGTCATTCATGCACTGGATAAGCATGTTGGGCGAGTAACCGGCCGGGTTAGGCACATTTACCTGCCAGCTGGAGGGAGTTAGACCGTTGAAGTTACCCCACTGGTCGGCATAAGTGCGCGAAATCTCGATGCCGTTGAAGTCCTTGAACGAAATGGGAACGTTGGGCACAGCGAATTTCTCGCCGAAGTCAGGGGAAGCAGCATTCATTTCAGAGGCAGCATCGTTGAGGATCATGCCCGTGTAGTGCCCCGCGATATGCGCGGCCGTGAACACGAAGAAGTCCGCATTGGATTGCTGCTGGTCTGTTACCGTGACCTCCTTGCGATCGCACAGCGGACGATCTTCTCCGGCGAACGGAGCCACCTGGCCCGATTGGGGGAAGAGGGTGAGGAAGTCCGGCACACGGTGGGAGGCGCCCACGCAGGGTGGAAGGTTTAGTCCGCCGTCGGAGCGGCCCAGATTGGATGTGGGGTTGTTGGGGTTGTTTGGATTGCCGCCGCCCGATGCCAGTTCCGCCTGGTCGGGAAGGATGTAGATGTTGCTGAGCGCGCCGAACTGCTGGGTAACGGGTGCCACCCATGCATCGCCGATAAGGATGTTCTTGTCTTCCTCCTTGACAAGCTCATAGCCGGTGGGCAGGACCATTTCGACCACGTACTTGCCGGCAGGCAGAGGCGAGCCATCGGGCAGCGTAGTGAAGTAGTAGCGGCCATCGTAGACCGCGGGCTGTACCTGGTTCCAGGCATGGAACCCGTCATAGCACTTGGTCAGGTTGTTCGCGCCGATGGTTGCGGAGAGGAATGGATCGTCGGTTATCTGACCGGGGCAGACCATCGGGTTGGAAGTCGAATTTGCGACGTCGTCCCAGCTGGTGGTGGTGGTGGACTGGATAAACTTCAAGCCCTGCGTTCCATCGGGAGCGGGAAGTTCCTGGTAGAGGCGCACGGTCACGCGCGGCACCAGCGGCTCCCACAGGTTCTGGAACAGCATGGAAGGATCGTCGAACGGACGCGTGGATGAATAGACCACGGTTCCGGTGATGCCGCCGTTCTCGCCTACCTGGTATGGCTGCTTGCCCCAGTCAGTGATATCGGTCTGGTTGATGAAGCCCTGCACGCCTTCCATCTGGATCGCGCCGCTGTCTACGCGCTCTGTGGATTCGCCGGTGGGGTACTTCGAATTGAGGACGCCTGCGTAATCGCCGGACTGATCGGGCTTGCCGCCGCCATCGACCACCACGTGCACCGCCGAACCCTTGTAGCGAGTGGTATCGGACTCGAGCACATACCAGTTAAAGAGCGGGAACAGTTCGTCAAACGTCGCACTGCCGCTGGAATCGGTGACTAGCTTGTTGGAAAAGCTGCCGTCGCGGAAGCGAATGGTGGTCGGCACCTGCGCGACACCGGGATTATGGTCGGGCTTGTGGGTCCCGTCATCGTCCATGAAGGTGGAAGTTTCGACACGGGTGAACCAACTGAAAGCTGGCACGTTGCCCATGGCGATGTTCTTGTTGGCGTCGGCATTGGCCGCGCTGACTGTAACATCCTTGTACTCGATGATGAGGTCAAGCCACTCGTCCCACACAACGATCTGGTAGGCGCCGGCGGGAATGTTTTTCAGAGTGAAGTTACCGCCCTGATCGCACTTGGTAAACGCTACGTTCGCGCCGTTGCCGCTCTGCGAGTTCAGGCCGACGTAGCAGGTGGTTTGGGAGATGGGATCATGCGAGCCGCTGTAGAGCGTTTCGGCGACCGGCCGCGACATGTGCAGATTGGTGATGGTGCCTGAGATGCTGTACACGTTGGAACCGGCGGCCTTTGCCAGCCTCTGATGGATGGCTTCGATGTGGTCCGGATTTACGAATCCAATGAAGGCGTGGTAGCCCGGAGGTCCGAACTCCTGGAAGTAGGCCGGCTCGCCCGACTTCGCAAAGGCGTCGTTGGCGTGGGTGCCTTCGAGAGTCGAGACCTGGTACCACTTTTCTCCCGCTGCTTCGCGGCCGGCACCGGGATTGGCGAATACATCAAAACGGCCTGGCATCACGTTCTTGATCAGCGCCTGCCCGGCAAGGGCGTAGGGCTGACGGGTTCTGGGATTGATTCCGCTGGGGCAGGTGATGACCATGCCTATGGGAAGCTGGCCGATTTCCGACGAGTTGTTGAGAATCTTGCCCTTCGCGTCGGTGTAGGGGCATTCAGGCAGGCCCATCAATGAGTTGCTGAGAGGCATGTTGAATGCGTCATAGGTCATCTGACCCGCCGGATCGCCAGTGCGGCCCGCGGTGTCGTTGATGGTGATCTGGAAACCACCCAGACCCTGGTTTTCTTCGTTGCCGTCGATATCGCCGTTGGTCGGGCTGTTGTCTTCGAAGACAAAGATGCTCAACTGCGCGGTTTGCAGCGGGTTGGTTTCAACGAGCGCCGTTGCGTTTGTCTGCCCGGGAGCAATGCTTACACCGCCCATGGTGTGACCGCAGATGTCCGAAGTGCAATCCTTGGTGACATCAAATTGCCGAACTTTTCCGGTGGTCGCATCCGTTACGGGCGCGCCCGTTCCGGTGATGAACGGATTGGCCGAATCGCCGGGGAGGATGGAGACGTAATAGTACTTGCCGGGGTCGAGAGCGACATCGCCGACCTGTGTTTCGGGAGAGGTATTCACGACTTGGCCGCCGACCGTCTGGCCCTGGCCGCAGCTGATTGATCCCACGCAGCCGGTGGCGATTACCGGCATGTAGCTTTTATGGAAGTTGACCGCAATGGTGTTCGGGGCAGGATTTGCCGAAGTTGGTTGATCGAGGTTGTTGTGGAATGTGGTGTCTTCCTCGATTGTCCAGCGATAATCCGTGACCGCGGCCTTGGTGACCGGATCAACCACCGAGAGTTGCAGGCCGCTGCCGGTGGGGAAATTCACCGTCACGGTAGCCGGAGCGCTTACGATGCCGTGGCAGTTGACCGCGACGTAGGTAAATGTCACGCTGCCGCCACCCGTGGCAGTGGTAGCGGTAAATGAACCATCAGTATTGAGGGTGACCCACGAGGGCAGGCTGCCGGTGGAATCGGGCACCAGCTTCGCGGTGAGAGGATAGCCGGCCGGATCGCTGTCGTTGGCCAGCACGCCGGGGTTCGAGATTTTGATCGAGGTCGCAATATTGCTGTTAAAGGTGTCGTTTGCCGCCAAAGGCGCCAGCGACGCAGCGCCGCCGTTGAGCGTGGCCTGCGTGCACAGGCTTGCGGAGCCATTGCCGCAGTAGGTGAATACGACCGGGAACGTAACACTGCTTGCGGGTGTGAAGACGAAGGAGCCGTCAGTGTTCATCACGACAACACCCAGGCTCGGATCGAGAGAAGTCTGCAGCGCCGCGCTGTACACCGCCATATCATTCAACAACACGTTGCCCTTGAAGGGGCTGCCATCGTTGGGAACCGTGTATATATCCGCCACCACGACTGGCTGCACGCCGGCGGGGAGGCTCGCGCCGCCCACCTGCAGGAATGTCTGAATGCCGCTGTCGGGCGTATTGCCCGCCGACAGGCTCAACTGACGATCGAAAACTCCATAGGTTCTGGACGCATAGGTGGTCACGCCGCTCGCCTGATCGGTCGTGGTGGGAAGATTGACGAGCACATCATAAGTCTTGCCGGCAGGCAAAAGAACTTCGCTCTGTACCCTGGGCTTGCCCGGCAAAACGTTTCCGTCTTCGGCGATCAACTGCATGTTGAGACCGACCGTGGCGGGAACATGGGTCTTCAAACCGGCGTTCGCAAAGCGAAGCAGCGTGTTCCCGCTGGCCGCAGTGCCGGGAACGGGAATACCGGTCGGGCTGATGCGGTTGAATGGCTGGCCGTTCATCAGGAAGTAGGTAGGAGCATAATTCACCGCGGGCGGATACAACCGGGGGTCGATGCTGGTGCACGGTCCGGTGGTGGGGCACAGCCCATCGACGGCCGTGTTCTGGGCGAGGTCGATTTCGCTCAGCAACATGACGGCGTCGGCGTCATAGGGCACATCCTTCAGGCTTGGCGAGGTTGCATACGCACCTGGATACGCCGTTCCGGGCTGGAGTGCAGCGGAGACCATCGCCGGTTTCGGGATGTTGGTCACAACAATCACGCCATACAGACCCATGGGGGCCTGGATGGACGGATGCGTGCCGGTTTCGTAGAGGTAGGTGCCGGGCTTGAGCGCTTTCCACACGTAGGTCTGCGATCCGCCTGCCGCGGCCTCAGATCCGAACGACTCTACGCGCGGACCCTGCGGGGGAGGGGTGAAGTTGCCCGCCGCGTTGGTCGGCCAGGTGGTGTTGGAATGCGGCGCATGCACGGGGCTGTCGGCCATGATGGGCGCGCCGATACCGCCTCCGAGTTGACCCAGGATCACGATGGACGTGAGCGTCGGCAGGTGGTTGGCCAGGGTGATATCCAATTCCTGTCCGACCGGCACAACAATCGTGGGGCCCGGAGTCCACTGTCCGGAGCAGCCGGCGTTTGGGTCCGTGGGTGTAGTGCAGAACTCCCACATCGGAGCGGTTTTTCCGTCCGGAAGGGCGAGACTGCTTCGCTGGGCCGTGAGATTCACGGCCACCTTCTGGGCTTGAGAGCTTAAGGCCGCCAAGGCAGTAAGCGCACCAAGCTGAACAATGCGCAGGGATTTCCTGAAGCCTATCTTCTTCATAAGATCCTCGAGAATGAATGGCGTTTATTGTTGCTCGTCGATTGGCAAGCTGGGCGGATCAATCAACAGCATCATCATCATTCCGCCAGGAAAAACGTCGTTGGTCGTGATCTCGCGCTCGTCGTGCGAGTGCCACATGTAGGCGTAGCTGCCGCCGGTATTGATCTCGGTGGTGCCGGGGATGAGGTTGGAACCGACGGGCGAGCCGAGATAAGGGCTACCGCCATACCAGAGACCATTGCTCACAATGTTTTTATCCGGCGTTGTGACCGGGATCGGCTTCATGTGGTCTGGGCAATACTCTTTGGTAGTCGCATCGAGATTGCTTCCGGGTGCGGGGCTGCACGTGTGCGGAGCCGTGCCGTACACATCCCAATTCAGTCCTTGACCGGTCCAGGTGAAGATCGCATCCAGGGTCTGCCCCGAGACGGTGGGCACGGTGAAGACCAGGGGCCCGGCGAGCGCGGTGTTGGTCGCGTCGGACTGGCTGGTAATCAGGTTGCCATCGCGCGCCAGAACCCGGGCGTGGTTGCCGTGATGATGGAAAGGGTGCTGCCAACGGCCCTGGCCAATCACGCGCATCAGCACCAGGTCCCCGGGGTGCATATGCGGATTGCCGTTGTAGGGCTGATGGGGATAAACAGGCGCGTAGTTTGCGTCCATATCATCAGGCATCGAACGGCCATTTACCAGGAAGTACTCCGGATGATATGGCTCGATTTTTGCAGTGATATGGTTGGCGTTAGCCAGCACCTGCTGCTCAACCTGCCGGTGTACCTTAAGGCTAAGTTCGCTGAACTGAAATAGGTACTCGCGATCGTAGCATGTGTTGGGGTTGTCGTAAGCCGCGGTTGACAATGAGAAGTCGCCCTTGGCCGCGCATTGCACCGGCGGGTTCTTGGGCAGAACGATCAGCGCGCCGAACAGACCCATTTCCACCTGCAGGTCCGGCCGCGTGCCGCTGTAGTAGCTATGGGTTCCGGGCGTGGTTGCGGTAAACGTGTAAGTCACCGGCGTGTCAGGCCCAGCTTCCTGGGTCATCAATCCGGCCACCCCGCCGCTGGTGCTTACATTGAAACCCGGGAACAGGATGGATGTGTTGCCAGCTGCAGCGGGCAAGTTATCCGTCAGATTCACGGTAACCATATCGCCTTCCTGGACGATCAGCGTTGGCCCGGGCATCTGCATCTGCGGGCAGGTGTTGTCCGCCGGGGTAAAGGGTTGAAACCCGTAGGGCTGCGATGCGCATCCATATCCCCACGAATAGATTGACATGCCATCGGGCTGACTGATGTAAGCCGGACTGGCGGTCAGCTTGAAGACCGGGTTTCCAGATGCGCCGGTGATGCCGGGAACGCTCGCATGCGCAACCTGGCCGCACAGCGCCAGGGCGCCGGTAAATACTGCAGACACAAATTTCCTCATAGTGTCTCCACACTTTCCTTCTTTGCCAAATTTGAGTTTTTGCGGGCTTGCTTGGATTCCAGACCGTGATCTTCGCCCCGGTCTTTAAAGCACGTGAATCTCCGTCATTTGTCCGCCGAAGTTTTCAGCATCGTTGGACAGATGGTCCAGGTTGGTCGAGTAGAGGAAGTACGTGCCGGTCGGGATGTTGGTGGCGTCGAGAATAACGTCTGCGGACTGTCCGCCGCCGATGGTGATGGAGTTCGTCTGGTAGTACATGTTGTTCCCTAGCGAATCGCGCAGCAGGCGTGCGTCCTGAGCAATCACCGTCATAGGAATGCCCACGGTGGCGAGGGTTGTGAATTCCGTGACCGAGAGGTCCGAAATCCGCAACAGTGCCTTCTTTTGTCCACCTGACTTGTTAATGACGATCAGGCTTCTTACTGGCTGGGAGGGCCGGGACTTACCATCGGCTCCTTCGGTGGAGATATAACTCTGATTGACGGTGTCGGGATAACCGCGGCCGCTCAGAAGATAGTACTTATCCTTCATGTCGGCAAAGCCTTCAGGGTTGAAGGTGGTCGCGACGAAGTGAAAGTTGGGATCGAAGCCCATGATCTGGATGGGGTATTCCACATCGTACTGGGTCGAGCCATCGCCGTCGTTGTAAGCGTATTTTTTACCGCCCGTTACCGGACTGCGGACCACGGGCACCGGGGTTTCGTTGGTGCAGAGTATGTCGGAGCATAGTTTTCCGTCCGCACTGCCCTTTGCGAGGTTTGAGTTAAGAAGGGCGTCATACAGATTTTGGCGGGAATTGAGGCGGTTCTGGCGAGGCCGCACGTAGAGCTGTCCGACCATGCCCATCTGAAGATGCTCCGGAGGAGAGATGTGGCAGTGCCAGAAGTAGGTGCCGGCGTCGGGGGCAGTGTAGTAGTAGGTCATGCTGCCGCCGATGTTGATCGCGACTGACGCGTCCGGCACACCGTCGAAGTAGGACGACGCGTTCGGGTAACCGTGAAAGTGAATGGTATGCTGCTCGAACAAGTCGGGCCGCATAATCATGCCCACGTTGGTAAGGGTAAGGAAGAACTCGTCGTCTTCGTCGATGGCCATGGTGGGAGCCGGGCTCTCGGCGTTCATCACGCCTGTGTCCATGATGTCGCCAACCGAAGTGAGGGCGCGGTTCTTATCGCTGGTGCTGTTGAATACCGCGGCAGTCTCAGTTCCTGGCAAGCCCGACTGGATGTCGGCGAGCCCGGATAGAGGTCCAAAGCCAAAGAGAAAAATCTGGTTGCCGTCAGCCATGGTGGCAAAGCCATCACCGCCGGACACCTCCTGGCATTTTATCGCCCCGGGAGTGATGGAATTCCTGGGATGCAGGGTAGTGGTTGTTGGGCACTGCACATTAAAGGATTGCCCACGCGCGTGAATCGAGAGGGATCCCATAACTGACAAGAGAACTGCGAACCGGCAAAAATGTGTTGCTCGCATGCTGGGTCTCCAAAAAGCATTCGGGAGTATTGCTGCAAACCGTGTCTGTCGCGCACAGCTCTCCACTGAGCCTCCGGTATCCTCCGGCTCGCTCCTCTGCAGCCACGACAAGTTGCACCTCTGTAAGTATTCGTCGGATCAGGATTTAATCCTTGCTAATCCGCAAGTTTCTCTTTACAAGTTTTTACATGACGCATTCTTCATTTTGCGGACATTTTTGACATTCAATTCGCTCGAAAAGAGCGACTTATCGCACCCAGCCCCGGCCGGGATTGTTTCTTGCGTTTCATTGTCCATATAGATTGACAGTCTCGCGATATCGTGATTGATCTGTTTCCGCCCGGGGTTGCGAGCGACTTCAAACAGGGTCTCAGCACTGGTGTGAAAGAGCAGGTTGTAGATGAGCCGTTTGTTCTGCAAGGCAATCGGGAGAGTGTGCAAAGTTGTGGGTTGGTCATGCTGAGAGAGCCAGCTGCATTTGGTCGGCGACAGGCCGGAAGCCTTTGTGCCAATGACGGAATGCATCTTCCAAAGTCCCATGAGCACATGAATGCGAACGTCTAAGAACCTCTGGACGGTATGCCGGTTCCACTTCAACTGTTGTTTCTTGACCATCCGTTTCGCGATAATTTCATTGACCGCCGACTCGACAAACCCAGTCGAGATCCGTTGCCCGGCGCAGTACCGCTCACCATAATCGGGCATGGAGTCTGCGTTCAATTCCAGATAACGTATGGTCTCCGGCAACATGAGCGCGAGTTTTTTCAAGGACGGGATGTGCTCGAAACACCGCGATTCAGCCCATTGCCCAAGATGTGTCAAACGCACGATTCCTCGCTCGGTAAGGCCATTCCAAATGCGCCACTTCGCGTGGTCGATCTCAGCCAGCGCATGTCTGCGAACTCCACCATCAGCAATAGCGTTTATGCCCTTCGCGAGCTGCTGGAGATTTGTGAATTTCATCGAGATGTGGAACCAATCCAATATGTGGTCAGCATGTGGCGCAACCTGCTGATGAATAGCCCGCAAACCGGCATCACCATCGGTGAGAACTGTGACCGAAGTAGCTTCGTTAACTCCGCAAATGCCGGAGCGCAAGACCGACCGCGCTCACGGCCTCAGAACCTCCGTCACGCACGAACGCAAAGCGTGTGGCCTGCCCGTTGCGATCCAACGCCTTGCCGGCTACGACCTCGAAGTTTCGTTCCGGCCGACGGTGTCGATTTCTGACACATCCACCATCGAAGCCGACCACTAATTCTTTGCACCGACCTGCCGCTCGATGCTGACGTTCCAGTTGACCGCGATGAACTCGACCGCGAACTGGAACGCTGGGGACACCGACACATCCACTACGCAGATGACTGCAACATCTATGTGCGCAGTGAGCGTGCGGATCACAGGGTGATGAAGAGCATTACGCAATAGGTATACTCGGCCAGGACACATCCAGAGTATGCAGGTCAGGGGAATGGATTTTGATAACCCGTTCGCGAGAGTGAGTGCCCAAAATGGACGTTGCGGGATCTGGTGATGATCTGATCTAGCTACTTTCTGGCGCAAAAGTCGATTTTCCGGACTGGTCTGGTATTCCAGGAAGGGCCAGAAGTGTGGGCAGAGTGTACAGGGGGAAGAGGATGATTTACTGGGCGAGGGCGCGACCGATATTGATCAGGTTGTCTCCAATCACGCCGAGGCCGACCCATCTTTTCATTCCAGCGTTTCCTTTGTAACGGCATCGACGCAGTCCGTGCCTGCGTTTGAGTATGCTGATTCGTCCTTCGCAACCGGTTCTCCACTTTTGTCCTTTGCGGAACCAGCGTTGCTTTTGATATCGGCGGCGTTCCGTGCTCTTGGTGGAACGATTGGGAACGGAAAGGCGCTTTACCCCCATGCCCTGAACCTGCGCTTCTCCTTGTGCGGAGTAGAAGCCGGCGTCGCCGGCGACCATGGTGGGAACCCGGTTAAGGCGTTGCTGGTGTATTTCCACTGAGGGGACCAGCAAGTCTTTATCGTTGGGCCGTTGCTCATATACCTCATAGGCGATGACGATCTGGTTCTCGGCTTCCTGGATTTTTACCAGTTTGCCGAACTCGGTGGGTTTGCTGGCCTTGCCTTTGCGGATGATCTCAGTCTGCGGTTCAAAGAGACTGACCAATTTATCTTCGGCCTGGGTGTTGCCATCGAAGAGGCGAGCCTTGGTCTTCCGAATCACTTGCTGCACACGGGTCAGAAACGAATGCAATTCTCGTCCGATGCCCTCTAACTTCGCCTGATCGAGAACCTCCGCGGCGCTTTTAACGCCCTGGGCAATTTCCACCGAGAACTTCTTGGCCTGGCCCACCACGCGGCTGGTGGTTTCCACCAGTTTGCGATAGACCGCCTTCATCTTTTCCATCCCGCCTTTGCCTTTGCTCCGGCTGGCCCGGCCGATCTCGATCAAGCGGCGCTGCACACTGCGCGTACGATCTCTTAACCGAGTGCCAGCTTTGCCCGCGATCTCTGTGGCCTTTTTCATCAAGCGAGTGAGAACCCGAATTCCATCTCCCATCAAACTGCTGTCGGTGGGGTAGTGAATGTTGGTCTCTACCACTGTTGTGACCACACGCATGCGACGTCCGTTCACCACTCCGCGATCCTGGCCAGAGCCACGATGCGAGCATGAAGCTTCTCGATAACTTCGGGGCCCAGGGCCTGAGCCAGCCGGGCCAGAGTTTTAGCATCGGGCACCTTCTCGGCGCCAATGTGGGTAAACTCGCGATACAACAGATTGCCGCGCACTTCCCGTTCCAACTCCGCAAAGCTCCAATCGCGGATGTGCTTGAGAAGCAGCATCCTCAACACCACTTCGGCAGGTGTGCCGGGCCGGCCATGCGTACGGCTGCGAGGGTGCCGCTGCAGCAAGGCGTGATGGATCGTCTCGAGGAGTTCTTCGTCGGCCAGGATGGCGTCTGCATGGCGCATCCAGATTTCCCACAGCTCATCGACGGTTTCGCGAATAAACCCATCGCCGAAATTGCGCTGCCGGCGGCGAATATCAATCACGGTTACGCCTCCGCAACTTGGAATCGGTCGTATCGGCACGCAGAGCTTGCTGGTTAAGTTCGCAGATCTGCTCCAGACCTGCCTTGAGTTGCTGGTAGTTATCCAATTGACGGCGCACTTGGGGAACCTGTTCGGCACTCAAGCTGATATGCCTGATCCGCCGTCCCGGATACGTCACCGCCAGCACCGATACCGGATGGCCTTCCCCTCGTTCACATTTTGGGCACCCTTGGCGATGCCGAATCATCCGCTGAAGCAGAGAGCCGCGCAAAATGTCACTCAAGTCGGGAAGGGCACGCAATAGTTGTGCTTGACCAGGGTTCCTATGTTTCATGCCTACAAATGAAACACAAAGGACATGACGAATCAAGAACTCCGATCGAAATATGTGCGCTCAGGCACCAAACCTATAAATGGGTGGCCGAATGCGGAGAATCTGAGCCGTCACTTTTGCGCCGGGAAGTAGCTAGTCTCAACATCCAATTGGGCATTCAACCGGGCGAGACTTATTTCACAGTCATGCAGCGAGCACGAACGATCGAAAGAGGAGCGCTCAAGGCGTAGCCAGAAGGAGTGATCCAAAATGAATGATTAAAGCGATCCATCACAATCGATGACGTCCGTTAATGTGGACGAGTTTGAAGTAAGGGTAGCGGGTTTCGGACTTGGGTGACTACGTGACTGTAGCCGAGGTTCAAGTATATTTTCCCACTGATGGCAGTACCCTGGATGATGATGGCAAGGCAGCGCTTGACGAGCTGGCAACAGCCACCTCAGGCGCAGAGGGATACCTAATCGAGGTGGCAGGCTACACGTCAAACACCGGCAGTGAAGAACACAATCAAAGGCTAAGTGAAGACCGGGCAGCGACGGTTGTGCATTATCTAATTGAGAAAGGCAACGTTCCCATCCTGCGAATCGTTGTTCCGGCGGGCTTTGGAAAGACTCATCCCGCAGCTGACAACAGCGATACACTTGGGCGCGCACTCAATCGCCGGGTAGATGTCAAGGTCCTCCTTAACAGGGGATCGCACGAAGGCGACTAGGGTACGCATTGTTTGAGTGACGCTTCTTGCCTGATGTCCAGTTCAATTATGGACATCGGACCCCATCCATAACGCCATACGCCTCAATTGCGCAGAAGGACCAGGCCGTCAAAAAGACTATTCACCATTGCTTGGGCACTGAGTTTCGCGCTCTTTGGAGTGGGACTTTATGACTCCAATTACGATACTCCAGTTTGTTCTACATCTGGCCGGCGCAACTGCTCTCGGCGCGGTTGTGGGACTGGAACGTCAGTGGCGACAGCGAACGGCTGGCACGCGGACGAACGCTCTTGTGGCGGCCGGAGCATCTGCCTTCGTGATGGCCGGATCACTCCTCGGCAGCGATCCATCCGCTCCCGGGCGGGCTGCCTCATATGTCATCTTCGGCATCGGCTTTCTTGGTGCGGGAGTCATTTTCAAAGACGGCGCCAGCGTCCAGGGCCTGAATACTGCAGCAACAATCTTCTGCTCGGCGGCAATAGGTGTTCTGGCTGGCCTTGATTCGCTCCATCTCGCCGCGATTCTGATGCTCATCGTCCTCGTCACGAACATTGCCCTTCGACCTCTCGCCAATAAACTTCACCCTGTATTGCCTGTGGCCGAACCCGCAGAAGCGATGTACGAAATCATGCTGACCTGCCGCGGCGCCGACGAGACACATCTGCGCCCACTGCTGCTCGCAACCATCGCGCAGGAGCGGGCTGCTGCTCTTCAGGCAATCCACAGCGACGATGAAGAAGGCAGCGACCGCACGCGGTTGCAGGCCGACATTAGCACTCATGGCAGGCAGAACGACCTAGTGGAAAAGATTGCCGAACGCCTATCGTTTGAACCAGGGGTAATGTCTTTGAGTTGGTCCTTATTGCCCACCGCAATGGAATAGGAGCGGTAGGGCCTGCACCACTGGCAACTTCGCGCGTAAAGGACACGCAACAGCCGAGGACATCTTTCAGACTGCGTATCTGAAGGCCATCGAGAGAGACTCGGAGATTCGCGACGGAGAGAGCACGGTCGCCTCGGTTCTATCGGATTCTTTGCGATGCCGTAACGGATCATTAGCGCCGCCGGGCATCCAGGCCTAAGGCACGTGGCGCATTCGCCGTGGAAATGCCGGAAACTTACGAAGCCGAAATCAAGGGCATTGTCTGCGAGTGCATCGGGGATGTGATCGCGAAGAACTTGTACTCATCCCGTTCAAATCGACAGGTGAAGAATGAAGCTTTCCCGATTCTACATTTTGTTTCGCTTTCGCTCGCATTATTCTCTTTGACTTCGAATGGCCAGCAGGGCTCGTCCAACCAATCAATGGGCGAGATGGACATGCCACCGCATCAGCCGTCCTCGCACGATCAGATGAGCGGCATACATCGCGGTATGGCGGACATGATGGAGAAGATGCATCCAAAGACCTTCATCCAGGAGGTTAAGCATCATGCGACTTCGGGCACCAGTGCGGAGCCAAACTCGATCCCATCTCCAATGCTGATGTCCATGAAGGGCAACTGGATGTTGATGTTCCACGGGAACGCGTTCGTGCTGGATACGCAGCAATCAAGTCCGCGCGGTGGAGACAAGTTCTTTTCGACGAATTGGTTTATGCCCATGGCGCAACGTTCTTTTGGCCCGGGGCGGCTAACAATTCGTGTAATGTTCAGCCTTGAGCCGGCGACCGTAACGGGCCGACGTTACCCCTTACTCTTCCAGCAAGGTGAAACAGCTTATGGGGTGCCTATAGCCGATGGACAACATCCGCACGACTTCTTCATGGAATTGGCCGCCCTTTACGATCTACCGTTGAGCGAACATAACTTGCTGACATTATATGTGGCGCCGGAAGGCGATCCAGCCATCGGCCCTACAGCCTACCCGCATCGAGCATCCGCTTCCGAAAACCGGGTCGGTACCCTGGGCCACCATCAGCAGGATTCGACCCATATCGCGAACGATGTTGTCACTCTGGGATTCACTCATCGTATGGTCCGTTTAGAAATGAGCGGCTTTCATGGCAGGGAGCCGGATGAATTCCGCTGAAACATCGATCAGGGCAAGATCGATTCTTGGTCCGCGCGATTGACAGTGCAGCCAGGACAGAACTGGAGCGGGCAGATTTCTTATCTGCGAATCGCTAGTCCCGAGGCATTGTTCTCGTCTGAAAACCAGGCGCGGACTACTGCGTCGGTGATGTACAACAGACCGTTCCAGCGTGGGAACTGGGCCAGCAGCGCCATATGGGGCAGAACCAGGTCGCTCGAAGACTCCGCCAAGGAGAACAGCTATCTATTTGAGTCAACGGTCAATTTCCGGGAGAAGAACTATGCCTGGATACGGCTCGAAAATGCAGGGAGGTCGAACGAATTACTTGTCGGCGAGCACCCTCTGCCACCCGGGTTCAAGGAAGAACCGCTCACACACGTCCAAGCCTACACCATAGGCTACGACCGGGATATCCGCTTGCTACGAACGTCTCGTCGGCCATTGGCGCTCAGGTTTCGACCTATGGAGTAGGCCTGCCGCTCAAACCAATCTATGGGTCTGATCCCGTGGGAGTGTCGGTCTTCATCCGTCTCCGTCCAGCCTCCCATGGGCATTGAGCATAACATCGACCCGAAGCCTGAAAGGAAAACCGGTGAGCAACTTCACACTAGGTTCGGGATATGTTGGGATTGGAGTGGACCCCTTTGACGCCTTCGTGGAGAGGCTGAAAGAAGCGCTCTCTAAGCCCAGAGCCACGCGCTTTGCCTTTCTCGTGAACAATGCCGGCAAAGATGCATCGGAACATGCCGTTTGAAAAGGCGACCGAAGAAGAACTCGACAGCCATCTGCAACGTCCATTCCAAAGGCGTTATCTTCCTGACACAGAAGCTTCTTCCTCTCATCAACGATTGGGGGGCGGATCGTCAACGTGTCGACGGCGCGACCTCGCATTGCGGGGCCAAGTGGTTCCGTTTACGCATCGATGAAGGGCGCGTTCGAGGTGCCGTCGAAGCACGAAGGAACTCGGCTCCGAAGGATTGCGTCATCGAAGTCGCTCCCGGGGACTGCGGAAGCAGATTCAGTGGTGGCATCGTCCGCGACAATCCTGCTATGAACAAAAGGGCGGACATCGCCATCTTTAAAAGCGTTATGTCATAAATATTCGCGTACCACGAAAATTTGCGTATAATAGATCCGGAGGTGAGAATGCAGACAGCAACTCATTCCGAAGGACTTGTTGTGTGGACCGACCCAAACGCGCTGGACGAGGCGAAGTCGCTATTTGCACCCTACTCGCCCCGGTTTCAGACCGTTCCGTGCAACATAAAGACCGCGCTGGGAAAGACCCAGGTCAGTGTCCTCTACCTATCTAGCCCCGAAGAGGATGCTGCCGTTGAGAGCACCCTTGCCACTCTTCGAAATTGCAAGGTATCGACGCTTTTGGTCTATACACCTCACCACTCTGCCAATTTCGCTTTCCGTGTGGGAACGATGGTTGGACGGCAGAAGTTTGCGGAGGCCGAGTGGGCCTTCAACTGGCCGCACCTCAGACAGCTCCTGAAGGCGCGGAACATCCGTGCCCATGCTCGACCCAAAGGTGACGAGAAATCGACTTTCGAGCTCCTACATGCCCGGCAAAGGCTCGAACTGAGCCAGGAACAGTTAGC
>Ga0206934_1190_pt1 | contig 15957 bp, 17 predicted proteins | sample Alteio_BWOrgHeat_16_FD_152932 | JGI IMG/M metagenome (GOLD analysis project Ga0206934, IMG submission 152932) | Enriched cells from forest soil in Barre Woods Harvard Forest LTER site, Petersham, Massachusetts, United States -... | ecosystem: Environmental > Terrestrial > Soil > Temperate forest >...
ATTACAAGACCCAGGAGTGTTACATGTATTATTGCCGGCCTTGTCCAGTAATCAGGGCTTGTGAATGAAAATAGTTCGTTTGTATATTTATTAAGCTCCAATTGCCGGTATATCTCAAAAGGCTGTTTCCATAATTGTATGCCATTGGGGTTAATTAATAATACCAATACAGCGAGTACCAATAAAACAAGTGCCCGTACAGACTGCTGAAAATATTCCTTGTCTTTTTTAATGACCCAGGCAAGCACATTACCCGCAAGGAATGCCCCAATGATAACCAGCCCTACAGGATAGCCTTCGTGCATATTGGCCCATAAACACTGCAATGGCAGGAGCCACAAGATATTTTTCCATTCCAGTTTCAGAGACCTTAGAAGCAGGAATAAATACAATGCACACATCAGGTGACTTATCATTTCCGGACGACCAGCCATGCGGTATTCCACTACCGCCAGGAATAATAGCGCTGCCAGTACGGAGAAAAAAATTGACACAGGCTGCTGCATGTATTTTGCCAGTATCTTAACAGAACTGAACAACAAATACACAAGTATCACATTCACAATACCTTGCAATATCACAACACCCATAGGGCCTGAGGCTTTTTCTATTAATGCTATCAGAATTTCATAAAGCCATTTTACATTTATCCATGGCTGCCCTGCCATTGTGTATGAAAACACGTCTACATGCGTTACCTGTTTATGCTCCAGCATCCATCGTCCGGATAATAATTGCCACCATATATCAGGCTCACGCAACTGCTTAATACCCACTACAAAGGCCGTGATATAACAAAGAAAATAAGGAAGCCTGTCTTTAAGCCGGAACATATAATAGCCTTTCTGTGCTGTAAATAATAAAAAACAATTAAAAATACATTCTAATCTTTATTTCCGGCAATTTTTTAGAGATAATGCCAAGCAGTTGCAGACTGATTTTGCCCGGTTCCAGGTATATCGGCAAGAGGCGCTCAAATAATATTTTTGCTGTTTTGAAAAATGTTTTATATCTTTTGGGTTATATTATGAGTAGGTTCTGCCTTTTCAGGCAAAAAACCATACTTGTAATGTTTAAAATAGAAATGGTCAATTTCCCTGCTTAACCCTCCGACAAAATCGGAGGGTTTTTTTTATAAAAAAAATCCCGGCTTTTCAACCGGGATAAAATACTATCATAATGCTGAAACGCTATTCTTTGTCTTCTTTCTTACACTCCTGCAAATGAAACTCGTTCTGATTCTTGCCCCAATGCGGTATTGTAATATCTGTTACATTTTCCTTTGCATATAGTTCTGCTGCTTTTTCATAATAAGGCAATGCTGGTTTTTTTCCACCACCAAACATTTTAGGTTTATAAAATTTACTGTTCCCTATGAGCAAGTATATACGGGGGTTATTAGGGTTCATTTCTTTCGCCTTATCCAAGTCATCATCAAATATTTTTCCGTATTTCTGAAAACGGCTTGCGGGCTTCACAGCCAACCTTCCGTTAGCTATCATCGCTGCCAGAACGTAAGTTTCATCGTTTTCTTTGCCTAAAAGGTGCACTGCCTCGTCTTTCTCTTTATCCGCTTCATCCAGGTAGGCATCTCTTTTGTTCTCATCTTTCTCAAGGAATGACAGCATTGCGTTGCTGAATGCCACATAGTAATGGGCAGACCATTCTTTGTCCCATTTTTTGGCGATCAAGGCTAATTTGTTGCTTTGGTCAACTTTCTTTTGCAAGTCCCAACTGGTATCAAATGCTGTGAAAGTTTTTTCCAGGCTTGCCTTAAAATCCTGTGCATGTATGCTTGTAAAGGAAATCAGAGCAGTGGCGATCAAAATAAATTTTTTCATTGTCGTTGATTTTATTTTTTATAGTTCGTCTTTTTTAAATTGAGTTAAGGACATGTTCACACCCAGGAATACCGAGCGATATAAAGCCGGCACAATGGGATAACGGGTCAAACCATCGTAGGAATACCTATAACCAAAAATATTGTGCTGGTTGGTAATATTGTCAACGCTAAGATAAAACACAGTAAACCATTTACCGAATGTATGCAGGTAGGCGAATGTAACAGCAAGGTTCTGGAAATCGGGGGTTTTGTCACTCAAAAAATTGTTTGCGTCAATGTGTGCAGGGTTAAAATAAGGCCTGCCCGTGGCGAAAGTATAGGTGGCACTGATATTAGTTTGCCATTTGTCAATAAAGTATTTGCCGACCAGGTTTAAGTTATGGTCAGCAATAAAAGTTGGAGTGGCTTCATAAAGATAGTTTGCATACAGCCTTTTGGTGTCGATATAACTATAGGATATCCAGTAATCCAGGTTTTTAATACTCTTTTTGTCTCTCCAGAACAGTTCAAGGCCCTCGGCATACCCATGCCCGCTATTGTTCACTGTTTCTGTTCCGGGCAAAATGATCCGATATAAGTTGGGGTCAAAACTCTGCGGGTATAGATAGTTTTCAAGAATCAGGTGTGCATAGTCTTTATAATATCCTTCAATCCTTAGTGTGCGGTCATCTTTATTCCATTGCCAGTTAGCTATATAATGGATGGCCTCCTGGAATTGCGGCTTAAAACCAGCCAGTAAGTATGCATAGTCTGCATCCTGGTAAAATATGCCTCCCGCAAGGGATACCTGGCTGTAATCGCTTGTCTTTATAGCCATAGAAAAACGCGGAGCAAGGGCGCTTTCGTTCAGCAACGCACTGTTTTCAAAACGAAGTCCGGGACGAAAAGCCAGCCATTTTACAGGACTCCATTCCAACTCCAGATAGGCGGCACTTTGTGTTTCCGTAAAACTTTGGTTAAAAGTATCGTTAAATGATTTTGACACGCCGAAATGCTGCAGTTCGATCCCTGCCAGCAAATTCAACCTGCTGTTGAAGTAATCCTTCCCTTCTATACGGAATTGTTCGCGGTTATCATCCCTGTTGATAGGTATAATACCAAGATCGAAGTTTGTTTTGTTATAGCTGAAAGAAGCTGCAGTATAAAGGCTGTATTTAGTTCCGAACATTTGCCTGTAAGACAAATTGCTGTAAAAATTCTGGTCGGTTGTTTTATAGTTTATCGTGTCTCCCATGTTTCTTAGGTAAGCATCTGTACTTACCGTATCATAAGCATAAGGATTAGGCAGCGCAATACCGCTTATAGAATAAGTGCCGTTGGCCGCGATCTTTAAAATTCCATTCTTATTGGGCTTCCATACATATCGCACATTAGCACCTCCACCGGTAGGGACATCATAAAATTTGAAATTGCTGCTTGCCAGGCCATAAAAAGGACTGAGGTTATTATAATTCACGCCACCGTCTATACTACTGTTCTTCCACAATTTGGTACCAGATGCATACACGCCTGCCATATTCAGCCCCAGGTTCACCGTGCTTTTATCAGGCAGGTCCAGGCTTTGCAATTCTAACACACTCGAAAGTGCCTGCCCGTAACGGGCACTGTAACCACCACTACTAAAAGATACGCCCTGGAACTGGAATGCCCCGAACCTGCTACGTGTGGTAACACCTGGAGGCCCGCTAATAAAAGCGTTCTGCACTATCATTTCATCCACCACTATGGCGGCCTCGCTGGCGTCCCCACCCCGCACAAACAATCCGTTGTCTGTTCCGGTTTGTTGGGTACCCGGCAAGGTCTGTATAGCCTTTACAACGTCAGCATTGGCGCCGGCGGTAGTAACAATGTCCAGGGGTTTCAATACAGTTTTATCTTTATCGTTTGATGCCTCAAAAGAACCCGCAGTTATGGTTACCTGCTCCAGGCTATGATTGGCGCTCTTCATTTTCAATACAATATCATCAATATCGCCGTTTATTTCTATTGGCTTGCCTGCTGTTTCATGGCCAACATCTGTTGTTATAATGGTCTGCCTGCCTTTTTCGGAAGTGCTGAATTTAAAAACGCCGAGGCTATCTGTAGTGCCACCATCTATTGTGTTTTCTATATAAACGCTTGCGCCACGAATGGGTTTGCCCTTCTCATCTGTTACTTTGCCTTTAATGGTAGAATCCGCCCATGATGCTACTGCACCAAACAGGAATAATGGCAGTAGCAAAATTGTCTTAAAATTTCTCGTGTGTAAATAATTTTCCATCTGGACATTTAAATAATACTGCAAAAGTATATACTGCCTATAAAACTAAAATATCATTTCGGCTAAACCTAGTTCTTTATCGGCCAACAAGATAAAAATGTCGGCGGAGTGTTTTAGGTGTTCTGCATATTAAAAATGCGGGACCCTAAACACTTTAAAATATAATAGCAAATTATGTAAATCGAAAGAATTATGGTTTAAATGTAATTGGTAATGCAAAAACTACTTTTACTGTTTTCCCTTTATTTTTCCCAGGTATCCATTTGGGCATATTCCTTACAAGCCTTACTGCCTCTGAATCACATGCTCTATCAAGTCCTTTAATTACATGTATATTACTTAGGCTTCCATCTTTGTTAATTACAAAAGTTAATATTACAGTACCATTTATACCTTTATTCTTAGTATTCACAGGATAATTAATATTCTGCGAAATGTATTTTTTTAAATCACCTGGAAATTCTGGTATTTGTTCAACAAAATAAGGAATATTCAACATGTAGTTCCAGCTATTACCTCCGTCTGAGCTATTATACCTTACAATATAATCACTGTCTTTTACTGTATTGAAATACATTGCAAGCATAATTTGAGGAGTATGTTTACCTTCTGTGGCATTGCCACAAGTTTCAATCAACCCATCATACAATTCAGCATAATATTCATGTAGCTCTGAATCATATTGTTTCTTTATGTTTTTTGCAAAATCAGAAATGTTATGGAATGTTTTTCCGCTATCACTACTATAAAAATTGCCAGCAATAAGCATTTGTTTTTGATTGCCTTCCCATATAGTATTGCAGTTTTTATATTTCTTTATTAGTGAAGTGGAAACCCTATCACAGAAAAGGAGTTTTTTCTCAGGCGCATGGCTTCTCAATTTGTAGATACTGATTTTTGAATAATGAATAACCTGCTTTTTATTCACTATTTCGGGTTCTATTTTTATTTGGAATGTCTTATTGCGATTCTTAATAGTACATGTTTGAATTTGATTATTCGTAATTAATTTTTTCTGTGCCAAAGCACCCCATGCTGACAGGAGATAAGTAAATAATAGAATTTCTTTTATCGGCATGACCAATATTATTGTTTAGTTTCTATTAAGATTCAAAATCTTCAAATTTCCATATAACCAAAAATGCTGAGAATGAATTTAAGTTCAATCTCAGCATTGTTATTTAATTGGCCCAGTTAAATGTAGTCTATAAAAAATTACGTTCGGCGTATGTCTATTTCTGTATAAAATCTACCAGTGCCTTCATTACTTCACCATGTGTTTCAGCGTGTAAAGTCCCAATCTTTTTTATAAGCAAGCTTTTAGCTATTACCCCGGGTTTTTCATGTACCACTACCGAGGTTTTGGGTAAAAGTCCTTCCCGTAAATTGCTGCTGTCAATCTTAAAACCATTTACCATGATATTAGTGGTAAGGGGCAGATACAAAACATCTCCAAAACTATTCACCTTCAATAGTAATATTGGCCTGATCTTAGATGCTGAGACATCTGTGAAGTAAATATTTGCTAAATGTATCTCAGCTACCATTTAGTATAATCTTCTTTATCTTCAATAGGGGTGTCAATACGTACATGGGGCAATAACTGTAACTCTTCCTCTGTAAAAAAGTCTATTTCAGAGCTTTCTTTACCGGCAGGTAAAATAATGATCTGCAATTCAATACCTTTCAACTCGTCAGGGATACTTATTTGAAGTTTGTTTGTATTTGAAGAGCCTTTTGTGCTAAGTCCTAACATTGTCTTACTTTGTCAAGCACAAATTACGAAAATTTACTCTTTTCTCCAAAATATGCCATATTCAGCTTGTTCCCTTCTTATATTTATACTTTCAAAAACCTCATGCGATCATTTACTATTTCGGGGCAACTCATAGACCTTTTTCAAAGGCGCATATACCCTGCACAAATCGAAGTGCTGGATGGAAAAATTCTTTCCATTACTGCAACAAAAGAAGCACCACAGCAATATTTATTGCCGGGCTTTATAGACGCGCATGTGCATATCGAAAGTTCTATGCTGGTGCCTACTGCTTTTGCCAGGCTGGCCGTAGTGCATGGCACAGTAGCAACAGTTTCTGATCCCCACGAGATAGCCAATGTTAATGGCATGGAAGGTGTGCACTACATGATAAACAATAGTAAACAGACACCTTTTAAGTTTTTTTTCGGGGCACCTTCCTGCGTGCCCGCCACTTTTTTCGAAAGTGCAGGTGCCCACCTGGATGTCCATGCAGTTGCAGAACTATTGGCCAGCCCGGATATATGGTACCTCTCTGAGATGATGAACTATCCCGGAGTTCTCTATAAAGACCGGGAAGTAATGAGCAAAATTGAAGCGGCAAAAAAGAACGGCAAACCAATTGACGGACACGCACCGGGTTTAAGAGGCGAACAGGCAATCGCTTATGCTTCGGCAGGCATCACCACAGACCACGAATGTTTTACACTGGAAGAAGCACTAGGCAAAATAAAGGCAGGTATGCATATCCTGATCCGCGAAGGGAGCGCTGCAAAAAACTATGAGGCCCTATGTAGTTTATTACAATCACATCCCGGGAAAGTAATGTTTTGCAGCGATGACAAACATCCTGATGAATTGATATTGCACCATATCAACCGGCATGTAAAAAGAAGCCTCGAAAAAGGATATGATCTTTTTGATGTTTTGCGAGCAGCATCTGTAAACCCTGTAATGCATTATCAATTGCCCGTTGGCCTATTGCGCGAAAACGATCCTGCTGATTTTATTGTTATTGACGAGCCCGAACAATTCAATATTTTACAAACCTACATTAACGGTGAACTGGTAGCAGAAAACAGCAAAACTTTTTTAAAACATGTACCAAGTACTGTTATCAATAATTTCAAAGCGCTTAAAAGAGATCCTGCCGAGTTTATTTTAAAGACAAATAGCAAAAACCCCAAGATCCGTGTGATTGAAGCCATTGAAGGTCAACTGGTAACCAATGAACTACAAATGAAGGCAAAGGTGGCCAATGGGCAAATAATAAGTGATATTGAACAAGATGTGCTCAAAATGGTCGTAGTGAACCGATACGAAGAAAAAGCCCCAATAGCCATCGGCTTTATTAAGAATTTCGGATTAAAATACGGAGCCCTGGCATCAACCGTTGCACACGATTGCCATAATATAATAGCTGTGGGGGTGGATGACGAATCTCTCTGCGCCTCCGTTAATGAGTTAATAGCATGTAAGGGAGGTATATCTGTTGTCAAGGACAAGAGTAATATTTCTACCATGCCCCTGCCTGTTGCAGGCTTGATGAGTGCAGAAGATGGCTATTTGGTTGCTGAACAATACTCGGCGCTTGATAAGAAGGCAAAAGAACTTGGAACCGCTTTAAAGGCCCCTTTCATGACACTCTCCTTCATGGCACTGCTTGTTATTCCTTCCCTTAAACTAAGTGACAAGGGCTTGTTTAACGGGCAAAAATTTGAATTCACCGATATAGAAGTCCAGGATTTTCACTGAAAAGAAAAATGCCCCGCTAAAGCAGGGCATTTTCATAAAATTGTTTGTTCGCTATAATATCTTATTTGTCATCATCATCTTTGGTATTCTTCATTCCGCGAAGATCACTGCCTGGTTCCATACTGCCGCTATGCATGTGTCCGCCAAAATTCTTAGAAAAACCGATTGTCATTACTTTACCAAAACTCAAACCAAACATACTGCTTGTAACGCTTGGTACACCATCAGCGGGAGTAATAGACATTGTTGAATAACCGAGGCTTCCGATTGAAAAATTAAGTGCACAGCCCTTGCCCACATTTACACCCAAAGCAGGGGTAATGTTAGCGCCAAAGCCTGTTCCTTTATTTATAGAAGGAGAAGAACCGGGAGTTTCATATTGGCCCATATAGCTTAGGTCCAATTGAGTGTAGCAATAAAATATATTGCTGATAGAATGTGTGTAACGTACAAAAGGACCACCCCAATAAGTGTTCAATACATCCGGGTTACCCGCAGATGTAAGACCTAATGTACCCTGGCTCCAGGACACGTTAATACCTACAGTCCAGTTATCATTGAATTGATAACCAAGACCTGGCGAAAAAGACCAGATAGTACTTGCAAGCGAATCAGCCTTTACGCTTACATTGCCATATAACAACCAGCTTCCCGCTTGTGCGTTAGCCGTCATTATACTTGCAGAAGCAATAAGGCCAAGAATAAATTTCTTCATTTTCAATTTTTATTAAATTAAAAAAATAGGTTCAGAATATCGTTAATTATTAATTATCGTCGTCGCTGTCAGCTTTCTTAGCTTTTTTATGCTTTTTATGCATATCATGATCATCGCCGCTGTTCATGTCATGTGTATCATCACCTGGTTTGTGATTGCCATGCATTTTGCAAGCGAAGTTCTTAGACAAGCCGATCATCATAGTCTGCCCGAAATTTAATGTGAATTGAGTTTGTGCAGTACCTCCGTTTGGAGTCATAGAAGAATAACCTATTCCGCCTAAAGAAAAGTTAAGGGCATAGCCTTTACCAACATTCATACCAATAGCAGGCCATACCATGATGCCTACTGAACTTTCAAGAGAAGTTCCTGAACTTGATGCACCACCAAAGCCAAGGTCAGCCTGGCCAAAGCAATAGAACATGCTACCCATAGCATGAGTGTAACGGGCAAAGGGGCCAGCACTCCAAGTTGATACGGTTGTTCCGCTATTATCTTTACTTGAACCATAAGCTAAGTTCACACCCAGTGTCCAGTTATTGTTTAATTGATAACCAATACCCGGAGCAATATTCCAATTGGAAGTTGTCACATTGTCTTGAGTTTGTGAACTAACTGAAAGATTACCGTAAAGAAGGATGGATTGAGACTGAGCGCTTGCCGATGTTATGGATGCAGCAGCTAATAATGCTAGAAATAATTTTTTCATAAAGTAAATTGTGTGTGATTTGAGGACAAATATATAAGCAATATTGAAAAAACCATAACATAATTTATTTTTTTTATAAATATGTGCGTATAAATTCGAAAAAATCACCCAAATTGGTTGTAAATAAAGGCTTTTGGGGGACAAACAATTTTTACGACATAAAACATATTTGTCGAGTATGTCTATAAAATCAATTATTGAAACCAGGAACTATACATGATATAATTATTAGCTATCCTCTCCACTTCGCCTTTTAACAGCTCCGGGCTAATATCCTTTACCTTTTTTGCCGGAACGCCTGCAAAAATACTTCCTTCCGGCACTATTGTACCTTCCAGCACTACTGCGCCGGCTGCAATGATGCTATTACTCCCTATCACCGCATTATCCATAACAATTGCGCCCATACCTATCAATACATTATCGTGAACGGTGCAACCATGTACCAAAGCATGATGGCCTATAGAAACATTATTGCCGATGATCGTCTTTGTCTTTTGGTAAGTGCAGTGGAGGCACGCGCCATCCTGAATGTTTACTTTATTACCTATACGTATACTGTTCACATCACCACGTACTACCGCATTGAACCATACACTGCATTGTGCACCCATAATTACATCACCTACGATAGTTGCGTTGGGCGCAATGAAACAATCTTCAGGTATTTGTGGCAATACTCCTTTTACAGGCAGAATGACTGGCATAAATTTTATTTGAAAACATTATACTTGATGATGCAATACAAAGCGCGAAAGGCGTCTTTCCAGCCTATTTTCTTTCCGTCCTCATAGGTACGGCCATAGTAGGAGATACCTACTTCATAAATTCTTATCTTAGGGACACGTGATATTTTTGCTGTTACTTCGGGTTCAAAACCAAAGCGTTTTTCTTTCAGGTTTATGCCCTGTATTATTTCCCTCCTGAACAATTTGTAGCAGGTTTCCATATCGCTAAGGTTCAGGTTGGTGAACATATTAGAGGCCGTAGTAAGCCAGCGGTTGCCGATAGAATGCCAGAAAAATAATATCCTGTGCGGTTTTCCACCCATAAATCGTGACCCGTACACAACATCCGCAAAGCCACTCAACATTGGTTTTAAAAGGATATTATATTCTTCAGGGTCATACTCAAGGTCGGCATCCTGTATAATTACATAATCGCCTGTGGCCTTCTTTATGCCGGTGTGCAGGGCGGCACCTTTGCCCTGGTTCACTTCGTGTTTATAATAACTGATCTTTAAATCGGTGTTTGCATTTTTATAAGCGAGTATTGCATCTTCGGTATTGTCTTTTGAGCAGTCGTTTACAATAATAAGTTCCTTGTCCATACCTTCGGGCAATTGCACAGCTTTCACTTTGTCAAGAATAAAGTGGATAGTAGGCCCCTCATTATACGCAGGAATAACAATTGATAAAACGCTCATATTATAGCCCAAAAGTAAAAATTCAAAAGCAAATAGCAGAATCTTATTGTAATTTTGGATATCGATACTTAGAATTGGAAATTTGATTTTTGACTTTTGACTTTTGAATCATGCAGGCATACCTCGATCTTCTTCAGCATATATTAGATACGGGCGTTACTAAAAACGACCGTACAGGCACCGGCACCACAAGTTGTTTTGGCTACCAGATGCGATTTGACCTTCAAAAAGGTTTTCCGTTGCTTACTACCAAAAAGCTGCACGTAAAATCTATTATTTATGAATTGCTGTGGTTTCTGAACGGCGATACCAATATTGCATACCTTAACGAAAATGGGGTAAGGATATGGGATGAATGGGCTGATAAAGATGGCAACCTGGGCCCTGTTTATGGTCATCAATGGCGTAGCTGGACAGGTGCAGATGGAAAAACCTACGACCAGGTGAAAGAAGTGCTGCATTTGCTTAAAACAAATCCCGACAGCCGCCGTATGATCATTAACGCATGGAATGTAGCGGATCTGCCTAAAATGGCCCTGAGCCCCTGCCATGCCTTATTCCAGTTTTATGTGGCCGACGACAAATTAAGTTGCCAGTTATACCAGCGCAGCGCAGATGTGTTTCTGGGGGTACCTTTTAATATCGCATCTTATGCTCTGCTTACCATGATGATGGCACAGGTTTGCGATCTGCAATTGGGCGAGTTTATACATACGTTTGGCGATGTACATTTATACAGCAACCATATAGAGCAGGCCAAATTGCAATTGAGCCGGCAGCCATTGCCCTTACCCACTTTAAAGATCAACCCCGAGGTAAAAGACCTTTTCAATTTTAAATATGAAGACTTTACTTTAGAAAATTACCAGAGCCACCCCCATATAAAGGCGCCTGTGGCAGTTTAACCCCTGACCCCTAAAGGGGAAATGGGATTTGTTATTTGGAATTTCGACCTTCTGATTTTATGATCTTATCATTCATAGTAGCTATAGCAGAGAATAAGGCCATGGGCAGGGACAATACTTTGCCCTGGCATTTACCCGACGACTTTAAATACTTTAAAAAGACCACTATAGGCAAGCCGGTATTGATGGGGCGAAAAACTTTCGATTCGCTGGGAAGGTCTTTGCCTGGCAGGTTGAATATTGTAATATCAACTCAAAAAAAACTTCCATTGCCTGAAGGAGTTCTTCTTTTTCATGATGTTGACAGTGCCATAAAAAGGCTGGAAACTGAAGATACAGACGAAGCGTTTATTATTGGCGGCGCGAAAATATTTGAAGAAACAATGCAGCTTGCAGACCGCCTGTATATTACCCATGTCCATACTGTTATAAATGATGCAGATACTTTCTTCCCGGATACGGATCATACGCACTGGAAACTGGTTTGGGAAGAAGCCCACGCGGCCGATGAAAAACATCAATATGCTTTTACTTTTCAACGCTTTGAAAGAGTAGAATTATGAGCCTCCATGCCATAAAAGAATACGCTAAATACAGGATAGACGCCAAAACAATGCATGGTGTCCATTCGCCTTTTGTTTATGCTTTTATTGAAGAAATCCTATGCCTGAAAGTAGACATAAAAAAAAATGTACCGGCTCGTCTCCAAAATATTAAATTAAGCGCTTCTTTAAAGAGGGGGTCTGCTATCATTAATATCCTCCATCATTACAATATCAAGCTATATGCCATTCTATATACATTTGAGGATATGGATTTGTGCAGGTTTAAAGTTATAACAGGCCCGAATGATTATGTGCCGGCAGTATGTGAGGAAGAATTCAAAATAGGCAGGGCCGAGTGGGTTGTAAAAGATAAGATGGTGATGGGCTTATTGGATATTAGTGGTTACACCGGAAATTGGCTTGAAGTATTTGACAAATACCAAGTATTACTTTCTTCAAACAGTATCATTATCGTTAACATGATACACAACAGTCCAACCAATACGCAGCGATGGAATGAGCTAATAAAATCTGATAAAGTACGATTAAGTATAGACTTATACCACTTCGGCCTGCTCTTCTTCCGCGAAGAATTCAAAGAAAAACAACACTTTGTTTTGAAATATTAATGCCAAGCCGGCGCTCCGTGACTAATCCTCAATCCCTAATTCCAAATTCCCAAACCTACTTACCATCCAGGAAATCATCATCATGCTTTTCGCTCATGCCGAGGAAATTATCTACCATTCCACTCATCATAGGTGGCAGTTTCGATTTGATATAGTCCTGTACAGTTTTTAAGGTCTTCAGCGCCTGTTCTTCAGTTATACCGGCTTCTGCTTTTATTTGTTCTATGAGGTCCTGCATTTCTTTTTTATTATAGCCCGCAATATTATCGCAGTATTTTCAACTTATCTAATTACCAAATTGTGATAATTTTCAAATTTGTACATTTTAAAATTAAATTAAGCCGCTTTCAAATGATAGTCCATTTTAGAATGGTCCAACATCTGCATAGCATATTCCCTTGTAAGGTGGAAAACCGAGTTCTTCTTTTCAGATGGCAGATCGAACATTGCGTCTGTGAGTATCATTTCGCAGATAGCTCTTAAACCACGTCCTCCGAGTTTATATAGTACCGCTTTCTCCACCATATAGTCAAGAGCGTCATCATCCACTTCCAGCTTTATGCCTTCATACTCAAACAATTTGGTGTATTGTTTTATCAAAGCATTCTTCGGCTCGGTGAGTATGCGTTTCAACGCTTCTTCGTCCAATGGGTTCAGGTAGGTAACTATTGGCAAGCGACCCAACAATTCAGGTATCAAACCGAAACTGCGTAAGTCCTGCGCATTTACATATTGCAACAGATTGGCGCGATCCAGTTCTTTGGTTGCTTTAATGGCATTATAACCGATGGCAGTCGTCTGCACTCTGCGGGCTATCATGGAATCAATACCTTCAAAAGCGCCTCCGCATATAAACAGGATATTCTGCGTATTTACCTTCACCATTTTCTGCTCAGGATGCTTGCGGCCTCCCTGCGGCGGCACCAGCACTTCGCTACCCTCCAGCAATTTCAACAAGGCCTGTTGCACACCCTCGCCGCTTACGTCGCGTGTTATGGACGGATTATCGCTTTTGCGGCCTATTTTATCTATCTCGTCAATATATACTATACCTCTTTCGGCAGATGCTACATCAAAATTGCTTACCTGTAAGAGCCTGGACAAAATGCTTTCCACATCCTCGCCCACATAGCCAGCCTGTGTAAAAACCGTGGCATCAACTATAGCAAAAGGCACTTGTAAAAGGCGGGCTATGGTTTTGGCAAGCAGGGTTTTACCTGTGCCTGTTTCGCCTACCATAATAATGTTGGACTTTTCTATTTCCACCTCGTCATTTGCGGTATTGTGCATCAGGCGCTTGTAGTGGTTATAGATGGCTACGGACATTAATTTCTTTGCATTGTCCTGCCCTATCACATATTGGTCAAGGAAGTCTTTGATCTCCCGTGGTTTATATATTTTTTGCTGATCGAAGCTGTGTATCTGAGGTTCTTTTTCTTTGTCTTTCGCTACCCCATTGGCTTCCTGCAGCAGGCCATGTGCATTTTCTATGCATTGGTCGCAAATATTGCCCTTCATGCCCGTAAAAAGTATATTTACCTCACTCTCTGCACGGTCGCAAAAAGAACACTTTCTTTCATTTTGTTTTGCCATCTGTACTCCGGATTCTGAATAATCTGCAAAGGTACGGAATTATGGCTTATGGGCTTGAAAGCAAAACATGAATATTTATTGAAATATAACCCTATTAAATAAAAGAAGAATGGAGAAAAATAAAATCAAAAACCGCGGGGGAACCTTCTAAAGAATCATAGTTACCAGATCTGATTCCTCGAGTTTTTAAACTCTTTGGGCTTTGCAATGGTAAACACGCGGGAAATATTGAAGCCGAAGTGTAATTGTCCCTGGGCCCAATCATCTGTCGTCTCCGCAATAAAAGTACGTTCTGTCATGCCGTTTGAATTGGTAAAATGCAATTGGAAAACGTGGCCGCCTGTTTCTATATCGATACCTACAGATAAGGAATTGTGGGTATTACTCATGCTCTGTGTGCCCGGAACTACGTAAAAATACTCCCCGGTGAGCGCGATGCGATTGGAAAGTTTGATGCGGCCGCCAGCACCCAATGCAATAACATTATTCGAGTTTTTAGAACTGTCAATAAGGTTGTAATGCACGATAGTAGGCATGAATTGTAAGGAAAGCCATTGATTGAACTTGCGGGCGATTAGAAGCTGGTTAGTAAAATACAGCCTGTTGGAGAAATAATAGCTTTGGTCGGCAGGTATGATAATAGGTGCCGGACCGGTATGTACAGATGTGGATAAGAGGTAACTAAGCGTAAATGGCATACCGTGTTTTTCTCTTTGCCTCAGCAAGCGTAGCTTAATAAAACCATCATCTTCAGAATTGAGCGTACTATGCCCCAAACCTACCATCAACCAGTTTTTAATACCGTAGTCAAGTCCTATACGTGTAGTGGCATTGTCAAGTCCGAAGAAATTCTCTGTCCCCTGGCTTACTTGCCCAAAACGATGTGAAATGCGAAAATCAAGAATGCCCTGCCCTAAGTTCTCAACTGTCTGAGCATTCACAATATGTGTAGCCTTGAAAGTTGACATCACAAATTGTGGCTTTGATTTTTTGCCACCTGATTGTTCCTGGTTCAGTAGCTCTTTTTCCAGTTCATTTTCAGAACTATCCACCTGGGCCATAGCCCTTGTAAACAGGAAACATGCAATAAAAAGCAGGTAAAAAGATATCCTTTTCATCAATCGTGAGCTGAATGGTCAAGCCAAATATAAACAAAATTAATTTTGAAGTGCACCTGCGTTTACCCAGATAGCTATCTTCTGTATGTCGCAATCAGCCAATTTAGCTGCATTCAAGGGCATAGCAGGCAATGTACTTGTATGCTGAAGAATCGATACTACATCATTATTATGCACGGCCTGGGACAAACCGGCATAGCTTGTAAAATCATAACCGGAAAGCGCAGCACCTGAAGCATTGTGGCAACTGGCCGAATTAGCGCAGTTTGCCTGTATAATCGGATTGACCGTACCCGAATAGGTAACATTAGTTGTATCGCAGGTAGTTGTGTTGGGCTGAACATAGAGTTTATCGGCCTTGTCGTTATAACAAGAGCTGAACATAATTAGCAGCCCGCAGATCATTAATAGGTTTTTCATCTTACAAACGAATTTAAACTTACAATTAATTTATTATTTCTAAAAATATTTTTTCGGTTATTTCATAACACAGTCTGTCAATCTTATGCCTGTAATATCACTCCCTGTACAAAAACCAATCACTTTCACTTTCTGCCCTTTCTGTGCGTTAACATTCTTTTCCCTCATGCGGCAAACAATTTTCGACATCGGGTCTCCGGTTTCAAGTAGCATTGAGACACCTCCGTCCTGGTCTTTATCGATCTCAACCACATCCCCGCTCACATCCAATGCTTTATCATTG
>Ga0206934_1191_pt1 | contig 15922 bp, 12 predicted proteins | sample Alteio_BWOrgHeat_16_FD_152932 | JGI IMG/M metagenome (GOLD analysis project Ga0206934, IMG submission 152932) | Enriched cells from forest soil in Barre Woods Harvard Forest LTER site, Petersham, Massachusetts, United States -... | ecosystem: Environmental > Terrestrial > Soil > Temperate forest >...
TCTGTTTATCTGGACAAAAAGCAACCAGGTACTTTATTTCAGCACATCGACCCATAGCTGGGGAACACTAAATTTAAATTGCAGCGATCTTTTGGGTATTGCCTGTAATAACGATTTTATTTATGGTGCCGACAGGGATGCCATCAGGAAGTTCAGCATTACTGATGGTAAACAGGTTGCCGCTTATTATTTTAAAGATGTAAGTGATCATGTGATTGCGGCCTGTGCGATATACCCGATAGGCAACAAAAGATTAATGACCAGTTTTGACGGCCAGATAGTTGAATTTGATGCCGGTTTACGGCATCCCAGGCTTATTACTACATTCGACGGTAAACCCCTGCTTATAGCAGGCGGAGTTGACCGGTTTTACCGCGACGAATACGAGCGTATTTGGATGATCACCAATGATGATATCAAACGCATACAGGATAAGGAGGTGCCTTTTAGCTATCTCAAGTATCCAAATACGATCAATAATTTTGTGCGGTCCCTTTATTTTGATGAACAAACGCAGCAATTATTTGCGGGGTGCTTTGGCGGGGGCCTGCAACTTTATGATCGCGATGGAAATCCGGCTTGGTCGCAGCCGCTGAAGACCAATGTCGTAAAAGATATCCTGGCCATAACCAAACTCGCACCCGACAAGTATTTGATCATTACCTGGGCGAAAGGCTGGTACCTGCTTACAGCAAGCGCCCGGAAGCTGGAGCCAATGAATATTCCGCATGGTAATAAATTGGGGGCGCAGTTACGCGAAAACGCTTTTCCTAACAGTTTTCAAAGGCTGAATGACAGTACATTGCTTGTACCCTGTGTTTCAAATATTTTTCGTTGTGTTTTTCGTGGCACAAAACTGGTGTCGATAAAGCCCTTACAGCCATTTAATGGCAATACCGAAAACTGGTTAAATGCTTGTTTGCTGGACAGCCGGGGTACCCTTTGGTCCGGCGATTACAAAGGATTCATCTACAGGCAGGACCAAAGGGGCCGGCTGGATACCCTTGATAATACGGGCCAGGTTGGCGTGCGGTGTTTTGCTGAAGACGCTGAACATCACATATGGGTGGGTACCAACCAGGGTTTGTATGTGTTCGATTTACAGGGTAAGCTTACCAGGCGCTTTTACAAAAGTTCGGGCTTACTCAATGATTGTATATATGCTTTAATGCCGCAGCCCGGAAAAGCAGTAGTATTTGCCAGTACTAACCTGGGCCTGTCAGAAATCTCCCTGAACGGAAACATAAAAAACTATACCAAGGATCTTGGCCTGCAGGATAATGAGTTTAATACGGCTGCCGCCGTGATGTCGGCATCGGGCAGGTACTATTTTGGGGGTGTAAGCGGTATTACCGCATTTTACCCTTCGGCGCTCAATTCATTAGGCGGCAAAACGACATTAAACATGACACGACTAGTGGTTAACGATTCAACCTTTGAATCATCACGCCTGCACCGCGGCGATACCATAAGGTTAAAGTACGACGAAAACCACGTTCAATTTGATTTTGCCGCTATGGGTGCGTTAAACGCCGATAAGTATTTTTACCGCTACCGGATGCCGGGCTTTGGTAAAAACTGGCAGAGCACACACCAGCCCACCAATATCAGGTATATTTTACCGCCGGGCTCCTATACGTTCGAAGTAGGCGCCAGCAGCGAGCTTTCGGGGCCGGAGGTAAAAAAGAAGATCGTGGTTATCATCGATCCGCCTTTCTGGCTCACCTGGTGGTTTTTTGCTATCATAGCCTTGTGTGCCACTGCTTTTGTGGTACTTACCGTTTCATCTTACAACAAACGAAAATACCAGAAGGCCCTGCAATCGGTAATGCTGAAACAGGGCCTGCAAAACCAGCGCGAACAAATAAGTCGCGACCTGCATGATAACCTGGGCGCACAGGCCAACGCTATATTTTATGGCACCGAGCTGCTGATGCGAAATAATGATGACCGCGAAAAACTGATCGGTAATTTGCATGATACCGCCGGCGATATGCTTACCGTGCTGCGTGAAACTTTATGGGCGCTCAAAATAACGCAGGTGAGGACGGAGGACCTGTGGCTGCGGGTGCTGAATTTTACCCGGAAAATAGGAACTTATTACCCGGGCCTGAATATCAGCGCCAGCGGAACGCCGCCTGCCAATAAAGTACTGAATGCTTCGATGGCGCTCAATACAATACTCATCCTGCAGGAGGCCATCAGCAATGCGGTGCGCCATTCGGATGCTTCGCTGATCTCGGTCAACAGTTACGCTAACGAACATGCGTGGCGCGTCGAGATCATTGACGATGGTAAAGGTTTTGATATGTCGGCGGTAAGCGAAAAAACCGAAAGCTATGGTTTAGAGAATATGGCCGAACGGGCGAACGAATCAAACATTTCTTTTGACATCAATTCCTTACCGTCGCATGGCACCAAAGTTTACATCGAAATAAGCATTAATAACATGGAAGCCCAATTAACCTGATAAAAAGTATGATACGCGTAGGCATTGTAGACGATAAGAAAAATAACCGGATTATTTTGGCCGACAAGCTCCGCCGCAACAACCTGTTTGAAATTACGGTGGAAGCGGCTAACGGCGAGGTGTTTCTTGAAAAAATGGCCGAGCTGAAATTTGAAGAACGGCCCGAGATCGTTTTGATGGACCTGGAAATGCCCGTTATGGATGGTATTGTAACAATTGCGACAGGCTCGGTGCTGTACCCCGGAGTTAAGTATGTGGTACTCACTATTTTTGACGATGACGATAAAATATTCAATGCCATCAAGGCCGGCGCCTGCGGCTACCTGCTGAAGGAGGAAAGCAGCGAGATTATTGCCGATATGTTATTGAACCTTTGGCAAAACGGTGCGGGCCCCATTTCACCAAGCATCGCCTACAAAATATTGCAAATGATACAGCATCCGCCGGCAACCACCGTTGAACCGCAAAAGTCAAATATGTTTCAGCTCAGCGAGCGCGAAAAGGAAATATTGCGCTACCTGTGCCAGGGCCTGGAGTATAAAGAGATAGCCGAAAAGCTTTCCATCAGCGCCAATACGGTGAAAAAGCACGTGATCAATGTGTACGATAAGCTGCATGTGAACAATAAGGCGCATGCACTGCATATTGCGTATACGAAGAATTTGATTTAAGCCATTACGCTGCGCTAAACTCGCGGTAGCGACAACATACATCCGGGATTAGCAATAATCCATTCAGTGATTTGAGTTCTGAGTTTTTTAATAAGACGACAGCACCGTCTCCTCAATTTTCTTCAAAAAAAGATCCTTCCGCCGGGTTGATACTTCCAAACCCGTATTATCTGAAAGGACCACGTAGCCACCTTTGCCTTTATGATAGGTTTTGATATAATTCAAATTGATGAGGTGACTATTGTGTATGCGGAAAAATTGGTGATCGGAAAGTATATCTTCGAAATCCTTCAGCGTCTTCGCTACCATCAGTTGTTGTTTGTCCTTCAGGTAAATGGTGGTGTAATTTACGCTGGCCTCGCAGCGGATGATGTCATCGATCACCAAAAACACGAGACCTTTACTGGTGGGTACCGTTATTTTTCGGGTAGCTGTGTTGCTGGCCTTTAGGTTGTAGAGCAGTGTGCTGAACTTGTCGGTTAGCTCCTGTTGCTGCAAAACCCGCTGTAGTTTATCAACGGCCCGCAAAAGATCGTCGGGATCGACAGGTTTGAGCAGGTAATCAATAGCGCTAAACTTGAAGGCTTTGATGGCATAATTATCATAGGCTGTCACGAATATCACCTCAAAATTTATTTCAGGCAACTGGCTCAGCAAATCGAACCCGGTCCGGTCATGCAATTGAACATCCAGGAAAATAAGGTCGGGTTTAAGTTCTCTGATCCCGGTCATCGCTTTTTCGGCCGTATCAAAAGTGCCTGCCACCAGCAATGTTTGCCTGCAATACTTATGCAGTACATCTTCCAGGCGGTTGATGCAATGCTGCTCGTCGTCAACTATTATGGCTCTGATCATATGCTAAAATTCCGATTCAAAAGGTATTTTGATGCTCACCCGCGTGCCTTCCGGAAGGTCGGTCAATTCTACCCCGGCCTTATGCTGTCCACTGCCGGTAATAAGGTTAATACGCGATTCGATAACCCTGATGCCAAACGACTTCCGGGCTGGCCGCTTCAAAGCGAGTTTCAGCTTAGAGGCCTGTTCCCTGCCGATGCCATCATCCTCTACGATGTATTCTATCATGTCGCCCTGCCTTCTTGCTTTCACTGTGATCTTTCCGCCGCCATTTTTGGGCGAAATGCCGTGCCAGATACTGTTCTCCACAAACGGCTGCAGCAGCATCGGCGGTACCAGGGCATTGCCGGGATCAATACCGTCTTCTATATCAATCTGGTACTCCAGTTTATTACCGAGCCGCAGTGCCTCCAATTGCATGTAAAGCTCGAGGGTTTCAAGGTCATCGGCCAGGCTGATGAGCTGTCGCTCCGAGTTCTCCAATATTTTGCGCATCAGTTTGGCAAATTTCACCAGGTACATATCGGCGGTTACCTTATCATGCCTTGCGATGTAATCGCCGATCGAATTTAACGAATTGAAAATAAAGTGTGGGTTAAGCTGGGAGCGAAGGGCCCTTAACTCAGTTTCCGCTACGCGGGCCTTAACTTCAGCTTCCTTTAATAGCTCTTTTGCATGTTTACGACGCTCATAAAATATAAAAGTAATACCACCGAATGCAATCAAAACGAGCCCCACAATGATCGACGCATTTTTGATCACTTTTTGGCGTGATATCTCCGCCGCTGCCCGGGTTTGTTCCTGCGCATGTTTTGCATTCAGGTCCGCTTCCTTTTTATCGTAATCGTATTGGATATTGAGCCGGGTTATTTCCTGGCGCTTCTTGTCGTTAAAAATAGAATCCTTTAAGGTGGTATAATTCCGGTAGCTGTTCAGCGCCCCTTTATAATCGCGCTGCCTTTCGAGCACCTGGCTCATGTTTTTCCACTGATCGGCTTCGTTGTTCAGGTTTTGGGTCTGTTTTGCCAGTTGCACCGCCCGTTCCTGCCATTTGCGGGCCTCAGCAAGGCGGCGGGCAGGAGCGATGCCCTGTTTGAGCAGCACGGTATCAGGCGCATCCATATATAATGATGCCATTTGTCCGGCGCCTATCGACATATTATTTTTGGCCCCTATTTTTTCAAACATGGCCATGGCCCTATTGAGGCAGGTAAAAGCATCCCTGTACCGGCTCATGTGCGTATAAGCCACGCACATATCGGCCAGGTCGTTTGCCTGGCCCTTGCTGCTTTTGGTCTCGTAGTTGATCGTAAGCGCCCGCTGATTATAATCGATAACACGCGGATAATCGCCCATGTCCATATATACCGCGCCGATGTTATTGAGGGCTGCGGCTATCCATATATTGTCGTGCAGTTGCTCCAGGGTGTGCAGGCAACGGGTATAGTAGTCTAAAGCCTCGGGATATTTCTTCAGATAATAGTACACCACACCTATATTGCCCAACACCTTAGCCTTATAAGCCGTATCATGCAGCGCATCAACAAGCTTCAGCTGCTTCAGGTAACAATCGATCGCTTTGGGATAATCGCCATGAAAGGTATAGCTGATGCCAAGCGTTGACATACACTGGACGCAGAGTCGTTTATTGCCGGTCTGTTCGGCAAGGTTGAGTGCCTTTAATGCATAGGTATTACTGGGTAAATAATCGCCTGTGGCATAATAATCATAGCCGAGCTTTAAGTAACAGGTGGCGATGTCGGTTTTGGTTCCTTTTTTTTCATATGCCTTCAACGCCAGGGAATAAATGCTGATGGCCTTTTTAAGCTCGGGAACAAACTCATAATTTCTTGCCTTGGCCAGGTAAGCGTTGCCAAGTAAACGATCCTGTTTCAATGCCTTAGCCAATTCAATGGCCGAATCAGCATATTTTAAACCTTTTGCCGGGTTGATGGAGGTGCAGGCGAGAGATGCCCTCGTCAGCAAACCGATGCGCGCGGTATCTGAGGCGCGATGTCGGTTCAACAGCTCGAATACCGGACCGGCTTTTTGAGCTGACACGATGCCGGAACTAACCAATACCATGCATAGCCAAACCAGGCCCGCAGCAAACCGGCCAGGATGAGATATCTTACTGGAAAACAGTTTAACCAGCATGGATAAAAAATTGATTATCAAAAGATAGTGAATATTCGGCATAAAACAACTGTTATGCTTCAAATAATAAATGATACCGCACATCCAATAAATGCAGATTGCCGGTCACGGTAAATGCCGGTAGATTTATTTGTATGCAGGCCAATGACTTTAAACGGGGCTTGCTGCTTGCAACAATTAATCACAAAGATCATGAGCGTTTTAAATCAGAACGTAACGGTGATGCTGGCGCTGGTTGTAGCGGCACTTTTATTTCAATTGATCCGGACAGAAAAACGAAACTTAAAATAACAAATCTAAACTGATATGGAAACCAACGAGACAACTTATCCGCAAAGCGGATCATTTATTGACCAGGCCGAATTGAAAAGCTTTTACAAAAGCAGCCTGCCCCAAATACTCAAAAGTGTATTTGGCGAACCCATCAACGGCACGTACCGGATTTTTGCGGACCAGTCGGGTAAAACTTATTTCCAGTCGCTGGTGCTGATGGCATCTACTTTTGTACTTTATGTGATATTAACCTACCTGCTGACGGGCTCGCAGCTTCGCGAGATCATCGGTTTTGGCGGAGCGGTGAAGGCAGGGCTGGGTGCGGTGATATTTATGCTGGTAGTTTCCGTAGTTGTTTTTGGGCTGAAAGCCGTTTCGGGCGGCAAGCCACAGTTTAAGAACGAGCTGATGACCGGCGGCTTATGCAGTATCCCGCTCATCATTTTACTATTGCTTGCCTTCGTTGCCAAAATGTTTGCCGGCGAGGAGGCCATGTCGGCGCTGACTATTGATCCCACCTCTATTATCGCCAAAGCCGGTATTATGCTGCTGCTCATGTTTTATGTATTGCTAATGCTGATCAATATTGTGATGCAGTCGCTGCGGGCTTCGGGCACGAAGGATGGCTGGGCATGGTATATGTCACCCGCTGTGATCTTTTTATCGGCCTATCTTTCTTTCAAAATAGCCGTCGGCGTACTCTAAACAGAGGTTTAATTTATAAATTCTAGACTTTTCGTGGGCAGATAAGAATAGCCTCCGGTGCAGGTGTGCCGGGGCTTTTGTGCTTTTGAAGTATTGGCGGGTTAAATTTTTTATATCCGACATATTGCACAGAAATATTAGATTTGAACAACTCACGCACTTCTTATGAAAAATCTTCTCTGTCTATTTTTAACCCTCAGCCTGTTTTCTTTATCAGCTAAAAGCCAGGATGGCTGGATATCGCTATTCGACGGCAAATCACTCAATGGCTGGAAGGTCGGCGATAACGCCGAGACCTTTTCGGTTAAGGATGGCATGATCGTGGTGCACGGACAAACTGCTCACCTTTTCTATGTCGGCGATGTGCAGGAACATAATTTTAAAAACTTTGAGTTTAGGGCTGATGTGATGACCCACCAGGGCGCCAACTCGGGCATTTACATCCATACCGGTTACCAGCAGGGCGGCTGGCCGTCAAAAGGTTATGAAATACAGGTAAATAATACGCACACCGACTGGCGCAGAACCGGCAGCGTGTATGGTATCCAGGATATTAAGGAGGTGTATGTTAAAGAAGCCGAATGGTTTACGATGGATATTACCGTACGGGGAAAAAGGGTCATCGTTAAAATAAACGATAAAGTGGTGAACGATTATACCGAACCCGATAACGTTAAGCGCGACGCCGGTGATGAGGAACGCAAATTTTCAAGCGGCACCTTCGCCTTGCAGGGCCACGATCCCAACAGTCTCGTGTTTTTTAAGGACATTATGGTTAAGCCGTTGCCGTGAAGTGAGTCTAAGGGAACTACCCAACTAACAAAACCTTCCCGCGTTTGTTATACTGTAAACAAGAAATCATGCCCTGGTACTACGGCGACTATCCGCCATCCTATAAAAATCAACCCAAATACCTGCGCGATAAGGCAACCGGGATAGCCAATGAAGTATTGAAAGATAGCGGTGATGAGGGCATCGCCATAGCCACCGGACTTAAACGAGCCCGGCAATATTTTGCCGACCATCCTGAAGAAAAGGAATACAGCAAATCTAAATACTGATGCCGTCGACTGTCATTCATAGCATTGATTACGATCCGGAGTTGAAAACGCTGACCATAGCTTACGTTTCCGGTCACACTTATATGTACAAGGATGTTCCCGAAAATGTGTATAAAGAGCTTAAAGCCTCGCGTGTTAAGGGAAGGTATATGCGGTTCTTTATCAAAGACAAATACCCTTTCCAAAAATTACCTGATCCTGTTTAGATGATCAAACGGAAGGTAAGGTTTACTCTTGCTTTCATCGGTTTTGCCGATTTGGCGACCCTATGCTCCCAGTTTTCCTGCAAGCCGGCTTTCATAAGCAGTAACGAACCATGTTCCAGTTTGACAGAATAATGTTCCTTATGATCGGTTTTATTACGGATGTCAAAATTTCGTACCTGCCCAAAGCTGACTGATGCAATGACAGGTTGGCTGCCCATGATGCTTTCTTTATCGCTGTGCCAGGCCACAGAATCATTGCCATCCCTGTAATAATTCATCAACACGCTATTGAAAGTGATCCCGGCTATAGTCTCTGCCTTTTCACGGATGGACTGCAGTTCGGGCGTCCAGGGCAATATCGGGTCAATCCGGATTGTATCGCCATACCATGCGGTCAGCCTGGGTGTAAGGTATTCCTTGTCCCATATCTTTTGGGTGGTTTGCTGCCACGGTGTTTTTTCAATAAACTTTTCCAGTAAGCGGTCGCTGGTCGCCCGGTCTATAAAGCCTGGCCTGTACTCCAGCAATTCTTCGGGCAGGCCGGCGCTTTGGCCCGCTTCTGCAAATAGTAACAATTGTTCCGCCATCTTCTAAATCCTTTCCCTGTAATTAATAATAAATTCCGCTAATTGTTCCTGTTCGGCAATTGTTAAATGCTCGCCATCATAGATCCAGTAACCTTCATCGTCAAATAAGATCGAACCCAAACCATCCGAATTTTCTTCAAAAGCCGGGTACAGGTGATAGGCTGTCGCTACCTCATAATGCTCTACAGCAGGAATTATGCGAATGATCTCGTCCGGGCCGGATTTTCGTTTAAGCCAGGCCTTAGCTTCCTTTGCCAGCCGTGTATTTGTCGTCAGCATGAAAGCAAAGTTGGGAAATAAATCGCAAAAACAAATGGATTTTACTAAAAATATTAGTAAATGATTGCATGACAGCAAAGCCGGTCAGTCCCGCGACTGACCGGCTTTGCTGTTATTAATAAGGTGCAACTCCTGATTTTTCGTTTTTTGCCCGGATCTTACATCAGTTTGAGCACATATACGCTGCGAGAGTTCCTTTGCCGGTGGCCGATAATGCCTTAGTTAACCAATGGTCATTTTTGGAGAGGAAGCCTTCAAATTTATCACCACCGGCATCACCAATTTCCTGCTGGATTGCCCTGGAGCGGTAATGTTCAAAAATATCGAGCACATGAACGGCGTAGGCGCGTACCAGCGCCGGGTTATTGCGAATGATAACCAGGTTTTCGTCATTACTGTAGGATGCCTTGAAACCATCGTTGTGACTGCCGAAAACAACGATCGGATCGTCGGAAAAAGGATCTATTACCACAATTTTGTCGTGTATGATCGCATTTCCGGCGGACAGCAATTCTGCTTCGAAATCGCCCACAGCATCTTTGGATGTTATGTTGCTTGCTCTAACCAGGTGAACATTGGTGGTATCATAAGTTGTTGGCTGCGTTGTTTTTTCGGCTGTGGCGTCATCGTCGTCACCGGCCGTGCTCTTTTTGGCTGGTTTATAATTCGGCATAGCCATGGGCGAGCTTATGGCGCCATAAACCAAAAGCGAATGGTCTTTTTGACCGATTGAGATGGCCTCGGTAATAATGTTGGTCATGATATCGCTCTGATCAGCGTTGTTTGACAGTCCGGGCAGAAAGACAGCAAAGAAGATAGCGTCTTTGGCCTTGCGCATCCTCGAGTAGACGTCCGAAAGATCGGGCGGCATTACCGATTTATTGACGGTGCCGCTTTTGGTATTAGGCGAAAACCAGACCGTGACCTCCGTGTTATCATCCAGGGTAGCAGTTGGGTTGCCCTTGGCGTTTAAAGCGCGAAATACCTTACCCTGAACGTTCTTTGCCGCCGCTGTGGTGGGGTTGGGCAGCGCAAAGCTCTTATTGTCTTTCAACAGGGCGTCAAAATAGGCATTGTAATACCCCGCAACCTCGTCCGAATAGATGATGGTAGCGTTATTGCTTTGGGCGCACAGGCCGTTCGGCGTCCAGTTGGTGCTGCCCATTAACGCGGCCTTTGGCTTGCCGTGCTCCAGGTACACCACAAATTTGTTGTGCCCGATATGGTCGTTGTTGAAAAAACGGTCGTGGATCTTAATACCGGCCTGGTGCAATTGCGTTCTGAAAGGTGCATTTTCGGTATCCCATAAGCCTTTCGTATTCTTCGATGTATTGGAAAGGACGATCTCCACCTGGTCCTTCACCGCCATTAATGTGTTCATTAGCTCCTGGTCGTCAAACTCATACAATGCGAGCCGCAGCGTAGAGCCGGGTGTGTTTTTGGCTTTTATTAGTAATAGTTTCAACGAATCCAACGCGGCTCCGGCAAGATAATTACGAACCGGATCATTGATCTTGGTGATGTGCTGCATCAGGATGGTTTTTGAAGGGACGCCATTTTGGTCGAGGATGTGCGCCAGCGACTGGGTGGCAAGAATGCCATTGGTAAATGTGGCTCTTACGTTACCGTATTGTGTGGTTACTGTTATTACGTTGCTTAAACATCCTTCATCCAGGTACGACAGTTGAACCGGGCTGCCGGTGTAGGTCTTTTGCAGGTTGGTCGTGATCAGGCCAAGCGCCTCGTCAAATTCCACTACCGGTCTAACCCGGTATTGAACATGAAAGCCCAGGTCGCGGGTATTTAAGCTGTCGCGGCTTTTGATCAGCGTAAGGTCTCGCCAGGATAGCTTTTGAACGGGCCAGACACTGGTATCCTGCGGTACCCAATCCTTGTTCGACTGACCTTCGAACGGAACCCATGCTGCTAAGATTTTGTTCTGCGACGGGTCGTCGGGCATAATTCGCGTTATTTCGAAACCCATGCACCCATTAATCATGGAATCAATTTGCCAGGAGATGTACGCAACCTCACCATTGGTGTAGGCTTTAACTTTTGTTATTCTGCTCATGATAGTTGGTTTAAATTAATTTAAGAAAATGTTCAGGATGTGTTAATGATTTGTTAATATTTGATTTACAGTAGTTTATGACGGCAATATAAAGTGCTTGTCCTAAAATTATGGGTTCTTTGCTTAAAACAGATACCGTTTTTTAACGGTATTTTTTGCAGTGTTTTCACGGGAAAATCAACCATATTCACTACCGGAACCGGCAAATTTATTTGGAAAGCTTAAGGCAAAATAATGTATCTTCAATGTTGTAATGAATCGCCCATTCCTCTGTCACGCAGCGTTGATACTGGTTTTAGTGACGACCGGTTTCTTTGCTTTCGGGCAACGCAGCCCTGAACCCAACGGTACTGCACATTATACCATCACCAAAAGATTACTTTCGATCGAAGACGGCCTGGCGTCGCATGAGGTATTTTGTGGCTTACAGGACAAAGATGGCTTCCTGTGGTTTGGCACCCGCAACGGGCTCAACCGCTACGACGGTAAAAACTGCCTGCTATTTACCCGCCAGCGCGATCATTTGCAGGATAACAAGGTGGTACAATTGGCAAAGGACAATGCCGGCAACCTGTTTATCGAATACGGCAGTACCGGTTTCCAACTAACTACCAACGGCAAAGTGGATGTGATGAACGCGGTTACACAGGAGGTGAAAACGCTTTCGGCTGCATTTCCGAACCTGCCCTTTAAAGAGCAGGATGTTTACTGGATATCTAACGACGGTACGGATGACGTAAATATTCTTACTGCCCATCCTTTTAGGTTGTGGAAATATTCATCTAAGCTCGGTTTCAAACTACGGTATCAAATCAAAGATTGGCCTGACAAAGCAGATACTGACCCGGCCACTGACTACCGCCGCAGCGGGCCGCTATGTCTTTTTGCGAAAGGGCGCGCATTTCTGCGATTTAATCAATCAACCCAGTATTTGATATCCGACGATACGGTGATACCGTTCAAATCCGGGGATATCGCGCGCGAGCTTCCATTAGGCTTTAACCGTCAAAACGACCTGCTGATCACGTACAATACCCTCGCCGACGTCGATGCATTTAAGGTTGGCATATTAAAAGCGCATACCGGCGATTTTTTACCGGCTGAAACGGGACGACCCAGGATAGACAGCGTGAAGGGCAAATACTGGTACCAGGCGGTTTGCTCGGCCGATGGTGCTTCCAGTATCCTGGATATCAATACCACCGGGCTTTACTTTTGGGACGAGAATACGTTTTTGAAGCTTGTCTCGAAATCAGAGATCAAAACCTTCGAAAACCTGTTCGTTTACCAGGTCTTCCCTGATAATTTCGGCCGGCTTTGCGTTTGCACCTCACTTGGCGTACTTCAGCTGAAGATTGAGAAAAACCGATTCCGGCAATACTTTACTACCAAACAGCAGTCTGTCGAAACAAACAACCAGGCCAGGGGCATTTATGCCGATGAAAGCGGCAAGGTGATAGCCAGTATATGGACACATATTTTTCAGCAGCGGGGCGGCAAAACGCTGGCTGCTACTGATGGTCAGTACAAATACGCGGTGGTTAATCATCATGGATCATTGTATTGCGGAGGCTACAATCTCTCGATATATGACGACAAGAAAAATACGCTTATCCAATATCCTGATGGACAGCAAAATGAAATATGGTCGCTGTTTTCGGTGAACGACAATCAGTTGCTGCTGGGCAGAACTAACGGTTTTTCCGTATTTAACTCCGCTACAAAGAAATTTGATTCGCTGACCTACAGATCTAAAGATATACCTGAGGCAAAATTTATTTATCGCTTTTTCAGGAGCAACGCCGGAACAATATGGGCGGTGTCCGAAAACGGCCTGTACAACATCAATTACGATCATTTGAGATGGAAAATATACAAAGACAGGACGCCATTGCTCAATCAGCTTAGCCTGCAAGATGTTTATGACGATAAAGATGGTATTTTCTGGATCGCTACCAATGGCCAGGGCCTGTACCGGTGGGACAGGCTGGCTAACACCTTTCAGCAATTTAATATTGCCAGTGGTTTTCCGTCAGATGTGCTGTACCGGATAGAGCCGGACGAATACAATAACCTTTGGATCAGCTCAGATTATGGCCTGGTCCGTTTCAATAAAAAAACCCGCGCTGTAACCACTTACACCACCGCCAATGGCATTACTAACAACGAATTCAACAGGACGTCGTCCTTTAAAGCGACTGATGGGCAGCTTTATTTCGGCGGACTGGATGGCATCATTGCTTTTAATCCCAAAGATTTTGTGACCGATGCAGGTTCATTTGACGTGCCGCTGCGTATTATCGGGCTTAACCAGTTTGTCGGATCCCAAAACAAATTGGTCAACCTTACAGCGGAATTGTTGAATACCTCGAAAATCACGCTGGCGCCCGCTGACCGGTTCTTCACACTCGAGTTTCAACTTCTTGATTTTGCGAAAGACGAAGTGCACCATTATGCCTATAAGATCGACGGTGTGGACAAGGATTGGAACTATATCAACGAAAACTCTATTCGCATCAGCGGCCTTCCTTACGGCGAATTTACGCTACGCGTGAAAGCACAAAACAGGGAGGGGGCCTGGAGCAAAAGCGAACTGGCCATCCCGCTGATAGTTTTGAAACCCTTCTATTTAAAATGGTGGTTCATCGCATTGGTCGCCTTGCTGTTGTTTGTGATTGTATATCGTATCATTAAATGGCGAACCAAACTATTAGCGGCGGAAAAAGCCAGGCTGGAGCAAACCGTAGGTGAGCGAACCGCACAGCTAAAGCAATCCTTATCAGAACAGGCCGAATTGCTTTCAGAAAAGGATGTGCTGATGAAAGAGATCCATCACCGCGTAAAGAACAATTTGCAGGTTATTTCGGGTTTGCTCGAGCTGCAAAGCAAAGCAGTGAATGACGAGGCGGCAAAAGACGCGTTAACCGAGGGGCGTAACCGGGTACAAAGCATCGCACTGATACACCAGAATCTTTACCAGTTTGAAAATTTAAGCAGTATCGAATTAAGGCGGTTTGTGAACGATCTGTGCCGGCAGGTGGAGAGCGTGTATAAAAAGCAAAGCCGTATTGCGATGCATATCCGGGTGCCTGTTTTGTATCTTGATATTGATTCGGCGGTGCCGCTGGGTTTGATGATGAACGAATTGCTGACCAATTCGTTCAAATACGCCTTTAATGATGGCGGGGCGGGAGAAATAAACATCGAAATTGATGCTGTGGCCGAAGGCAAATATGAGTTAGTGTATATGGATAACGGCCCTGGTTTACCGGCGGATTTTGATTTGGGCCGGGCCAAAACCCTCGGCATGCAATTGATCCATGATTTAAGCAGGCAAATTGGCGGCAAAGTGAAATATGAGTATAAAAACGGCGCTTCTTTTATCATTAATTTTACCAACCGCGAACTTCGCAAAAAGGAAGATTAGACCCATGAGCGTTTTAAAAGTAGGTATAGTAGAGGATGAGCTGGTAATAGGCCGCACTATCCTGAATACGCTTGATGAGCTGGGCTATGCGCATTGTGGCCCCGCCATCAATTATACCGAAGCTATCGAAATGCTCGAACGGGATAAACCCGACTTGTTGTTGCTGGACATTCAGCTCTCCGGCAAAAAGGACGGGATAGAGGTAGCCGCGAAACTCAATGAATTATATCGGATACCTTTCATTTTTTTAACAGCCAACAGCGACGGCGAAACCATCGAACGCGCAAAAAAAGTAAAGCCCCACGCTTATATTGTTAAGCCTTTTACCAAAGAGGAATTGTATGCGGCTATTGAAATAGCCTTCAGTAATTTTACCGGCAGCACAACCGCAAGCCCGGGAAAAACAGGCCACCCTGCAAAAGAGTTTATGTTCGTACGGGACGGCTACGTTTTCAGGAAGATATTTTTTAATGACTTGCTGTATTTAGAAAGCGATGCCAATTACATTACGCTGCACCTCAAATCGCAAAAGAAGGTGATGGTACGATCGACCCTCAATGATTTTATCGGGCAACTGGACGCACGTACTTTCCTGCGCATTCATCGCAGTTACTCTGTGAATATCAACCTGGTCGATGATGTTTTTCCGACGGAAGTATCCATCGGCGGGATCAAAATTCCTATCGGCAAATCTTACAAGGAAGACCTGTTTAAAGCTTTAGGGATCACCGAAGCCTGACGGCAAAACCTTTAATTCATCACTAACTTTTTGCCATTCGTCCCTAACCGGGCGCTTTCATCCCTTCAATTTCTGAATCGTCCAAATCGTGTCCAATTTCATACTTGTTATGGCATTGATGGATTTAGACAAGATCATTATAAAACGAACGGTAATAGGGATACGCTGCACGGCGTGCGGAGGGAATTTGATCGATTCAAAAAAAAAACATTGATGAGCCGGTTGATCAGGTTGGTGACATTCGGAAAAATGAAACCGCAGGTATTTGAATGTGAGCAATGCAAAAAGAGTCACATCCTGTTATAGCGAAAAATAGTTAAAAAAACAGCTAATGGAAACACCGGATCGTAAAGAAAATAACGCAGCTTCAGCAGATGCGAACAGCGTTTCCGGAGGCGTTTTCAAGCGTATCCTGGCAGAG
>Ga0206934_1163_pt1 | contig 15915 bp, 10 predicted proteins | sample Alteio_BWOrgHeat_16_FD_152932 | JGI IMG/M metagenome (GOLD analysis project Ga0206934, IMG submission 152932) | Enriched cells from forest soil in Barre Woods Harvard Forest LTER site, Petersham, Massachusetts, United States -... | ecosystem: Environmental > Terrestrial > Soil > Temperate forest >...
TTTATTTTTATACAGCAACCATTCTTGATTGGAAACAGCTGTTGCAAACAGATAAATTCAAACAGGTTATTTTAGGCAGTCTTGCGTATCTTGTCGAAAAGAAAAAACTGAAAGTCTATGGCTTCGTGATTATGCCCAATCATATTCATTTGATATGGGAAAACTTGGGCATGAATGGCAAAGAAAAAACCCATGCAAGTTTTATGAAATTTACCGGGCACCAATTTCTGGAAGTGTTAAGAGCGGATGACCCGATATTATTAGAACCATTTAAAGTGGATAGTGATAGCAGAAAACACCAGTTGATTCCACAAACACCACCTATTTCCCCTCATCAACATCCTTAATAAACCCGATCACCCCTTTCATAAACACCTCCTGATCGTCCCAAAAACAGAGGTGGCTTCCGTTGGGGCAATAGAGGCTTTTGCCATTTTTTACCTGCTTGCTCATCCACTCCATGTATTTTGGATCCATGGAATCGTATTTGGCGCCAACCATTAAAGTAGGTACTGTGATCTCACCAAGGCGTTTACTAATGTCCCAATGAAGTAGCCTACCTCCTGTTTTAAACTCGCTTGGGCCTTGCATCATTACATAAATTTCTTCATTGAGATGTTTGAACGCACGATTTACTGGTTCTGGCCATTCGGGCAAACGGCATAGGTGTTTGTTGTAAAATTCGGAGAATATCAGCCTTTGATAGGTAGTGTCTTTGTACTGCCCCTTCGCCTCATAATTCATCAGCGAATCAACCAGGGATTTACGCATTTGGCTGCGAAGCACGAGGTTATACTTTTCGTAAGCCGGAATACTCGCCATCATGTTGGAAATGATCAATCCCTTCAGGTTTTTCTGATATTTCAGCGCGTATTCCATTGCCAGCAGACCGCCCCAGGAGTTACCCAGCAGGTAGAAGTTGCTGCTATCCAGCTTTAGGGCCTGCCTCACCTGCTCCACTTCCTCAACGAATCTTGGAGTTGTCCATAAGCTGCTATCGCGCGGCTGGTCACTATAATAGGAGCCCAACTGGTCGTACTCGATCATCTCAAAGCCCTCTTTCGGGAAAAAACTTTCAAAACACTCCAGGTATTCATGGGTAAATGCCGGGCCACCGTGAAGCAGTAAAACCTTGATGCGCGGGTTATTACCGAAACGTTTCGTCCACACCTTAAACTTGCCCGCAGGTGTTTGGATGGTTACCATTTTGACGCCGGCTACCTGTACACCCGAATCAACGGGTGCAAAGTATTCGCCGACAGTAGTATTGCCGCCGCCCTTGGGCTGACAGGATGCAAAGAAAATAAACGCTAAAAAAGGGAGAAAGTAAAGCTTTTTCATGATGAGGCTAATTGATTGATATAAAGCTAATAAAATCAGCTTATCATATCAAAGAACCTTGCCCTCAATCAACACAGCTTTTTCAATAGAGACCTCTTTCAAATAAAGATGTTGTAGCCGTTCGGGATCTTTGCTGTAGGCCACAAAATCTTCACGTGTCGGGAAAGTGACGAGATGCAGCTCATACGGCTGTTCTATCGTAGTTTCGATAACAGCATCACCTGATGGTCGCACGCGGTAAATTAAAGTGCCGTTATATTTTTCCAATAAGGGTAATACATGCGATTCAAACTGGAGGAATTGATCCTCCATCCCCTCTTTAACATAGATGAGCTGCGTGAAGTAAAGCATAACGCTATTTACTTTTTTTCAGTACGATGGCGGCAAGAGGCGGTAAGTTTACCTCCACGGATTGCTCCCTGCCATTCCATGGCTCGTTCTCAGCTTTAACGGCTCTCGGATTGCCCGTTCCGCTGCCCCAGTACTGCTTATCGTCCGAGTTGAAGATTTCCTTCCAGCTTCCGCTATCAGGCACACCTACACGGTAGTTTTGATGCGGATTTGGTGTCATATTCAGTATGATCACCAGGTCGTCCTTCGGATCGTATCCCCTCCGGGTATAAATCAGGGTCGAATCGTTTGCGTTGCCGCCATCGATCCATTCGAAACCGCTGCCTTCAAACGCTTTTTCGTGCAGCGCCGGTTCGCTTTTGTACAACTTGTTCAAAGCCTTTACCACTTCCTGTATGCCTTTGTGATTAGGGTATTCGAGCACGTACCAATCCAGCGACCGGCTGAAGTCCCATTCGGTACCCTGCCCAAATTCAGCACCCATAAACAACAGTTTGGTGCCCGGGTGAGTAAACATGTAGCTGTAAACCAAGCGCAGGTTGGCAAATTTTTGCCATTCGTCGCCCGGCATTTTAGTTAACATGGAGCCTTTGCCATATACTACCTCGTCGTGTGAGAAAGGTAGCATAAAGTTTTCGGTGAAGGCATAGATGAGACTAAAAGTGATCTGGTTATGATGGTATTTCCGAAACAGCGGATCTGTAGAAAAATATTTGATGGTATCGTGCATCCAGCCCATCATCCACTTCATACCAAAACCTAAACCACCCGTATAAACCGGGCGGCTTACACCTGTAAATGAGGTAGATTCCTCGGCAATGGTTTGTGTATCCGGGAAATTGCTGTAAACGGCTTCATTAAACTCTTTCAGTAAAGAGATGGCCTCCAGGTTCTCATTTCCGCCATACTGGTTGGCTTCCCACTCACCCTCTTTGCGCGAATAATCCAGGTAAAGCATCGATGCAACTGCATCCACACGTAACGCGTCAACATGGTACCGGTCGAGCCAGAATATCGCGTTGCTGATCAGGAATGCCCGTACCTCGTTGCGGCCATAGTTGAATATGTAAGACTTCCAATCGGGGTGAAATCCTTTACGCATATCTGCATGCTCATATAAGTGTGTCCCGTCAAAACGGTACAGAGCATGGATATCGCCCGGAAAATGTGAGGGCACCCAGTCCATGATCACCCCTATCCCTTCCTGGTGAAAGGTTTCTATCAAGTGCATCAGTTGCTTCGGTGTTCCGTACCTGCTTGAAGCCGCGTAATAACCGCTCACCTGGTAACCCCAGCTTGGATAATAGGGATGTTCGGCAATAGGCATAAACTCCACATGGGTAAAGCCCATCTCCTTCACATAAGGCACCAGCTTGTCAGCAAGCTCCGCATAGGAAAGAAATTGATCGGGGCTTTCAGGGTTTCTTGCCCATGAGCCCAAATGAACTTCGTAAACCGAAAAGGGTTTATCTAACGCATTGTACTTATAGCGCTCCTTCATCCATTTTTCGTCCTTCCACTCGTAGTAAGTATCCGCTACGATAGATGCCGTGCGAGGTGGTTCCTCCCACCTTAATGCAAACGGGTCGCTTTTTTCAAGCTCTTCGCCCGAATTTGATTTGATAAAATATTTATAGGTTTCTCCATCGCCTACATTGGGAATATAACCTTCCCATATACCGGAGGAATCCCACCGCGAATACAAAGCATGCGAACCTCTGTTCCAACCGTTAAAATCGCCAATAACCGAAACATACTGGGCATTTGGCGCCCAAACCGAAAAATAGGTGCCGATAACGCCGTTGTAATCAACCACGTGGGCGCCCATTTTCTCGTATAATTTATAATGCTTGCCCGATTTAAATAGCGCAATATCAAAGTCGGTAAAACGGCTATACGACTCGACGTTTTTGGTAACAGGTTGTTCAGGCATAGCTTTCTTGGATGATGGCTTTTTATCTTTTGCTGCCGCGACAGCTTTGGTCGCAGACTTTTCAGCAACTTTTGTTGAAGTTGCTGTTTTTTTCTCTGACTTTGCGGCCGTTACTTTCTTTTCGGTCGTTTTTGTTGTTGAGCCGGCTTTTTTTGCCGGTTCTGCTTTGCCGGGTTCAGTAGTTTTCTTAGCCATATGTGTAGCCTACAGGCGTTTAGTTAAATTTTTCAATCTCAAACAATACGTGCTGGATACCCTTTAAAGGTATCCTGATCCAATCCGGGCGACCGTTAAGCTCGTAGCCCAATTCATAAACCGCTTTTTCGAGCAGGTGCAATTGCAGCACGAAGTTCATTTCGGTGCGGCTGCCGAAAATTTTATCGATATCGCCCATGGTGTGCAGGTAAGCATCGAGGTACGAATCGGTGATCAGCTTATACCAGCGGTCAGCGGCTTTTTGCAGGCGCTGCGGGTCCACGCCTTTGGTTTCGGCACTGAAATACAGCTTTGAACAAACCGCATAATGAAACGAACGTATCATACCCGCAACATCCTTTAACGGCGAATGTTTTATTTTACGGTCGGTGATCGAACTTTCAGGCTCTCCCTCAAAATCAATGATCAGGTAATCCGTTCCCGTATACAACACCTGTCCCAAATGATAATCGCCATGTATCCGTATGCGCTGCGATTTTAGCTGCCTGGCAGCTATCTTATCGAAGAAATTTTTGATGACCGCTTCATTATTGATAAAATTATCAGCCAGTCCTTTGGCATTTTTATCCAGGCGAGCATAATTTTCTTTTAGCAAATTGATTCGCTTAACCAACAGGTTATTTGAATGTTCCTGAACCCATTTTACATACTCCGGGGTGAATTTCTCGGGCTTGAAATCAGTTTGTTTTTTATCAGAAAGCAAGGCGAGGTGCATCTCGGCGGTGCGCTTCCCCAGCAATTCTACCTTCTCGAAAACATCATCGCGTATGCCGAACAGCTTATCTACAAAACGAAACAGGAAATCGTTCAGATCGTCGCCGGTTGAAGCCCAGCTATCGCTCTTGCTGGATACCTTCTGCATCATCAGCCCCAGCGTAACCGGAGCAATGCCTGGTCGCTCAAAGATGAGGCTGCCGCAGAAAGCCGGTATATTTTTAAATCCGCCGCTTTCGGTTAGGAATTGCAGCATTTCCACCTCGGGATTAATCTCGCGAAATAGCTTGCGATATAATTTGAAGAAGTACTTATTGCCGAATACGATGGACGAATTGCTCTGCTCCAGATCGGGTATCACGCACAGGTAACCCATGTCTTCATCCTGCGGCTCAAGGCCCTTACCGCGATGATAGGCCAATTGCCCGGTCTCCTGTTTGGCAACGGCACCATCCCATATGTTTTTATACAGTTCGGTCTGGAAACGAAAATCGTAGATCGCGTCAATCAGCCAACCGGGTTTGCCATCAGCAATAACCTTAAAAATAAAGGCTTTGGGGTTTATCTGCTGTATAAGGTCGTAGTTATCCGGCAGGAAGGAAACCGGTAAAGCGTACTTTTCTTCATCCCCATAAGTGTAACCGATATGAACGATGACAAGGTAGGCCTTGCCGCCATCGATGGGCAGATCGAGCAATTGCTGTACCTTCAGGAACTTGATCATGCGCGCCTTGCCGGCAAACCAGCGACATTTGCGCATATATTCGTAAAATACATTTTGTTCCAGGAACGTTAACGATTTCTTGTCTTTCGCAAAATCCTTCCATGGCTTACTTAGCGTAAGCGAATCAGCATTTGCCAGGACATCGATGTTACCCATCTTCATAGTTCTAAACCTCTATCCTGAATAAGTGTGCCGGCAAATCCCAGGCTTCCAGCTGCACATAATTCCATTCCTGGTTCCAGGTATAAGTATTGCCTGTTAAAATATCATAAACGGTAAAATCCTGGCCCGGTTCAACGCCCAATTCCCAAAGCGGCACCTGGATGTGACCAAACTGCTTGCTGTAAGGGTCGAGCTTCACCACGCATAATATGTGATTGTCGCCGGTGCGCTTGTAATAAGCCATTAGCTGGTCATTATAAGTTTCGCAAAAGCGGATATTATTGGTGTGCTGCAAAGCCGGGTTTACCTTGCGGGCTGCATTCACTTTCGTGATCACGTCGGTCAAGCGATTTCGTGCCGACCAATCCCAGTGACGCACCTCGTATTTTTCGGAGTTAAGGTATTCTTCCTTCCCGGGATAAGGATCATGATACATCAATTCGTACACCGGCCCGAAAATTCCGTAGTTTGACGACAACGTAGCCGCCATAAAATAGCGGATAATAAAGCTTATCTCGTTGCCGCTTTGCAAACCGTAGGGATTGATGTCGTGCGTATTGGTCCAGAAATTGGGGCGATAATAATCCTTCATTTCACCCTGCGTCAACTCGTTCATGTAGTCAATGATCTCGTTCTTACTGTTGCGCCAGGTGTAATAAGTGTATGATTGCGTATAACCGAGTTTGGCCAGCTCCTTCATCACCTTCGGTTTGGTAAAGGCTTCGGAGAGGAATATCGTGCCTGGGTATTTCTTCTGTACCTCAGCAATACACCATTCCCAGAAGTTGAACGATTTGGTATGGGGGTTATCCACCCTGAATATCTTTACGCCCTGCTCGCACCAGTAATCGATAATGCTTTTGAGCTCCTTCCAGAGGTTTTCCCAATCGTCATTCTCAAAATTGATGGGCAAAATGTCCTGGTATTTTTTGGGCGGATTTTCGGCGTATTGAACGGTGCCGTCCGGTCGCCATTTAAACCATTTAGGGTGCTGTTTTACATAAGGGTGATCGGGCGAGCACTGAATGGCAAAATCCATGGCTATCTCTATGCCGTGACTTGCGGCTTCTTTAAGAAGATGCTTGAAATCAGCCAGCGTACCCAAATCCTTGAGTATATCTTTATGCCCGCCTTCGGCGGAGCCGATGGCATAAGGCACACCATCATCGCCGGGCAAGGCATTAACGGTATTGTTTTTGCCTTTTCTAAAAGTCTGTCCTATCGGGTGTATCGGCGGGAAGTATAGTACATCAAAGCCCATTTCTGCTACGCGGGGCAACAGAGCCTCACAGTCCTTAAACGTGCCATGCTTGCCTTCAACCGGCGAGGCCGATCGCGGGAAGAAACAATACCAACTGCTGAAACCCGCCTTTTCCCGGTCCACATAAACCTTCAGCTCACGTAAATAGGTGGTGGCATGATCGAGGTTGGGGTATTCGTCTATCAGGTGGTGAACCTCTTTACTCAGCGCCATGTTAACGGCCTGGTCGTATTTGTTCTCATCCTTTAGGGTCGAAACAATAGATTTGATAAGCTTCTGATCGGCCTTGCTTGCCTGCTGCAGCATCGCCTCCAAAAAGGCGGCGCCGATCAGCAATTCGACACCCAAATGCTGGGCATCCTGGTATTTTTTAAAAAATCCTTCGAGCCAGGTGAGCGGATGATCAACCCAACCGATAACCGTGTAGCTGTAAAATCCTGTTTTTTGCACATTGAACGACGCCCACCAGCGGTCATTGCTCATTAAGTGCATCGGGGTGAAAGACCATTTTTTCTCGTTTTCGTGCTTATACAGCACCCGGCCGCGAACATGATCGTGTCCGTCTGCAAAAATATCCGCTTCTACCCGGATGGTTTCGCCGGGAATTTTTTTGATGTAAAAGCGTCCCGCATCGATCTCGGGGGTTACGTGCTCAACGATAACCCGCTCCAGGCCGTGTTTAGTCATTGGTTTGAAGAAAGCCTATTAGTTTTGGTTAAAATTGATCTTTCTATAAATTTAGCATTAATTATCTGCGGCGCAAGTGAAGTACGCCCAATAATTAACTTATCACCAACTGCATAAAGTTCTTCCTCAATTTCAACTGCACTGTTTTATCCGCTGCGATAACAAAATCGCGCACCTCATGGTTGTCGGCAATAATTCTTGTCGGTTTAAAAGGCAACCCGATAATATTTAAATGATAATTCTCATATCTCGGCGTATACAAACCTTCCATACTTTGCTGCATGGTCAGCTTATTGTCCTTGCCCCTTACTACAAATTTCTTTTCCAGGTAAATATCCTGCTCATAAGCAAAAGTCTCGCCGTAGTCTTCAAAAATGAATGAGTTTACCTCAATATCGCTGTAGTAAACATTCATTTTCACCTCATCTATCTCCTTTTCACCAACATACTGCATCACAGGATATTCCGGTATCACAGAACCTGCTTTAACAAAGATCGGTATGTTCTCCAGCGGAGTTGCCACCACAATTTCCTGGTCGCCTTCTGACACTTCGTGGGTCCAGAAATTGTACCATTTGCCTTTTGGCAGGTATACCTTGCGGCTCTTTTGGCCCGCCTGGAAAACCGGGCATATCAATATTTTATCACCATAGGTAAATTCATCCTGGCGGAAATGATTGGTCAGCTCGTCCTGCTCATGCATTACGATCGGCCTGATGATCGGGAAGCCATACCGATGATGTTCCCAAAACGCCGAGTAGAAATACGGCATCAACCGGTAGCGCAACTCGATAAATTTGCGGTTGATAGCGGTATAAGGTTCGCCAAAGCTCCACGGCTCGCGCTCCTTGGTATCACCCGCCGAGTGCGCACGCATAAACGGCGAGAACGTTCCCATTTGTATCCAGCGTGTAAATAGCTCGCCGTCAGGCTCGCCGCTAAAACCACCGATATCCGTACCGCAAAATGATATACCGGATATTGACAGCCGCTGGCACATGATGTTACCTAATAGCAGGTGTTCCCATGATGCCACATTATCACCCGTCCAAACCGATGAGTAACGCTGCACGCCCGAGTACCCTGCACGGGTAATAGTGAACGGGCGTTTATTCTTCATGATCTTACGCAAGCCTTCATAGGTGGCGCGCACCATCTGCATGCCGTATACATTATGCGCCTTGCGGTGCGATCCCCGCTGACCGTCAAACTGGTGACGGACATCATCCGGGAACGTGCCTGTACCAAAAACGGCGGGCTCGTTCATATCGTTCCAAACGCCGGCTACGCCTAATTGCACCAATTCGTCAAACAGATCCCCCCACCATTCGCGAACTTCGGGATTGGTAAAGTCGGGGAACTGGCAACGGCCCGGCCATACGTGGCCCTCCATGAAGTAGTCGTCGCAGCGGCGGCAGAAATATCGTTTTTCCTTACCTTCCCTGAACACCGAATAATTATCGTCGACACGGATACCCGGGTCAATAATCACCACAGTTTTGAAGCCCTGTTCGGACAGTTCCTTGATCATCTTCTTCGGATCTGGAAAGTATTTGCGATTCCAGGTAAAGCAGCGGTAACCGTCCATGTAGTCGATATCGAGGTAAATACCGTCGCATGGTATCTTCTTCTCGCGGAAGTTTTTAGCTACCATCCGCACTTTCGACTCGGGATAATAGCTCCAGCGGCACTGGTGATAACCCAGGGCCCACATCGGCGGCATAGGGTGTGTGCCGGTAATGAGACTATAGCGCTTCACCACGTCCATCATGTGCGGACCGTGGATATAATAGTATTGCAATTCGCCGCCTTCGGCCCAAAAACTGGTCTTCGTTGGGTCCTCGGCGCCAAAATCAAATTCTGATTTGAAGGTATTATCGAAGAAAATACCGTGCGCAATGCCGTCCTGCAAACTGATATAGAACGGGATGCTGCGATACAGCGGGTCCTGGTTCCAGGCAAATGAATAAGCGTCGGTGTTCCAGTTTTTGAGGCGCTTGCCGCGCAGGTTCAACTCGGTAGGCTTATCGCCCATGCCAAAAAAGCTTTCCTGCTCCCGGCGTTGCTTGGTGCAGTAAACATAGTAGCCGCCAAACTTAATGTTCTCCTCCCAATGCATCGGCACCGCATCCGTGCTGGTCACATAATTCTGGTTATCGGAGAAGGAGATGAAGAAGTTGTCCTTGTTAATATGACAGTTTACGATATTCGTATAAACCACATATTCGTCCTCAAGTTCTGTAAGCCCGAAAACGGATACTTTTTTCTCCAGCTTTGGTACCGCATAAGAAAACTCGTCGAGGAAAACGCCGTGAGGCGCCAAGCGCACACGGATGATCTCATCGGTAACAACCGTGATCTCAACCTTGGCATCGCCATCCGAAAAATAGAATTTATTTGACTTCTGCTCGGCAGAAAAAGGCTTGTTGAGGTACTTCTTTACAATAGGTTTGATGCCGGCAGCCGGGTTATTGACGTGGTGAAACTCATCGTCGGCCACCTCGGCCAGGTTATCAGGAGTAGTTTCTGTATTTTGTAAATTATTATCTTCCATTCAAAAAAATATTCGTCTCTGCAATGTGTATCTTATACGCAATATAAACAATGGCGTTTATTAATCGGCCATTAATTTCAAATTAAGCGTTGAACTGACGCCTTACTCCTCGTTCTCATTGACGCGTAATACCAGGAACGCAGCAAGGATCATGAGGCATCCTCCTATCTCAACGGCCAGTAACCGGTTGTTATTCAGCAGCGATGACATTATTTTACCAAAAAACAACGAGGCGATAATTTCGGGTAGTACAATAAAGAAATTAAATATGCCCATATAAATGCCCACCTTGTTTTCAGGCAGACAACCGCCGAGCATGGCGTAAGGCATCGAAAGAATACTGGCCCAGGCAATGCCTACGCCGGTCATCGAACCATACAGGAAATACTGATTGTGTATAAAACCAACTGATATTAAACCCGCGGCACCGCAAAGTAAACAGACCATATGCGTGTACTTGCGGCCAATACGGGCAGCAATGATGGGTAAAAAGAAGGCAAAAATAAACGTCACTACGTTGTAGAAACTCAAAGTTAGACCAGCAAATTCAACGCCTTTGGTATAAAGAGCATCCTTTTCACTGGTTGCACCAAAGATATTTCGTGCTACTGCAGGAGTGTAATAAAACCACATCAGGAACAGCCCGGGCCAGGTAAAAAACTGTACGAGCGCCAGTTTTCGCATCCTTTTCGGCATCGTAGCTATCGAGTGAAATATCTCGCCCAGCCCCCCGCCAAAGCCTTTCTTAGATTCTTTAGCTTTCTGGCGTTCTGAAATATCAGCCGGGGGATATTCGGTACTGGTGATGATCGTGTAGAGTACTGCAGTAATAAACGCCACGGCGCCGATATAAAAGGAATAACGCACCGATGCCGGAATATGCTCACCATCAACCAATTTATTGCTGATGCTAAACCAATTGGTCATCATCCACGGCAATGCGGAAGCCACAACCGACCCCAAGCCAATGAACACGCTCTGCATCGAAAAACCTCGTGTACGCTGGTCATCAGGCAGTTTGTCAGTAATAAATGCTCTAAAGGGCTCCATACTTACGTTGATCGATGTATCCAGTATCCAAAGCGTACCGGCAGCCATCCACAATGTTGACGATTGCGGCATAATGAAAAGACAAATGGTACTTAAAATAGCGCCTACCAAAAAATAAGGACGACGACGGCCTAATGTTTTGCTCCAGGTGTGATCGCTAAAATAACCAATAATAGGCTGAACAATGAGCCCGGTTAACGGCGCCGCAAGAAACAGGAATGGTATCTTGTCAGCCTTGGCGCCGAGATATTCGTAAATGGCGCTCATGTTGGCCATCTGCAGCGCCCAGCCAAATTGAATGCCGAGGAAGCCGAAGCTCATATTCCATATCTGCCAAAAGCTGAGCCTTGGCTTATGGGTCATGCTCATTGTTGTCATAATTTATCGGTTCGATTAGTTTATTTGGTCTAAAATTCAAGCAGCACACCGTTCATTGCCGGAAGCTTCACAGCCACCCCATCGGCAATATTATCGGTATGATAAATAGTTCCGCTCAGCAGGTCAGTAAATTGGCAGGCACCGCCCAGCTTTAGCAGTTGAAGCAGGTCGGCGGGAAGCAATGTGCATATATTTCGCTCTTCGCGATTAAAATTGGCAATCACTAATATACGTTGTTTACCCGTATATCGTAAATACAGGTACATGCCTTTGTCAAACCCCGGCTGATGCTCATTAGCCAGCATCAGTTCCCAAAATTCGCCTTCCCTTATTGCCTCATTCTGACGGCAAATATTGAGCAGTTTGCTATAAAATTCTCGCAACCGTTTTTGGCTGTCAGACAATTGGCCGCCATCCATCAAACCATTGTTCAGCCACTTTTGGTGCTCGGGCACGCCCCAATAGTCAAATATGGTGGTACGGCCGTCGTCATTACTGAAACCTTCGTAGCCCGAGCCCTTTTCGGCAACCTCCTGCCCCATGTAAATCATTACCGGGCCGGTATTCAACGTCGCCGTAACGATCATCCCCGGTACACCGTTCCAGCCATCCCCGCCAAAATATTTTGATGCAACGCGCTGCTCGTCATGGTTTTCCATAAAACGCAGCATGTTAGCATCGATACCCTTACAATCGCGATTCCACACCTGGTTAATATCCCAGGTATTGGCGTCCCACTGGCTATTGGTCAGTTTGCGGATGGCGTCATACAGCCCGACTTTATCATACAGGTAATCAAATCCGCCTTTAAAAATATAGTCGTTGTATTTGCTGATTTCGTAGGCTTCGCCGATAAAAATCAATTCAGAAAATTCCGCTTTCAACTTTGCAGTAACCCAGCCCCAAAACTCCACCGGCACCATTTCCACCATGTCGCAGCGAAAGCCATCAATGCCTTTTGTGCTCCAGAAATGGAGTATGTGGTACATCTTGTTCCATAGCGGAGGAACGGGATCGAAATAAGTTTTGCGATAATCGAGATAATCAACCCCGTAATTCAGCTTAACTGTTTCGAACCAATCATTGATAGATGGGCTCGGTGTAAACTTATCATTACCTGTCGCTTTCGCGGGATTTTCTGCGAATTGACCATCTTTGAGCGGGCTGACAAATTCATCTCCACCGGGATTATAGCCTTTAGGTACTACAAATGCCTGGTTAGGGGTATAATAAAGATCGTTTGTCGGGCTAAATGCCTTTGTGTTATCATCATCGGCACCGAAATCCCGCACACCATCGGGCTTACCCACCGAAACATAGGTACGGGCAACATGATTGGGCACAAAATCCATGATTACCTTGAGGGCGTTATCATGGCTGCGCTTGATGAGCAACTCAAATTCGCTCATGCGGTTGCGGACATCAACCGCGAGGTCGGGATCGATATCATAATAATCGTTGACCGCATAGGGCGAACCCGCCCTACCCTTCACGACATCGGGATCATCAACCGGTATCCCGAAGGCACTGTAATCGGTCATGGTAGCATGCCGAACCACCCCCGTGTACCAAACGTGGGTAAAGCCCATGCTTTTGAACTCTTGCAGCGCCTTATCGTTAATATCACTCAGCTTACCGCTGCCATTCTCTTCGATGGAACCGTAAAATTTATTGCGCTGGTTGGTATTACCGAACAAGCGCGGCAGCATTTGGTATATGATGAGTTTGTTATCGGCAGCCAATGATCAGGGATTTATTAAATTATTCAGCCTCTACCAATAATTCGTTGTTAGCTTTTATGAGTTGATCTTTGCCATAGATTGTTACTGTCAACTCATTACCCGACAGGTTTTTGATCTGAACGCCTTCTTTACCAACCCTGATATTCAGCAAAGTGCCCCTGAACCCGATATGGAATGAGAACGAGGTCCATTTGCCAGGCAGGAATGGGTCGAACGATAATTTACCGTTTTTCACCCGCATGCCACCAAAACCCTGCAATACCGCCATCCAGGTACCGGCCATAGAGGTGATGTGGCAGCCGTCTTCAGTGTCATTATTATAATCGTCCAGGTCAAGGCGCGAGGTGCGCAGGTAAAATTCGTATGCTCTTGCTTCGTCGCCTAATTTAGCAGCGATTACCGCGTGAACACATGGCGACAAAGACGACTCGTGCACCGTACGCGGCTCATAAAAATCATAATTGCGACGGATAGTGTCGATATCGTACCGATCTTCAAGAAAGTATATCCCCTGTAGAACGTCGGCCTGCTTAATGTAGCAGGAACGCAATATCCGGTCCCAGCTCCATTTCTGGTTAAGGGGCCGTTCGCTTGCGGGGATATCCTTCACCAGGGTCTGATCTTTATCCATATACCCATCCTGCTGCAGGAAGATGCCCAGCTTTTCATCAACAGGGTAATACATCTTGTTGATGATATCGCTGAATTTCGCAAATTCCTTCCCTTCATCCAGGCCGATCTTACTTAACAACGCAGCATACTTTTCGGCATCTTCTGCCTTTACTTTGGCAGCCACATCCATCGCATACTGCATACACCAAACCGCAATCGTATTGGTGTACCAGTTGTTATTAACGTTGTTTTCATACTCATTCGGCCCGGTCACACCCAGCATTACGTATTTCTGTTTCTCGTCCGACCAGTTAACGCGTTGTGACCAGAATCGTGCTATCGCGATCAATACCTCCAGGCCGTAATCGGCCAGGTATTGCTCATCGCCGGTATAGCGAACATAATCAAATATGGCGTGTGCGATGGCGCCGTTACGGTGTATCTCCTCGAAAGTGATCTCCCATTCATTGTGGCTTTCCGTACCGTCCATCGTCACCATGGGGTAAAGGGCGGCGCCATCTTTGAAACCCAATAACTTAGCGTTTTCGATGGCTTTACCCAACTGTTTGTAGCGATACAAAAGCAGGTTACGGGTCACCTTCTGATCGGCCGTAGCCAGGTAGAAGGGCACGCAATAAGCTTCGGTATCCCAATAAGTGGAACCGCCGTATTTTTCGCCGGTGAAACCTTTGGGGCCAATATTCAGGCGATCATCTTCACCGGTATAAGTTTGATTGAGCTGGAAAATATTAAAGCGTATACCCTGCTGCGCGGAGGTATCGCCTTCGATAATAATATCGTTCTGAAGCCATTTCTTTTCCCAGGCAGCGGCCTGTTCGGCCAGCATCTGGTCAAAACCTTTTTCGCTGATGGCTTTTAAAGTAGTTTTGAGCACTTCAACCAAAGCATCTGCGGGATAGTTCTGCGACGATACATTGGCCGCATATTTAATGATGGTGGTAGGTTTGCGAACGGAAGATTGCATTTTAATTTCCAGCCCGGTATACTTCTCCTTTTCAATCGCTTTTGGGGATATAGCTACCTCCGCACCATTTTGGGTAATTGTAAATTTCTGCCCCGTCGCTACTTCGAATCCTGTTTTTTTGGTACGGAGCTGCACATAGCCGCCATCATTCCAGGTCTCCTTCCCTACCTCATCCCAAAATTTTTCGTCGTAATTGGAGTCTTTGTTTACCACGTCGCCATCAACATAAGGTGTCAACGTGATCTCTCCGGCATAATTCAGCGGGGTAATGGTATATTTTATTACCCCCGTTTCGTCATCAACTATGCTGCAAAAACGGATGGATTCGACTTCAACTTCTGTTCCTTTAGCAGTTTTGGCACGGAAGGTTCGCTTCAGGTAACCTTCCTTCATATTCAACTCGCGACGGAAGTCACTCACTTCGCATTTCGCCAGGTCGAGCTGTTCGTCTCCTAAAACAATATCGATACCGATCCAGTTGGCTGCGTTAATTACTTTGGCAAAGTATTCGGGGTAGCCATTCTTCCACCAGCCCACGCGGGTTTTATCGGGATAATACACGCCGGCAACATAATTGCCCTGTAAGGTTTTTCCGCTATAGGCCTCTTCAAAATTGGCGCGCTGGCCCATACGGCCGTTGCCGAGGCTAAAAATACTCTCTGACACTTCGTTGAGTTCGGGTACAAATCCGTCCTCAATGATCTTCCATTCATCAGCTTGTACGTAATTCTTCATATGTTCACTAAGCCCCCGCCCCCTGAAGGGGGTAAGGGTGAAATTTATTGTTTGTTTATGTTAACCCGGCAACATTTCCCCTTCAGGGGTCAGGGGGCTAATTCTTTTAATTTTTCGAGACTCATTTTATCGAGTCCGCTCACCACCATATCAGCTTTGCTTAAAACATCAGGCGAACCAATGCCCACCGAATACATACCACCGTTAATGGCGGCTTCTATCCCGGCAATCGCGTCTTCGAAAACAACGCAATTTTTAGCTGCGATGCCTAACTCTTCGGCGCCTTTCAAAAACACTTCCGGGTCGGGCTTGGCCTTATTTACTTTATTGCCGTCGATAACCGCATCAAACAGGTGAGCGATGCCCACCTTATCCAGTATGGCCACCGAGTTTTTACTGGCCGAACCCAAAGCAGTCTTTAAGCCCGCGTCAGTGCATGATTCAACAAATTCCTTCGCGCCGGGCAACAC
>Ga0206934_1195_pt1 | contig 15720 bp, 10 predicted proteins | sample Alteio_BWOrgHeat_16_FD_152932 | JGI IMG/M metagenome (GOLD analysis project Ga0206934, IMG submission 152932) | Enriched cells from forest soil in Barre Woods Harvard Forest LTER site, Petersham, Massachusetts, United States -... | ecosystem: Environmental > Terrestrial > Soil > Temperate forest >...
TCAATAACTATTTGCTGGCTATATCCATCGCCACATTTTTTTATGGGCTGATCACCGAAACCACCCTAATGAAAAGAGTGCTGGCAACACCTTTCGTAGAATTGCTGGGCAAAAGCTCGTACATATTTTACCTCATCCATTTGGGATATATGTATATCTTTATCAACAGCGGATTAAACTGGCTAAATGATAAGACTTTTAGCTTGTATGATAGATGGAGCGTTGATTGGCACTCGCCGTTTGAGTACGATTGGCTCAATATTATCTATGCGTTTATCCTGTTAAACATCGTATCTGTAATTTTATTTAAATTTATAGAGGAACCTTTGAATCATTTTATCCGTAAATCGGATTTTCTGATCAAAGCTAAATCCAGGCAGTAGACCCTTTATGCGCCACTTGACGAAATACTTTACCGCAAATCACCTCTTTAGAGCATTTAGCTTGCTATTGATTTTAGCGGTATTCAACTGGCAATCGGTTACCGCGCAGGCAAAGAAACCTGCGAATGCTGATGGCGATGTTAGCACCGAAGTGGTGATACATGATGGGGATGGGATATTCAATAGCGTCGCTTCGTTTACTTTCAGTGTTAAGAACAGGCTGCCGACAGATCAGAACGGCACGGTAAGCTACGAGGTGAAAACCGAAAAAGGCGACAAGGTGCTGGATAAAAGCATGGATGTACACATTAGCAGCGGCGCTGATAAAGATATCGATGTTGCTGTGCCCAATTTGAAGCCGGGCTTTTACAAGATCAATTTCATGATCAATGTAACGGAATATGACGATACCACCCGACGGGCATTCGGCATCAGGCCTAAAGAGATTACCTCCGAACACGCCCGCCCAGCTGATTTCGATGCCTTCTGGCAAAAAGCAAAAGACGACCTGGCCAAAGTAAAACCGAATTTTAAAGTGACCCTGGTGCCTAAAAAAGGCACCGAAGACCGCAACGTATACGAAATTCAAATGCAGTCGCTGGATAACTACACGATTCGCGGCTGGATGACATTACCTAAAACCACCAACCCGCACCGCAAATTTGCCGTGCTGCTGGGTTTACCTGGTTACCAGGTTGATTTGGACCCTATTCTCGGTTCTGATCCAGACCTGGCGATCATCACACTCAATACACGCGGACAAGGCACCAGTCGCGGGCCGATAGATACCCGTCGTGATGAATTCATATCCTATCACGTGGAGGACAAAGACCGCTATGTAATGAAAGGCGTCATCATGGACTGCCTCCGAGCTATTGATTTTGTGTATTCGCAGCCCAACCTGGTGCACGATAATATTATGGTATCGGGCGGCAGCATGGGCGGATACCTGGCGATTGCTGTGGCAGGCTTAGATAAACGCGTAAACCTTTGTTCGGCGCAGAATCCTATTATGTGCGACATCCGCGGGCTAAACGGCGAAGTGGATTGGCCGATGTCGTCACTAAAAAAATATGTGGCCACCCAGCCCGGCCTCACAATGGATAAGGTATTTGGTAATCTTGATTATTACGATGGCAAAAATTTCGCGCAGGATGTTACCTGCCCTTCGTTGATGGGCATCGGCCTGCTTGATCCTTTTGCCCCGCCGAATAATGAGTATGTAACCTATAACGTGATACCCGGCAAGAAGCGCATTATGGTATTCAAGGACCTTGCGCACGAGATCAGCGGGAAATATAAGGAACTGGAAGGGCGCTGGATGCGCGATACATTCGCTTTATTTTAAATATGAGATTGAAAAAGGCCCATATAAAAATACTACTCGCGATTGTATTGCTCACTGCACTGTTTCAGCAGAAAAGCCATGCACAGAGTTTCCCGGTGAGACCCGGCCGCTTGCTGCTTAATCCTTCAGTAACTTATTTTTTCGCTACCAAGGGATGGGACTCCTTAAGTGTACTGAAGCCGTTTGCCAATAACGGGAAATTTACTTCTACCACTTACAATATGGCAGCCCAGTATGGTATTAGCAGGCGCTGGAGCGTGTTCGCGCAATTGCCTTATGTGACCAATAGTTTTACGCAGACCGGATACGCCAACCACAATAGCGGGTTGACTGATCTGGAAACAGGGATTAATTATTACCTGGCCAATATCGATTACATTTACTACTTCATGCTGCACGGAACCGTAATAACGCCATTATATAAAGACAACCCTGGACTTGGCTACGGGCTTACCGGCGCTGAGTTGAAATTGTCGTTCGCGGGCAGCGGGCACTTGTTTGGCAATCATACCTTTTTTACTTTGGAAGACGGCATCCGTCAATATTTTGGCAGCCAGGGGCCGTGGCAAAACAGGTATAGCGGCACTTTTGGTATGTCGCTCGATCAGAAATTTATGAACCAGGTATCGGTGTCATTGGGCGGTTTTTACTCGAAGAGTGATTTCAAGGCGTTCAACGTGAACCCGGCAACGGAAAAAAACTTTGCCTTTAACCAGGTTACACTGAGCTATGGGCACTCATTTACACACGAATTTTCAGTCTTTGTAAGCGGCGGTACATTCATCAGCGGTCGTAATACGGGCGACGGATCGAGTGCATCGCTATCATTGGTATTAAGGCCGTTCAAATAATGGGTAAGCAAGCTATGCGGAAACTATTGTTCATATTATTCCTTTTGCCCCTGTACTGCGCAGCGCAGACGGCCGATAGCTATATCCAGAGCGGTAATGCCAAGGCGAATAAAAAGGAATACCAGGGAGCGATAGCCGATTTTACACAAGCCATCAAACTAGACGGCTCGAAATCAAAAGCATACTTCTATCGCGCAAACGCTTATACCAATATTCATGATGATGCGAGTGCCATAAAGGATTATACCAAAACCATCGAGCTCGATCCTAACAATGCCAACGCTTATTTCTACCGGGCCGACTCCTATAACGCGATCAAATCCTACCCGAACGCGATTGCTGATTTTAATAAGGCTATAGCCATGAATTCGCGCAATGCGGATATTTATCATTACCGCGCCAACGCCAAGTCAAATAGCGGCGACTACGAAGGCGCCGTGGCCGATTTTACCAATGCGATCAAAATAACGCCAAACGATCCGCAGTTGTACGAATACCGTGGGGTAACCAAAGCCAATCTGCGGGATTACAAGGGCGCCATTGCCGATTACGATATCGCCATAAAGATGGACCCGAATAACGCCGACCTGGTATACTACCGGGGCAACGCTAAAAGCAGCTTAGGTGATAATAAGGGAGCGATAGCCGATTTTACCAAAGCAATTAACCTGAACCCAAAAAACGCGGAGGCGATTTTTTACCGTGGCAACGCTGAAGTTAACATAGGTGATTATCCTAATGCCATAACCGACTATAAGCGCACCATAGAGCTTGATTCCAAAATGCCGAATGCCTACATGTACCTGGCGCAGGCGCTGGGCCACAGCAAGGAGAAGGAATCGGCGCTGGCCTATTTTGGCGATAAGATCAGGCGCGACAGTTCAAACGCAGGATTTTGGCTGTATGATGGTATCGTGAAAAGCAACCAGGATGATAAAACAGGAGCCTTGTCTGACTTCGATAAGTCGATCTCGCTGGATGATAAAAATACGGATGCCTTCCAAAACCGTGCTGATGCGAAGAATGGGCTTAAAATGTACGCCGGTGCTAAAGAGGATGCGGAAGAGGCCATCAAAATAGATGGTAAGAACAGTTACGCGTATATCTCCCTGGCTCGTGCGCAATATGGTTTGAAGGATACTACTGCTGCGCTGAAGGATTTGGATAAGGCGATAGACATCAACCCGAAAAATGATTATGCCTACGCTATCCGTGGTGATGTCAAGATGGATAAATTTACCTATGAGCCGGCGTTGGCCGATTATGAAAAATCCGTCGAGTTTTCGCCCGGCAATGCCGATTACTATTTACGCAGGCTAACCGCCCGTGTCCAGACCGGTGACCGCAAGGGAGCTTTGGCCGACTATAATAAGATCATGGAGATGGATCCGGACAATGTAGCGCTTTATCTCAAGCTCGGCCGGACGTTGATCGATGCGAGGTTTTATAATGAGGCATCAGTGTTGTTCGACCGGATGATCAAAAAAGACGCGGGCAATGCCCGTTATTTTATGTATCGTGGTATTGCCAAACAAAATCTCGGAAATATACCGGATGCTATAGCTGATTACGACAAAGCAATCGATATCCTTCCCAACCTGGGCGAAGCTTACGATAACCGGGCCAATGCCAAAGTTGCGCGGAATGATATCGATGGTGCGCTGAAGGATCTTGCCGAAGCCATCAAGATAAAAGAGGATGACGATCAGGCTTACTTCTTCCGGGCTAATATCCGCCTGCTGCAAAAGAATTACCAGGGCGCGGTTGATGACTATAACAGCTGTTTATACATCAAGCTCGATAATATCAAAGTATATGCCTGCCGTGGCTATGCCGAAAGCTTCCTGCCAGAATACACAGAACAATACAAAGCCGATTTTAAAGAAGCGCTGAAGTTTCAACCGAAAAACGATGAAGTGTACTACCTGCGCGGGCTTTCCAAAGTCAATCAGAAAGATAATACCGCCTGTGCTGATCTCAATAAAGCAATTGAATTAGGTTCGAAAGATGCGCAGGATGCGGTGAAGAAGTATTGTCATTGATTCCACTTCACCCGCACGTCATGGCGAGGAACGAAGCCATCTCTGCACACGCAAATCAATAGGAACAAATTTCCCGGCTAGTCGAAGTAAAAGACGCCTTCCCTGGCGATAATCCTACATATTGACTGACACAGTTCGGAGATGGCTTCGTTCCTCGCCATGACGGGTTGGTTATGTGTTTTTGCTAAATATTTCCATTATCACCTTCTCTCTAAACGAAAACACCTCCTTTAGCTTCTTCTTCACCACCAGGCTATTCGCTATGCGCCCGATAAACCCATAACCAATAGCATAGTTTACCGTATACGTCATCAGTACGCCGCCGTCCACTGTTTTAAAATGATGCTGATGATGCCACAAGGCGTATGGCCCGAAGCGCTGCTCATCCACAAAGTATTCTTGTTCTTTTACATGCGTTATCTCCGTCATCCAGTTCATTTTGATACCTAAAAGAGGCGATACTTTATAAGTAATGATCATTCCCGGATATACGTTGACGCCTTGTTTATAATCGGACGTGACCACAAAATTCATATCAGGAGGCGTGATTTTGGCGAGGTTTAGCGGCGACGTGAAAAACTCCCAGGCTTTTTCGATGGAAGTGGGGATAAAAGTTTCGTAGTGGAGGGAGTAAGTTTTCACCGGCAGTCAATTTCGTCTGCCGTAAAAATAACAAATAAGCAGCCTTTGTTTGATCGGGCCGGGTGGTCCTTACAACTTACTGCACTATTTTATTAGCACAATACGAGCTGGCAAAGGCTTCGGGCTTGGCTTTAAACACAAATCCCATGCTCAGAATATAACCCATCGCCTCGTGCAAAGCCTGGTTCGATTTGAACATCGGGTTGGTGTTAATGTCGGCGTGTACTTCCAGGTCAACATCATACAGATCGAGCAGATCGCACAGTTTATAGGCAATGTCGATCGACTTCTGCACTTCGGTCAGCATGCGCTCTTTGATGCTCATCTTTTGACTGGTACGTTCCTGGTGGATAAACATAAAGCCGCCCCGTTTCTCGCGCAGGAAAACGATCACCGTGGCAAAGTCGGTCACGTTGCCCTTCACCTGCGAATCGGTGCCGATGCAAACTTTGAGCTTGTTGCCCAGCAAACTTTCCCTTTCGATCGCTTTTTCTACTTCTTCGAGGATTGGCGTATGGATAATCTCGCCGCTAAATTTTCTCCAGGTCATAAAATTCTTTTAGGTTAATTTTATTTGACCCGATTTTCAGGTCTATAAAATTAAGTGATAACCCTGCATATAAACGTCAAGCTTATGTGATTTATTTGTTAACAGTTAGCTGCTTATTAACAGCTTGATATTCAAATATAAGCTATATTAGTGATATAATTCCCTGTCTTAATAAACCAAACATATCAACTCATGAAACTGAACCCATGTGCCCTGCTTGCTGTTTTGGCAATTGCAGCAGCCGGCTGCAAACAAAAGGATAAATCGTCCGAAGTGCCGGCGCGCACTGTTTTCTTCGACAAGACTGGTATGGATTCCACTGTGAAACCGGGCGATAATTTTTTCAATTATGCCAATGGCCAATGGATGAAAACCGTAAAGATACCTGGCAGCGAAAATGGTTGGGGATCATTTTATACCCTGGATGACGAAAACGCAAAACACCTGCACGAAATATTAGAAGATGTCTCAGCCAAAAGTAACCCGGTAGACAGCAAAGAACAAAAGGTTGGCGACCTGTATAAGAGTGGTATGGACACTGCCACGCTTGATAAACTCGATTACGACCCCATTAAACCGATGCTGGCTAAAATAAGCGCAGTAAAAGATTACAAGGACCTGGTTGCATTATCAGCCGATGGATTTAAAAATGGCGGCGGGTTCCTGTTTGGGCTGTCTGTTTCGCCCGATGACAGGAAGAGCAGTGTAAACATGGCCCATTTTTACCAAAGCGGCCTGGGCCTGCCCGACAGGGACTATTATTTCAAAACCGATTCAGCATCTAAAAAGATACGTGATGAATATGTGAAATACATGGTCAAATTGTTTACGCTTACAGGCGTCGACGCGGCAACAGCTGCGAAAAAAGCTGACGGTATCATGAAACTCGAAACGGCCATCGCACAATCGCATTTAACGCAGGTTGAATTGCGGGACCCGGTAAAGAATTACAACAAGTTTGCTGTAACCGATTTTGAGAAACAAATGCCGGATGTGGATATCAAGGACGCCTTTAACCGGATGGGACTTAAGACCGATACCATATTGGTGGGTCAGCCAAAATATTACGCCGCGCTCGATCAGTTGCTTAAATCGACGCCAATTGAAGTTTGGAAGGACAAGGCCGCTATTGATGAAATTGATGGCTGGGCGGGCTCGTTGAGCAAACGGTTCAGGGATGCTCATTTTGAATTCTGGAATAAAACACTGGCCGGCGAAAAAGAGCAAAAGCCACGCTGGAAGATCATGTCGCAAACCGTGGATGGCGGCCTTGGCGAGTTGCTGGGACAATTGTACGTAGATAAATATTTTACCGCCGACGCCAAAAAACGCATGCAGGACCTGGTGAATAACTTGCAGGCAGTTTACCAGGATCGTATCGAAAAACTCGATTGGATGAGCCCTGAAACCAAAAAGAAAGCGCTCGAAAAACTGGCAGCCTTTACCAAGAAGATCGGCTATCCCGATAAATGGAAGGATTATAGTGATGTGCATGTCGCTAAAGATTCGTTTTACAAAAACCAGAGGGATATAGCTAAACACAATTACCGCGAGATGCTGGCTAAAGTAGACAAACAGGTCGACCGCAGCGAATGGGGCATGACGCCGCCCACCGTAAATGCATACTACAATCCTGTTTTTAACGAGATCGTTTTTCCCGCCGGGCTGATGCAATATCCCTTTTTTGACAATAGCGCCGATGATGCCATTAACTATGGCGCCATTGGCATGTTCATTGGCCACGAAATGACCCATGGCTTCGATGACGAGGGCCGCCAGTATGACAAAGACGGTAACCTGAAGGACTGGTGGACAAAGGACGACGCCGATAAGTTTAAGAAAAAGGCGCAGGTGATGATTGATCAGTATAATCAATATACCATCTTAAATGGCCTGCATGTGAACGGTCAGCTGACCCAGGGCGAGGACCTGGCCGACATTGGCGGACTAACCATTGCCTATGAAGCATTTAAAAGAACACCGCAGGGTAAGGGCGACACCAAAATTGACGGCATGACGCCTGATCAGCGCTTCTTCATGTCCTTCGCCCAAATATGGCGCGTAAAAAATACCGACGAGATGATGCGCATGCGTGTAACGCTCGATCCGCATGCTCCCGAAATGTATCGCGTAAATGGACCGCTATCTAATATGTCGGCTTTCTACCAGGCCTTCGGCATCAAACCGGGCGATAAAATGTATCGCGATGAGAAGGATAGGGTGAAGGTGTGGTAGGGACTTAGAGTCAAGAATCAAGAGCCAGGAGCCAGGATGCTATAGACTTCCGAAGTTTTCAAAACCTCGGAAGTCTTTTTATTGGGGGTTAAAGCAATTGCTTCAATTCAGTCGGCGTTACGGTCAACTGGTCTATTTTGAGCAGGCGTCGGATTATTTATTCAAGTATTTTTATCTTGACGAAGTCGTGCCAGTTTTTGGCAAATTCCTCCTTCGTCGTGTGAAGTTCTTTGAGGTCCCCGTACGATGCTATCAGCTTGATAAGTGCATCCCGGCCATATTTCTGTAGTATAAATTCGATAATTGTATAGCCTACCTTGTATATTTTTTGGCCTTTTGCGCGGCTATCTAATTCATCGATACTGGGATAGTTACCTTTGGCAAAAAACGGCAGGCTTTTGGGATCGACAAATTGTTTGGCCTCGTAAACTGCTAATGCTTCGTATAGCCATGTGGGGAAATTTGCAAACTTCTTATCAAAAGCAGATGCATCTAAGGGTTGTGGTTCACGATCGATCAGCAGTTTCAGCATTACCGCGTGTGAAAACTCATGAACAGCTATTTTATTGATGTCCTGTTCGTCCCAGCCATGCTGAAGAAAATGCAATTGCCCGGTGCCTTCGATGTTGCCCCCTGTCGACCAATGCCCGTGAGTTGTTGCGTAGGTCCAGCGACTGGTGTATAGCGAAACATCAATTGGGTTAGTTGGCTTGGTTTGCAGATCATCGCTTATCCTGTCGTAGTTTGCCTCCAGCACTTCCGAAACTCCGCGGGCTTCCTTCTTATCAAACTGGTCATTGTAAATAAATACAAAATGATCAGTTTTAAATTGTGGTTTCATGCCAGATGAACAGCCTATGGGTACCAGCGATAAGAAAATTAACAAGGTACAGACCCAGGTATTGCGCTTAACAAAAACAAGTCCCATCCATTAAACAATAAGTTTTAGGCGGGATTGTTTGCTAAAAATTTCGAGGGAGTTTTCTCCATATTGCTATTGCATTAATAACTTCAACTCATCTGGCTTTACAGTCAGTTGATCCACTTTTGGCAGGCGGCGGGTAAGCTCGCGCCAATTGGGGTCGATGGCGTATATCTTTTTGAGCATTTTTGCCGCTTCGGTTACGCCGTGGTTATTGGCCAGGGTGATGGCATGCCAGTACTGCATTTCGAGATTTGAAGGGAACATTTTTTCGGCAGCGGTGTATTCGGCCATGGCTTTGGGCATATTGCCTTTTTCCACGTTCAGGTCGCCGTTGTTCATGTGCTCGTAAGCGCGGTGAAGTTTAAGTAAACGTGAGAGTTCCGGGATGGGGTTATCGCTGTCCTCTACGCGCAGATCGATCAGTTTATCATCCCAGGCGTCTTTGACCGGTTTGCCCGATACCACGATCAACGCGGCCGATTGTTTACCGCGTATATCACCTCCCGCGGCCTGCGCCGCTTTAAGGCAGGCGACCACGCGTTCGGCCAATGGCAATTTGCTGTTCTTCAAAAAGGCCTGCTGCATGGCAATGCAAACCTGGTCGGTCAGCATCATGTTGGACTGAACCGAAAAATTGGCGCCATGGATATCGCGCGCAAAATCGATGCATTTTTTACCGGTATAAACGGCGCTTTCGCCTTTGGTATTCAGGAAGGCAACCTGCCTCACTTCCTTGCCGGGGTCCTTGCCCAATAGCTCATCAAGCGCTTTTTGCGGCGATTCGCCTTTCTCCATCAAATCAAGCCCAAGCGGCCCATAGGCCTTACGAATGAACGATTGCGTCGCCACCACGCCAACACCAGACTTCCCCCAAATAACTGACGAACCCACGCTGAACCAATGGCTCTGCACGGCAGCGGCCATTTCGCCGGTAACCGGGTCGCGGGCCACGATAGAAAAGGTATGCGCCAGCGGATCCGAAGTTTTATACACCTGTTGAGCGATTCCAAAGGAAGGCAAACATAAAGTGAGGATGTAAACGATCTTTTTCATGCGAATAGGTATTTAGCGTGAAAGTAATGAAAGGTTTTTGGATTGACGGTCGGATCAGCTATGTATTTTGAACTCAATCGCGTCCCCGGAAATTGAAAATATACGCAAGCTTTACAGAAGCGACGGGAATGGTTCCGGGGCTATGTTCGATATATACAATGTCGGTATTCAAAGAAAACTCGAATGAGCTATGCCGGTCAGCCTTAAGACTATATCCCACACCTGCCGATGGTCCGATGCCTCCCGCTTCTACGTCATCGCCAACACCGACGAATAATATAGCGCCCGCCTTCGCGAAAAAATTCTTGTTAAAAAAGTATTTGCCAAATACGCCGGTATAGATCAACCCTAAATCGTCGATATGCCTGGTGATGGAATTGTACGGGCCGTAAATGGGCCGCCCGTTCCCCTTCATATTTTCGACGCCGATAGCAGAAACAATGCCCCATTTGTCGCTTAAGGCGATGCTGCCCTGGATATCGCCCCCGCCGCCAACGCTATAGTCGTTATTGGAAAATGGCTTGTTGACGTCGAATGCGAAGCCAATGCCGCTTCGTGCCTGGCCGCGGGCCGTAATGGATATAAAAAATAGAAAGATGATGAGTAATACCCTTGTAGATCGCATAAAGAAGTAGGGTATCTGCGGCTAAGATAGACAACCTTTGACGTTTTATCAAAGCTATCATATAAGACTTCCGAAGTTTTCAAAACTTCGGAAGTCTAAATTCATCATTTGCACATCAAACTCATCCCACCAGCTTCTTATACTTCAACCGATGCGGCGTAACATCCCCAATGCGCTTCTTCCTGTTCTCCTCATAAGCCGTATAATCTCCTTCAAAGAAATACACCTGCGAGTTACCCTCGAACGCCAAAATATGCGTGCAAACCCTATCCAGGAACCAGCGGTCGTGGCTGATGATTACCGCGCAGCCGCCAAAGTTTTCCAGGGCTTCTTCCAGCGAACGTAAGGTGTTCACGTCGATATCGTTGGTTGGCTCATCAAGTAACAGCACGTTCGATCCTTTTTTCAACGTGATGGCCAGGTGCACCCGGTTACGTTCACCACCTGATAATACACCAACTTTCTTTTGCTGATCGGCGCCGTTAAAATTGAACTTGGACACGTAAGCCCTTGAGTTGAGCGGCTTATGGCCGACAATAATATTATCCAAACCGTCCGTAATGTTTTCCCAAACCGATTTATTTGGATCCAGGTCATCATGCATCTGGTCCACATAACCTAATGCCACGGTTTCACCCACGCGGAAGGTGCCTGCGTCCGGTTTGTCCTGCCCGGTAATCAGGCGGAAAAGGGTTGTCTTACCAGCACCATTCGGCCCGATGATACCCACGATGCCCGCTGGTGGTAATGAGAAGCTCAGATTCTCAAATAATACCTTGTCGCCATAAGCCTTGGTAACGCCACTGGCTTCTATCACCACATTACCCAAACGTGGTCCGGGTGGAATGAACAACTCCAGTTTTTCTTCGCGGTCCTTCGTTTCTTCGGATGCCAGTTTCTCGTAGTTGGCCAAACGGGCCTTGCCTTTGGCTTGCCGGGCCTTGGGCGCCATACGCACCCATTCCAGTTCGCGTTCCAAAGTTTTCTGGCGTTTGCTTTCGGTCTTTTCTTCCTGTGCCAAACGTTTAGCTTTTTGGTCGAGCCATGAGGAATAATTTCCCTTCCATGGGATGCCTTCGCCACGGTCGAGCTCCAGTATCCAACCGGCTACATTGTCGAGGAAATATCGGTCGTGCGTTACGGCGATAACCGTCCCTTTATATTGTTTCAAATGCTGCTCCAGCCAGTCGATCGACTCCGCATCCAGGTGGTTGGTGGGCTCATCCAGCAGCAGCACATCCGGTTCCTGTAAAAGCAGGCGGCACATAGCCACACGGCGGCGCTCACCACCCGATAATACAGCTATTTTAGTATCCGGTTCCGGGCAGCGCAGAGCATCCATGGCCCTTTCGAGCTTCGTATCCAATTCCCAGGCATTTACCGCATCTATCTTATCCTGCAATTCGCCCTGGCGCGCCATCAGCTTATCCATGGCATCCGGGTCGCTGTAAACTTCTTCGAGGCCAAATTTTTCGTTGATTGCTTCGTACTCCTTTAATATTGCCGTGATCTCTGAAACCCCTTCTTCAACCACTTCGCGCACCGTTTTATTCGGATCCAATTCCGGTTCCTGCGCCAAAAAACCAACGCTGTAACCCGGTGAGAAAACCACTTCGCCCTGGTGCGATTTATCGAGCCCGGCGATGATCTTTAATAACGATGATTTACCCGAACCATTGAGGCCGATCACACCGATTTTGGCCCCATAGAAGAACGACAGGTATATATTCTTTAAAACTTGCTTCTGTGACAGGTATATCTTGTTGACCCCGGCCATTGAAAAAATTATCTTTTCGTCAGACATCTTTTAATTATTGAGTTATTGATTTATCGAATTATGAATAATGAAAACGGGTTATCGCTGAGCAATACCCATTCAATAATTCAGTAATTCAGTTATTAATTGGGAGATGGCAAATATAGTTTTTAGTCCGGAAGTCCGCATAAGTCCGGAAGTCCGAAAGATTAATTTGTTGATAGTTAAAAAATCGTATCACGATGCGTCTTTCGGACTTACGCGGACTTTCCAACTTCCGGACTCCAAATTGTAACATTTCGCTCTAACTCTCCGTCTTAATAATAACAATTTGATGCTAAAACACGTTCTTATAACTTTCGGACTTACGCTGACTTCCGGACTTATGCGGACTCCAAAAATCAACTAAAAGTTTTGTGGAAATCTTGATAACTATTTGAGATATTTACAATCATTTTTGATTCATTTGCGTATAAGAGAATGTACAACCAGTTAGCGTTCTTTTAATAATGCCGTAATGTCATGTCCAATGACGAAATGCCTGTTATAACAGCTAAATTAGGCTGAATAATCGCAACAAGTCTTAAACTTTTGCGTTAAGAGAAGGTCAAATGAGTAAGTTTCAGCCACTTACTATCAGTTGTAAGGAGTTTTTTAGGTTTTTGTTCATTATTTTCTTTGTATAAAGTTTATCTTTAATAGATTGCGCATCATAATAATGTCTGTTTTTTGAGGTGCAAAAAAGTTGGCAGCATTGTTGCATTGCGTAATGATACGCCTGCCGGGGAAACTAAATGATATGCAGGGACGTACATAATTTTTGAAAGGTATTATATGGAAGCTAAATTTTCGCCACGGGTAAAGGATGTGATACAGTATAGCAGGGAAGAGGCGTTGCGTCTCGGCCACGACTATATTGGTACCGAACATCTGCTCCTTGGGCTCATCCGCGACGGCGACGGTATTGCCATCAAGCTGCTTAAGGGCCTTGGCGTCGATACCACCAAACTGCGCCGCGCAATTGAAGACGCTGTGAAGGGGACGATCGGTACGAACGTGAACATCGGCAGCATCCCGCTGACTAAACAAGCGGAAAAAGTATTAAAGATAACTTATCTCGAAGCCAAAATATTTAAAAGCGATGTGATTGGTACAGAACACCTGTTGCTGTCTATCCTGCGCGATGAGGACAATATTGCCTCGCAGATATTATTGCAATTCAACGTTAACTACGAGATTTTTAAAGGCGAAGTGGAATCGCACAAGAATGATGTGACCGACGAAATGCCGGGTTCACCTACAGGCGGCGAGGATGAATTTAAAGAAGACGATTCGTTCAGCCAGCCTAAAAAAGTATCCGACATCAAATCCAAAACCCCTGTACTCGACAATTTTGGCCGCGATTTGACCAAAGCTGCCGAAGATGGCCGTTTGGATCCTATTGTTGGTCGCGAGAAGGAGATTGAACGGGTATCGCAGATACTCTCGCGCCGCAAAAAGAATAACCCGATCCTGATCGGGGAACCTGGTGTGGGTAAATCGGCCATTGCCGAAGGTTTGGCCCTGCGCATCGTACAGCGTAAAGTTTCGCGCGTATTGTTCAACAAACGCGTGGTTACTTTGGACCTGGCTTCATTGGTTGCCGGTACCAAATACCGCGGCCAGTTTGAAGAGCGCATGAAGGCCGTGATGAACGAACTGGAAAAATCACCTGATGTAATTTTATTTATCGACGAAATTCATACGATTGTTGGCGCAGGCGGCGCTTCAGGCTCGCTTGATGCTTCTAATATGTTTAAACCGGCCCTGGCACGCGGAGAGATCCAATGCATTGGCGCGACGACATTAGACGAGTATCGCCAGTATATTGAAAAGGACGGAGCTTTGGACCGCCGTTTCCAGAAGGTAATGGTTGAGCCGGCTACGCCTGATGAAACCATTGAGATATTAACCCGCATTAAGGATAAATACGAAGAGCATCACGGTGTAACCTACACACCAGAAGCGATCAACGCCTGCGTGGCCTTAACCGCCAGGTATATTACCGATCGTTTCCTGCCGGATAAAGCTATTGATGCCCTGGACGAATCGGGTTCACGTGTGCACTTGACCAATATCCATGTTCCGCAGAACATTTTGGATGTGGAAGCCAAGATCGAACAGATCAAGATTGAAAAGAACAAGGTTGTTCGCAGCCAGAAATACGAGGAAGCCGCCAAACTGCGCGATACCGAAAAACATTTGCTGGAGGAATTGGAGCAGGCTAAGGCGGTGTGGGAAGCAGAGACTAAATCAAAACGCTATACCGTAACCGAAGAGAACGTTGCCGAAGTGGTGGCCATGATGACCGGTATCCCGGTGCAACGTGTGGGCCAGGCCGACAGTCAGAAGCTGTTGAATATGTCGGAAACTATCTCGGGTAAGATCATCGGCCAGGAAGAGGCGATCAAGAAATTGACCCGTGCTATCCAGCGTACGCGTGCCGGTTTGAAGGATCCAAAGAAACCGATAGGCTCATTTATATTCCTGGGTCCTACAGGTGTTGGTAAAACTGAACTGGCTAAAGAATTGGCCAGGTTCATGTTTGATACCGAGGATGCTTTGATCCAGATTGACATGAGCGAATACATGGAAAAATTCGCCGTATCCCGTTTGGTTGGTGCGCCTCCGGGCTACGTAGGATATGAAGAAGGCGGACAGCTTACTGAAAAAGTACGCCGCAAACCGTACGCCGTAATCCTGCTGGATGAGATCGAAAAGGCTCACCCGGATGTGTTCAATATCCTGTTGCAGGTGCTTGACGAAGGTCAGCTGACCGATTCACTGGGCCGCAAGGTCGATTTCAGGAATACGATCATCATCATGACCTCGAACATCGGCGCACGCCAGTTGAAGGATTTCGGACAGGGTGTGGGTTTCACCACCGCTGCCAAAACCAACCAGGCTGATGCGCATTCAAGGGGTGTGATCGAGAACGCACTGAAACGTGCTTTCGCTCCCGAGTTCCTGAACCGTATCGACGACGTGATCGTGTTCAACTCGCTTGGCAGAGAAGAAATATTCAAGATCATCGATATTGAGTTGGGACATCTGTTTGGCCGCGTAAATACGCTGGGTTACAAGATCACTTTGACCGATAATGCCAAAGACTTCATCGCCGACAAAGGCTTTGACTCACAGTTTGGCGCACGTCCGCTCAAGAGGGCCATCCAGAAATACCTGGAAGACCCAATCGCAGAAGAAATTCTGAAAGGTGAGCTCACCGAGGGCGATACCATGGAAGTTGACTACGATAAGGAAGCCGACCAGA
>Ga0206934_1196_pt1 | contig 15702 bp, 14 predicted proteins | sample Alteio_BWOrgHeat_16_FD_152932 | JGI IMG/M metagenome (GOLD analysis project Ga0206934, IMG submission 152932) | Enriched cells from forest soil in Barre Woods Harvard Forest LTER site, Petersham, Massachusetts, United States -... | ecosystem: Environmental > Terrestrial > Soil > Temperate forest >...
GGAAGCGGCGGAATCATCGAGCACCGTTACGGGTGTCAACAATGATCGCGGCGACGTTAGCTGGCAGGGCAAAGATCCTGCATCGTCCGACTATTTCGGCAGCATCCGTGTTACCACCGATTACGGCAAAACGGTCGGGTGGCAGTTTGCCGAAGGCAGGGACTTTGCCAACGGGAATACAGCCGATTCGTTATCGATAGTGCTTAACGAAGCTGCCGCAAAATATATGGGATTCAAAAATCCCCTCGGCCAGGTCATCCATTTAGGCAACAGGGACCTGACGGTTATCGGCGTTATCAAAAATATGGTGATGGAATCGCCATACGATCCGGTTAAGCAAACCTTATTCTATCTGGGGCGCGGTCCGTTTGATGATGTGCTTATCAAAGTCAATCCGAATTCGAGCACACACGAAGCGTTGGGTAAAATCGCGGCCGTCTGCAAAACTTATTCGCCATCGGTACCATTTACCTATCGCTTTGCCGATGATGATTACGCCAAAAAATTCGCCACAGAAGAGCGGGTTGGCAAACTGGCGAGCTCCTTCGCCGGCCTCGCCATCTTTATCAGTTGTCTGGGCCTGTTTGGTATGGCATCTTTCATGGCCGAGCAACGCGTAAAGGAAATTGGCGTGCGCAAAGTATTAGGCGCATCTGTGTTTGGCTTGTGGCGATTGATGTCGACGGATTTTGTAATGCTGATTTTGATCTCACTTTTGATTGCTATGCCGGTGGCTTACAATTTCATGCATCAATGGCTTCAGCATTATACTTATCATACGGGCATATCGTGGTGGGTATTTGCGGCAACGGGCGCCGGGGCAATCCTGATCACGCTGTTGACAATAAGCTACCAGAGTATTAAATCGGCGTTGGCGAACCCGGTAAAGAGTTTGAGAAGCGAATGATATCTTTATTGTTTGTACCGTTTCATATCCTTGAATCCATATACATTCCATATCAGCATTTATGACGCCCTATTCTTTGGGGCGTTGTTTATTGGTGTTACTTTTATCCTGCTTTTATGGTTCACGGGGAGAGTAAACAGGGGCGCCAATCGGTTTTTGGCCCTTGCGCTGCTTGTAGCTGTTTTGTGGATGGCCCGAATGTTGGCTATTGACGCCGGTTTGGTTTATTATTTTCCTTTTTTGAACCGGCTGCCATTACAGTTGTCGCTGGCGCTTGGCCCGCTTATCTATTTTTATGTACTTAAAATAATCCGGCCTGAATATGATTTCCGTACCAGGGATTTGCTGCACTTCAGCCCGCTATTATTTGAGCTGGCCGCCCGGGGGATTGAGATCGGGCAACTGAGTCCTGTATTGCATGTAACGGCATTTATTTCTGTTAGCGTTTACTTGTACTTAAGCCACGGGTTAATCAAACATTTTTACAAACAACAAAGCTTTATCGATGGCGACCGGTACCGGTACAAGTTGCGATGGCTGCGTAATTTGTTGACTCGCTTTGAAGCATTGTGGTTATTGTGGGTCCCCATTTCAGTTGCAGATTATTTTTTTTACCATCAGCACTTAAGCATACAGGTTTATTACACTTTCTACCTGCTTTTAATGTCCATGATCATTTACATGGCCGTGAGAGCGCATTTAAGAACGGAACTCAGCTTGCAAGCAGATGCATCACCTGTCTTAAAGCAATTGCAGCCGGCTGATCTGAAGCAAAAAGGAAACTGGGTAAAGCGCATAGTTAAAGAACGGCGTTATTATGAGGACCCGGAATTAACGCTGAGTTCCCTTGCTGATAAACTCGGACTGACCATTCATGAATTGTCCCGGATCATCAACACGGCGCTCAATAAAAACTTCCACGATTTTATCAGTGAATACCGCGTCGCGGATGTCGTCCTAAAAATGCAGGACCCGGCGTATGACCATATCACCCTGCTGGGCATTGCATATGATTCCGGCTTCAACGCAAAAAGCACTTTTAACAGGATATTTAAAGAAATGACCGGCATGAGCCCGGCGGAATACAAAACCCGGTTAAAAAAAGAGTTCCCAGTTTATAAACCGGGACGCCAACCCCAATTCGCGGCGATAATTTCGAATCATGAAACCACGCCAACGTGGTCTTCGTCGAAATCAAATCGCAATCTCATGATCAGAAATTATCTTAAAGTCGCCTGGCGCAATTTGCAAAAGAACAAGGCGCATACGTTTATCAATATATCGGGGCTGTCAGTTGGCCTGGCCTGCAGCCTGCTCATTCTGCTGTGGGTACAGAATGAAAAAAGCATCGACGGCTTTCACAGCGATCGTTTGTACAGGGTGTACGAAACCGTACATAATAGCGGGCAGGTAAGCGGCACCTATGATGGGCCGGGGCCTTTGGCTACGGAGCTGCCCAGAATCTACCCTGAGGTACAATATGCTGTCAGTATGGGTTTCGGCGAGTTCAGCACTTTCCAGGTAGGTGATAAGGTATTGAAGGAGGCCGGAAATTCAGCCGGGCCCGATTATTTTAAAATGTACAATTACAAGCTGCTGCAGGGCACGCCGCAAACAGCATTGAACACGCCCTCCAGCCTGGCCATTTCGAGAAAAATGGCCGAGGATTTTTATGGCAGCCCCGCAAATGCTATCGGTAAAGCTATCCGGTATCAGAACAATCAAAACTTTACAGTAACGGCGGTATTTGAAAACCTCCCCCATAATGCCTCTTTAACCTTTGATTTTTTGACCAACTGGGACGTGTTCCTCAGCAACAATACCTGGGCAAGGGATATGGGTAATAACGGCCCGGCATGTTATGTGCTGCTGAAAAACAATGCGAACGCCGCGCTGCTTAATAATAAGATGCATGAATTTTTCGATCACTTTTTCCATGTAAACCGTAAAACGCAGCCATTTTACATCGACCTGGCCATACAACCTTATGCGGAAACATATCTGGATAACGATCTAAGCACAGGCAGACCGTCAGGCGGCAGGATCGAAACTGTCCGCCTTTTCAGCCTGATCGCCGTCTTTATACTCCTCATCGCCTGCATCAATTTCATGAACCTGACCACGGCCCGTTCGGTGAAACGCGCGCGGGAAGTTGGGGTAAGGAAAGCCGTTGGTGCATTACGCTCGTCGCTTATCCAGCAATTTATCGGGGAGTCAATGATGATAACAACGATTGCGGTCACGTTTTCGCTGGCATTAGTTATGGTATTGCTGCCTGTTTTTAATGAAGTGACGCAAAAACAGATTAGCCTTCCTTTTTTTCAATGGCAGTTTTGGCTAACGGTCGTTTCAATAACATTGGTTACCGGGCTGATATCCGGAAGCTACCCGGCCCTGTTTATGTCGTCGCTTAACCCGGTCAAGGTGCTGAAGGGCGCATTGAAGCTCGATACCGGAACCACAATATTCCGCAAAGGGCTAGTTGTATTTCAATTTGTGTTGTCGGCTGTATTGATCACTGGTACGGTTATCATATCGCGCCAGATGAACTATATTCAATCGCGGTACCTGGGCTATGATAAGGCAAACCTGGTGTACGTGAGCACTGAAGGGGAGATCGCAAAAAAATACCCGCTTTTTAAACAGGAACTGCTTAGTAACACGAATATTTTGTCGGTGAGCAGGATAAACACCGCGCCCCAGGATATCTACGGCAGCACAGGCGCCGTTGGCTGGATAGGGAAAGATACCACGAGGATAGACATGTTTACACAGATTTCGGTGGGATATGATTTTATGAAAACCATGAAACTGGAAGTGGCCGGGGGGCGTGACTTCTCAAAAGACTACCCTACTGATACCAATAATTTTATTCTGAATGAAACGGCTGTAAAGGCTACCGGTTACAAAGATCCGATAGGCAAACCTTTCCGGTTATTCCGCAGGCGGGGTACTATCATAGGCGTGGTTAAGGATTTTAATTTCCACTCCATGAACACCAAAATAGGCCCTATCGTGTTTCATTATGATGAAAACACCGACGGCGTCGCATTGATCAGGATGCAACCCGGAAAGACCCGTGAAGCATTAGCTGGCATCGAGAAATTATGCAAAGAGATTAATCCCGCATTTCCGCCAACCTGGTATTTCGTGGATCAGGAATACCAGAAGATGTACCAGAACGAACAAGTGATCAATAAGCTGGCAGATGCTTTTTCCTTCTTAGCCATCTTCATTTCATGCCTGGGATTATTAGGCCTTGCCATGTTTACAGCCGAGCAGCGCCTTAAAGAGATCAGTATCCGCAAAGTGCTCGGTGCCAGCATAAGCACACTTTTTGCGCTGTTGTCGCGCGAGTTTATTGTTTTGGTATCGATCGCCTTTGTTCTTGCCATCCCGATCAGTTGGTACGCGATGAATAAATGGCTTCTGAATTATGTTTATCACACGCCGCTGCAATGGTGGATGTTTGCCCTATCGGATGGTTTGATCTTACTGATAGCACTTGCGACGATCAGTTTCCAGGTGATTAAAGCAGCCTTGGTAAATCCGGTCAGGAGCCTTCGGTCTGAGTGATTGGTTAACCGGTGATTGGTTATTAGCTTTAGATAAATATTTTTGTAAGCGCGTTAAGCCGGTACCGTCGATGTTGCTATACAGCGCCCATTAAAAACAAATGACAATGGCATCCGTTAGTAAAATATGGACACGCCAAAAGAAAAAATAACCAAACCGGCCAGCGATGATCCCTGGCGGGAAGCTAAGGGTCATCCAAATGGCCCCAGCCTGATGGAGATGCTGAATGGCAGAGAAGAAATTAAACTGCGGGGTGAAACTCCTCAGGAGGAAAAGCCGGAGGGTACTGATCACCCTACCGAAGAGGAGAAAGGTTAAAGGCTGGCCAGGTGAAAAATATAAAGGCGAAAGGATATAAAACCTTTCGCCTTTAGCCAATCTACTTTTACCTCTAAATTAGCAGTACTGCTCAAACGCGTTGATCAAATTATCGGCGATCATTTGTGCAGGGCGGCCCTCGATCTGGTGACGCTCGATCATGTGAACCAGCTTACCATCCTTAAACAGCGCCATTGCCGGGCTTGATGGTGGATATGGCAGCATATAGGCACGCGCCTTGTTAACCGCATCGGCTTCCATACCGGCAAAAACGGTAACCATTTTGTCGGGGTGCTTTTCGTTTTTAACAGCCATACGTGCCGCTGGGCGGGCCATGGCGGCAGCGCATCCGCAAACCGAATTCACCATTACAAATACGGTGCCTTCACTTTCAACGGCCCTGGTCACCGACTCAGCATCCTTTAACTCTTCAAATCCTACGCTGGTCAGCTCTTCCCGCATCGGGGCGACCAAATATTCAGGGTACATCATATTTGTTTTCTAATAGTTTTTTACAAAGTTAAACAATCATTTTTATTCGAAAATATGATAAGTGTAATGTTAACATTTAGGTGACCAAATTCGTAAAAGTCCTGAGCGACATTGCATACATTCAGCGTGATTAATTAAATGTTAAATTTTCGAAATATTTTAGGTTTTTGTGCGTCTATTATTATATATTGCATACCCCAACCCAGCACAAAACGACGTATGAACCTAAAACTGACCAATTTTAGCACGATCATTATTGTCAACAAAAACCAGGAGCAAACCAAGGCCATCCGGGTTAAAACCAAGCACCTGAACAGGATGAAACATTATGTAACCGGTATCATTGCAGTTATTCTCGTGCTCGCCGGAACCATTGTTTATCTCAGCACAAAAGACAATAAACGGGAACAGGAGAAACAAGCCCTGCTCTCGCAAATAGCGCAGCTTAAAAGTAAACTGCCGGCATCTGAAGCAGCGGCTCTGACCGATATTACCAACCCCAATAAGGGCTCGGCACAAACTTATATCGAATCCATACAGGCCAAGCTGCAAAAGATCAATGATTATTTGAGGAAACGCGGTTTGAAGGGCTTCTCGACCAAAGATGTGGGCGGTGATAATTCGGCCGACGCCAAACTGAGCGATAACGAAAAATTTTCACTTTACGACGAATATCTTAGCCGCCTGCTCAACAGCGTTGCGTTTACGCCGATGGGCTATCCAAGATTGAGCTCGATCACCTCAGCATTTGGATATCGCAGCGATCCCTTCGATACTGGAAACGCCGAACTGCATCCGGGTATCGATTTCCGTGGGGCCAAAGGAGACCCCGTACATGTAACGGCTGATGGCCGGGTAGCCTTTACCGGCCGAAAAGGGGGCTACGGCAATTGCATCATCGTACAGCATAAGAACGATTTTCAAACACTATAAGGCCATCTGTCACATATCGACGTGCAGGAAGGGCAAGAGGTAAAAACCGGCGACGTGATTGGTAAAGTGGGCTCAACAGGCCGCTCTACAGGTACACATTTGCATTACGAGGTGCGTAAGAACGGCAAACCGATTAACCCGGTTAAGTTTCTGACGCTGAATAATTGATGGTTATTTAACTAGTTAACCGGTTGACTAGTTAACTGGTTAACAAAACAAAAAACATGTTTTCAAAAAAGAACAAAGTAGAGCTGGATCAGCAGGCAATTTCAACCTTCCTGAGCGAAGGTTGTGTGATTGAGGGGAACATGAAAGCACCTGCTTTTGTGCGGATAGAGGGGCAGATCAATGGCGACGTAACAATTGACGAAGGCCTGATCCTTGGTGAAAAGGGTGTGATAACCGGAAACGTTGTGACCAAAGAAATGATTGTTTACGGCACCGTACATGGCAATATCAATACCCATTCGTTAGAGATCAGGAGCACGGGCCGCATCACCGGCGATATCAAAACCCAGGTATTGCAGGTAGAACCGGGCGGCACCCATAACGGCAAATTGTCCATGTCGGCAGGTGTGCCTGAAGCTAAGCAGAAGCATGCCAAGCCGGAATTGGTGAATGCCTGATGTATAAGAAATTGGGAGCCGCCCGAGTGGACTCACCCGGTCGTGCTTCGCCGACCACCCTCTCTCCGCAAGCGGAAAGAGGATTTTTGTTTTTGGAAAATCCGGAATGATCCCCGTCCCGTCATCCTGATTTCATTAAGATATTTCTATTGCGTATTTTTGCGCGTAAATCAAACATGAATATGTCGTCATCATTAGAAACTACTTTTGTTAAATCGAAAGTAAAGGATATGTCGCTGGCCGAATGGGGCCGCAAAGAAATAGGCCTGGCCGAAGCTGAAATGCCGGGCTTAATGGCCCTGCGTGCCGAGTATGGACCGTCGCAGCCGCTTAAAGGTGCGCGCATTGCAGGCTGCCTGCACATGACCATTCAAACCGCGGTTCTGATCGAAACACTCCAGGCACTGGGTGCCGAGGTTACCTGGTCGTCATGTAACATCTTCTCGACCCAGGATCATGCCGCTGCGGCGATCGCTGCCGCCGGAACTTCAGTTTATGCCTGGAAAGGTATGAACGCTGAAGAATTCGACTGGTGCATCGAGCAAACTTTGTACTTTGGCGAAGATCGTCAGCCATTGAACATGATCCTCGATGACGGTGGCGACCTGACCAATATGGTATTGGATAAATACCCTGAACTGGTTGCAGCCATCAAGGGTCTTTCTGAAGAAACTACCACAGGTGTTCACCGTTTATACGACAGGGTTAAAGCCGGTACTTTGCCGATGCCTGCCATCAACGTAAATGACTCGGTTACCAAATCGAAATTCGATAATAAATACGGCTGCCGCGAGTCGCTGGTAGATGCTATCCGCCGCGCAACCGACGTGATGCTGGCTGGTAAAGTGGCGATCGTTTGCGGTTTCGGCGACGTGGGCAAAGGCTCTGCTGAATCGTTGAGCAGCGCCGGTGTTCGCGTAATCGTGACTGAGATCGACCCTATCTGCGCATTACAGGCCGCTATGGAGGGTTACGAAGTGAAGAAACTTTCGACCGCCATTGCTGAAGCCGACATCCTGGTAACTGCTACCGGTAACTGCGATATCGTGCGTGAAAAGCACTTCCGCGCTTTGAAGGATAAGGCTATCGTATGTAACATCGGCCACTTTGATAACGAGATTGATATGGCCTGGTTGAACTCCACCTATGGCAACACCAAGATCGAGATCAAACCGCAGGTAGATAAATACACTATCGACGGTAAGGACCTGATCGTATTGGCTGAAGGTCGTTTAGTGAACCTGGGTTGCGCAACCGGTCACCCAAGCTTTGTAATGAGCAACTCGTTCACCAACCAAACTTTAGCTCAATTGGAGCTTTGGTTAAATGGTGATAAATACGAGAACAAGGTTTATACGCTGCCAAAACATTTGGACGAAAAAGTAGCCCGTTTGCACCTGGCCAAAATCGGTGTGGAGCTGGAAGAACTGGATCAGCACCAGGCCGATTATATCGGTGTACCGGTTGCGGGTCCGTTTAAGCCGGAGTACTACCGTTACTAAGGTGAAAGGATAAAGGCGAAAGGTTTTCCTGAAAATAAAGGCATGGTTGAGAGACCGTGCCTTTTTTGTTAACCTATCTTATCAATGCGGATTCTCGCATAATATCGTGTTTTTAACAGGAATTTTATTCCGGCATTAAAGGATCCGTATCCCAAATAAGTTAACCTGAATCTGCATCCTCCAAAGTCAAAATCATAAGTTGAATTAACGTTGGGAAACAACACTGTGCTGTTTTTTATACCCGGCAAAGGGGTGCCATTGTTATTAATCTCGATCACTGCCTTATTGTTATCCGCAGTTAGGTCTATTAAAACAATACGCAATGTTGTATTCCCAGGATTTATGAAATAAGGTTTGCTGCTGTTAAAAGACTGATAAACGGCATATTCATGAGTTGTGACGCCACAGTAGGTTTGCGGCGAAACGTAAGGAGCTGGGCTTGCATACGCTGATGGAAATAACAAAAGTACTGGATTTGAAGACGACTCCCTGACATTCAAACCTGTTTCTTTTAGCACTTTCTGACTATCAGAGGGCTGCTTACCGCCGCTATCCCCATGAATCGTCACCCATAACAGGCAAAACACACACGGTATGTAAAGCAATATAAATATTATCAAACGCATCGTCGCTTTCATATCCGGAATAAGCAGCTTAATGGCTGATAGCAGGAAATATAAGAAAACGCCGGCGCCCCCGCCTGCGGTGAGCAATTCTTTATAATCCATGACTTAAGTTTAAGGGTAATGACCAATTAAATATAAGGTAATACCTTAAAAAAAGTATACGTGTTTTCACGCATTTTGGAGGGTGAAAACACCCGATTTAAGAATTTTTGCTCAGGGAACAATACTTACTGTTTTTTCAAAATCTTTTAGGAAAATCAAAATAAATTTGCGTAAGTAAATACTTACCTATATCTTTGTAAGCAAATGCTTACGTATTTATGCGCAGAGATGTATTCCAGGCGATAGCCGACCCAACAAGACGAGAGATTATGGCCCTGCTGGCCACGCAGCCATTGAACCTAAACGCACTGGCCGATAATTTTAACATCAGCCGGCCGGCGGTTTCGCAGCAAATCAAAATATTGACAGAGTGCGGCTTGGTGGTGATCAGGCAGCAGGGACGCGAACGGTATTGCGAGGCTAAATTTGAAGAGTTGCGGGAAGTGGCCGATTGGGTAGCGAAGTACCGGAAGTTCTGGGAATCGAGTTTTGATGCACTTGATAGCCTGCTGGAAAATCTGAAAGCCGAAGAGAAAGCAAATAAAAAGAAAAAATAACCGTCACACATTAACCACAACATACTATGGCAACTAAAAATGAGACCGTAATTAAAGTTGAGCCCGGCAAGCAGGAGCTGTTCATTACCCGGGAGTTTGAGGCGCCGCGCGAACTGGTGTTCCGCGCCTTTACTGAGTCGCAGTTGATTGAAAAATGGCTCGGCCCTTGCAAGTTAACGATGAAGATCGATAAACTAGGGCCAGAAGGCGGCTCCTGGCGCTTCGTGCACTACGACGAAGCAGGCAATGCCTACGGCTTTCACGGCGTGACGCACGAATCTACGGCGCCGGAACGCCTCATCCGCACATTTGAATTTGAGGGCCTTCCCGAAAAAGGGCATGTATCGCTCGAAAAGGCAACATTTGAAGCACTCCCCGGCGACCGGACCAGATTGGTAATGCATAATGTTTTCATGTCGGTTGAAGACAGGGACGGCATGGTGCAGGCAGGTATGGAATACGGCGTCCGCGAATCGCATGAAAAACTGGATGACCTGTTCGCGCAGATGCTGCAGCAGGCTTGATTAGAAGCACAAAGCTGAAAGCAGAAAGACCAAAGCTTTCTGCTTTCAGCTTTAGTCTTTCTCCTTACATCACCGCAATACACTCCACCGATATCAAAATATTACCCGGGAAAGGCATCACCTGCGGCGCACTGCGGGCAGGTGGATTTTCGGGAAAGAAATGGCCGTAAACTTTATTGATCACCGAAAAATCGGGATCGGCGCCGGTTACCATAAATACGGTTGTTTTTACTACCCTGTCCAGGTTGCTGCCTGCTTCTTCAACAATGGTTTGCAAGTTGCGAAATGCCTGCCAGGCCTGCTCTTCGTAATTGTCGCTGATGAGCTTACCGGTCTCAGGGTTCATGCCGGCCATGCCGGATACAAATACCATATTGCCGGCTATTACAGCCTGGGGTATAAAAGGATTAAGACGCGGAACTTTTGGCGTATTGAAGCTTGTTTTTGAGGTCATGGTAGGTGAATTCTAAATGCTAACTCTAAAATACTAATAGATTGCGTTTTCCGCAAAATCATTGCGCTTGCTTTTCTTCATCCTCCACGGTGCTGCTCAGGTCGTACAGCAGCCATTGTTTTTCGGATATCTGCTTGGTTTTTGAGCGCAGCAAATTGATAAAATCATTTACACCAACGGGTTCATTGCCGTTGCCGTGTATTAAAACTATACTGCCATCCTGCGCCCGTTGCCCCTTAGCCAGCCAGGCATCCGACCCGATCGGGATAAGGCCATAGTCGGTTATTTTATAAACCAGCTGCTGATCAGATACCAGCCCCGGGAAGCGAAAAAATGCCGAGGGTATTAGCCCGTTCTTAAGCATCAGTTTTTCGGTGGCAAGCACCTCGTAATTGATATCGGTACCGGGCTCAAGCAGGAAATTATCCTTCAGCGCGGCTGTTTTGCTAACGCGATGGTTATAAGAATGATTCACCCAGGTAATACGTATCTCGCCTTCGTCGCGTAGTTTTTTGAGCCATTCCAGGTCCTGTTTATGGCTCAGCATCCACAACCCGCTAACCGAAAGTGCGATAGGCGCGGGCTTCTCCACCTTCTTAAACTCGTTGAACATATCAATGAATATGCGACGGTCGAGCGGCTTGTGCGAAGGGCAAAGGTCGGCAGTAAGGCTTATGCCCGTTTCAGTGGGCATACCGCGCTCTATGCCAGCATCCTGTATCGTTACCGATTGCTTCTCGACCTGGCTGACAGCTTTTACATAAGGCGTATTACGGAAATAGCTCCGGGCCTGCTCCAATGTCATTTCCTTCACCTGGTAAAAGCTGGTCTCATTTACCTTAGTTTGAAGCGTTTGCGGGTTGAGCAGTAAAAAATAATCGCGGCCGCTGTCTTCAAAACGGCGCAGGATGAGCCAGTCCTGCGGGTAATTATGCGCCCAGCCATAAAATATGCGATAGTTGGTGATATTAAGGAAGTTTTGCTGAGCATGGCAAAAAGAAGTAACGACTAAAAACAGAAATATCAAAAAGAATCTAAGTTTATTCATATCAGTTTCAAAAATAAACGAATCGTGAGATTGTTGAATGCAGTTAAATAAGGAATAGTGATATTTACCATCGCGTGCTTAGCAAAGCGTCAGAAAAAATAAATCCGAAATTGAAAATCCGAGATTCGAAATCAATATGACCCGTTTATCCGTCAATATTAATAAAATTGCCACATTACGCAACTCGCGCGGTGGGAATAATCCCGACCTGGTACAGGCAACCAAAGATTGCGAACGATTCGGCGCGCAGGGAATCACGGTACATCCGCGGCCCGATGAGCGTCATATCCGCTATCATGATGTTTTCGATCTCAAAAAGATCGTCACCACCGAGTTCAACATCGAAGGCAACTGCCAGGAGCAAAAATTCATCGACCTGGTGCTGGCCAATAAGCCAGAGCAGGTAACGCTGGTGCCCGATGCGCTGGGGCAGCTCACCTCGAACCACGGCTGGGACACCATCAAAAACCAGGATTACCTGAAGGGAATGATCAAAACATTTAAAGACGCTGGCATCCGGGTGTCTATCTTCGTGGACCCGGTGGTGGAAATGGTGGAAGCTGCGGCCGCTACAGGCACGGATCGTATAGAACTATATACCGAGGGATATGCCTCACATTATCACCAGGGCAAAGAAGCCGCTATCGCCCCGTACGTAAAAGCTGCCGAAGCTGCACAAAGGGTGGGCCTCGGGTTAAACGCCGGGCACGATCTCGACCTGCATAACCTTAAATATTTCGCGCAAAATATACCGGGCCTGGCCGAGGTGAGTATCGGCCACGCACTTATTTGCGATGCGTTGTATTATGGGTTGGAAAATACTATACAAATGTACCTCCGCCAATTGGCTTAATGGGCAATAGTGAGGTTGACCGCAATTCCTGGAGTAATTAACGTAGTTTTTTACTGTAAAACCACTGTCACTATCAGGTTACCCAATTGTTACTGACCGATCAAAATTGTACCTTTGCGCGATAATTAACGGGACACATTTTCATGAAGTTGAATACAGACTACCAGGAGAAATTTGAGAACCGGCATATCGCGCCAAATGAAGCAGATACCGCCGAAATGTTGAAGACCATAGGCGTAAGTTCGCTTGATGAATTGATAGCACAAACTGTACCTGCAAACATCCGGTTAAAGCAACCGCTCAATCTTCCTGCCGCAAAAAGCGAGTTCGATTATTTGAACACGCTGAAGCAAACCGCATCGAAAAACAAAGTATTCAAATCGTATATCGGGCAGGGTTATTATGATGTCATCGTGCCCGGTGTTATCCAGCGTAACATTCTCGAAAACCCGGGATGGTATACCCAGTATACCCCGTACCAGGCCGAAATTGCACAGGGCCGTTTGCAGGCCCTGCTTAATTTCCAGACCATGGTGATCGACCTAACCGGTATGGAAATAGCCAATGCCTCGCTTTTGGATGAGGGTACCGCGGCTGCGGAGGCCATGTTTATGCAATACAGCCTGCGCAAAAATCAGCATGCTAAAACCTTTTTCGTTTCGGAAGAAGTGTTCCCGCAAACCATCGATATCTTAAAAACACGTTCGGAACCTTATGGCATCGAACTGCTGATAGGCGACCACCGCACGGTTGAACTTAACGACGGCATGTTTGGCGCGATCGTCCAATACCCGGCAGGCGATGGCGAGGTATATGATTATACCGGCTTCGCCGCCAATGCACACGAAAAAGGCATCAAGCTGACCGTTGTTACCGATTTGATGAGCCTGGTGCTGTTAACGCCTCCGGGCGAATGGGGCGCCGATGTAGTAGTGGGCACCAGCCAGCGTTTCGGCGTGCCGATGGGATTTGGCGGACCACACGCAGCTTTTTTTGCCACTAAAGAAGAATATAAACGTTCGATACCCGGCCGTATCATTGGGGTTACTATCGACAGCGCAGGCAACTACGCATTGCGTATGGCACTGCAAACCCGCGAGCAGCACATCCGTCGTGATAAGGCTACTTCCAATATTTGTACCGCGCAGGCATTGCTGGCTATTATGGCTGGTATGTATGGCGTATATCATGGACCGGAAGGATTGAAACTGATCGCCGAGCGTATTCATGGCTTAGCCATCCTGCTTTCGAAATCGCTTGGCGAGCTTGGCTACAAACAGCAAAACGAAGTTTATTTCGATACGGTGAAATTCGATTTGGGCGAGTTGGTTGGTTCGATCCACGCTGAAGCGCTGAACAACGAAATGAACTTCCACTATAAGGGTTCGGAAGTTACTATTTCGATCGATGAGACCACTTCTCCCGAGGACGTCAAAACGATGGTGCGCTTCTTTGCCAAAGTTAAAGGCAAATCGTTGAGCGACGTGAATTTTGACGGTATTAAGGCTAATATACAAACGGTTATCCCGACTGCGCAGCAGCGTACGACCGCCTATCTGACGCACACCATTTTCAACACGCATCATTCAGAACACGAGATGCTGCGTTATATCAAATCGCTGGAGACGCGCGACCTGTCGCTGTGCCATTCCATGATCGCTCTCGGCTCCTGTACCATGAAGCTGAACGCGACCACCGAAATGGTTCCGGTTACCTGGGCCGAATTCAGCAAAATGCACCCCTTTGCCCCGGTGGACCAGGTAGGCGGCTATATGCAGCTGTTTGACGAACTGAACAACTGGCTTTCAGAGATCACCGGTTTTGCCGCTATGAGCCTGCAGCCAAATGCCGGCGCACAAGGTGAATATGCGGGCCTGATGGTGATCCGCGCTTATCATCATGATCGCGGTGAAGGGCATCGCAATATTGTATTGATCCCATCGTCGGCGCATGGCACCAATCCCGCTTCGGCAGCTATGGCGGGCATGAAGATAGTTGTGGTAAAATGCGATGATAACGGCAACATCGATGTAGCCGACCTGAAGCAAAAAGCCGAAGAGCACAAACACGATCTTTCCTGCCTGATGGTAACTTACCCCTCTACGCACGGCGTGTTTGAAGAAGCGATCATCGAAATATGCGACATCATTCACCAAAACGGCGGCCAGGTTTATATGGACGGCGCCAATATGAACGCGCAGGTTGGCCTCACCAGCCCGGCTAATATAGGCGCCGATGTTTGTCACCTCAACCTGCATAAAACATTCTGTATACCACACGGCGGTGGTGGTCCGGGTATGGGCCCTATCGGTGTGGCTAAGCACCTGGTTCCATTCCTGCCGGGTCATGCGGTGGTTGATATCGAAAAAGGCAAATCCATACACGCGGTTTCGGCAGCGCCCTGGGGTTCTGCTTCTATCCTCATTATTTCGCATGCTTACATCGCTATGATGGGCAGCGAAGGCCTGACCAATGCTACCAGGTATGCTATCCTGAACGCCAATTACATCAAGAGTCGCCTGAGCGATCATTATCCTATTCTATACACCGGTACGCATGGTCGTTGTGCTCACGAAATGATCCTGGATTGCCGCTCGTTCAAAAACTTCGGCATCGAGGTGATCGATATCGCCAAGCGCCTGATGGACTATGGCTTCCACGCGCCGACTGTTTCGTTCCCGGTTGCAGGCACCGTAATGGTGGAACCTACCGAATCGGAACCCAAAAGCGAACTGGATCGTTTCTGCGAGGCCATGATCGCTATTCGTCACGAGATAACCGACGTGGAAAAGGGCCAGTCAGACAAGGTAAACAACCCGTTAAAAAACGCGCCTCATACGGTTGCAGCGGTTACCGGGAACCATTGGGAGCATACTTATACCCGGCAAAAGGCAGCCTTCCCGCTTCCTTATGTGGCGGCCTACAAATTCTGGCCATCAGTAGGGCGCGTAAACGATACCTACGGCGACCGCACCCTGATATGTGCATGCCCGCCAATATCCGACTACGAATTTGAAGAAAGCGAAGTCACTACACCGGAGTTCGGCACCTGAAAAAGGCACTAAATAATTGTAATCTGAGGCTCCTTAAACGGAGCCTTTTTATAATTATAGGTTAAGCGAGAGACCAGTGTGTTCGCGCACTTAATTTTAAAGCAAATTTATTGGTAGATTAACGTTGAAAT
>Ga0206934_1197_pt1 | contig 15660 bp, 18 predicted proteins | sample Alteio_BWOrgHeat_16_FD_152932 | JGI IMG/M metagenome (GOLD analysis project Ga0206934, IMG submission 152932) | Enriched cells from forest soil in Barre Woods Harvard Forest LTER site, Petersham, Massachusetts, United States -... | ecosystem: Environmental > Terrestrial > Soil > Temperate forest >...
CGCCAGTTCCAGCTCACTTTGTAACACATTGCTCTGGGCGGTTATTACCTCCAGGTAGTTGGCCAGGCCGTTCTTAAACAACAGGTTGGAGTTGTTAATGGCCTGCTGTAAAGTTTTCAAACGATCGGCAGCGATAACCTGCTGCTCTTTCAGCTTGTCAATGCTTCTGAAACCTCACCGACCGCGTTCAGTACGGTTTGCCTGAATTCGATCACGGCTTTTTCGCGGTCAACTTTGGCAACTTCAAATTGCGTTTTCAGCTGTTTGTGGTCAACCAGCGGCTGCAAAACGCTTGCGCCAACTACCCCGAATAACGATGCAGGGATATTGAACCAGTTGCTGGCTTTGAAGGAGTTGATACCACCGTCGGCTGTGATGCGCAGGGCGGGGTACATTTCGGCTTTGGTAATGCCCACGTTAGCGTTGGCTATATTCAGCGCCAATTCTTTGGTCCGCACATCGGGACGGCGACCCAGGATGGCTGATGGCACACCGGTGGACAGATTATCGGCGAAGCTCATATCATTCAGCGACGCTGTTCTTTCCACCTTACCGGGAAGTTTGCCCGCTAATATTTGCAATGCGTTTTCCTGCAAGGTCATATCTCTTTCAAACTGCGGCACCAATTCGGCGGCGGCCTGGCGCTGTGCCTGGGCCTGCTGAACGGCGAGCACGGTTACCTGCCCGGCATTGTATTGTAGCTTAATAATGGTCAGTGTCGAATCGTTCAGGGCAACGTTGCGCTTGGCTATTCCAAGTTGTGCATCCAGCATCAACAGGTTATAATACCCCTGCGATACGCCGGCAACGATACTGGTTTGTACCAGCTTCCTGGCTTCCGTTGTTTGCAGGTAGGCTGCCAGCGCGGCTTTGCTCTGGTTGTGTATTTTGCCCCAGATATCAGCTTCCCAGGATAGCGAAACGTCAGCCTGGTAATTCTCGACATGCTTCGAGGTGATACCGGCTTCACTCAGGCTCGCTCCGTTTACGCTGTTGTCAGACGGGCGGGTGGTATTGGCCGAGATATTCAGATCAACCTGTGGTACATTGTTCCATTTGGTTTGTTTCAGCAAAAGCTGCGATGCCTCGATATTTTTGACAGCGATCTGCATGTCGTAATTTTTCAAAATAGCGCTGTCAATCAGTTTTTGGAGCGTAGGATCGGTAAAGAAACTCTTCCAGGGAATGTCAGCGACACTGCTGGTATCAGCCGTTTCGGCAACATTGCCGAAACTATTCGGTAATTCGGGTTTGGGCGTTTCTACATTTTTCGAAACGCTGCAGGCGGCCAGCAATAGTATCAGGCTCAACCCGCCTATATATTTTTTCATGGTTGTGATCAATTTAATTATATCATTTGTTTTGCCTCACCCAACCCTCTCCAACGGAGAGGGCTTTAAATTTAACCTCGCATTGAAGTCCTCTCCTTTGGAGAGGATTTAGGTGAGGCAAAAGAGGATTATTAGTTATACATTTTCTTCCTCCAGCGATGGTATAGATTCACCATTCAGCCGGTTATAGTTTTCGATATCGCCGTCGTTCAGCACATTAACCGGGATGCCGGTGATCCGTTCCTGCAAATGCTGGAAGATGACAAACAGTACCGGTATGATGAACAGGCCGAGTAAAACACCCGACACCATCCCGCCTGCGGCAGCAATACTGATAGAGTGGTTAACGAGGTGCTGGCTGCTGCCAGCGAAGGATTAAAACCCGGTGCAATTATTATCGATCATACCACTACCTCGGCCAAAGGTGCAATTGAGCGTACTGCTGCATGGAAACAACGCGGCTACACGTACGTGCACGCCCCTGTTTTTATGGGTCCGTCGAACGCGCTGGACAGCCGCGGCTATATGCTGGTATCCGGCGACCAGGCGGCTATCGGCAGGGTGGAGGCTGAACTGTCCAAAATGACCGGCAAGCTTATCAATTTTGGTACCGAAGAGGGGAAGGCCGCGGGCATGAAGCTGATCGGCAACCTGTTCCTGATATCGCTGACAGCAGGGTTATCGGATGCATTGGCCCTCGCCAAATCATTAAATATCCCGGCGGAAGACATTGGCGGTTTATTTGCGGCGTGGAACCCGGGATCGGGCGTACCGGCGAGGTTTAAACGGATCACCAGCGGCGACTTTGATAATCCTTCCTGGGAGCTCAGCATGTCGCGCAAGGATGCAGGTTTGATGATGCAGGCTGCCGCGGAAGGCGGAACACACCTGGCGGTAATACCGGGCATCGCCGCATTAATGGATGAGTGGATCGCTAAAGGCTACGGCAATAGTGATTGGACCGTTATCGCCAAAGACAACCTTTAAATGAGAGGATGTGAATGTGGTTTTCGCTTGTTAAAAAAAATAACTATAATTGTGCCGTGAAAAATTTGCCAATACACGTCCAGCAACAGCAGCCACAAAGCTGCAGAGGATAAGTATTGACCCGGCTAGGTACTTGAATCCTCTCAGCAATGCCGGGGGGGGATTTTTACTTTAGGGTAGTATGTCAATTGGGAGAATTATCAAACGCACTCCCTTATGGTGCAAGGGTAACATGTCAGATTCTGGTTCTGAAGATCGTGGTTCGAATCCATGTGAGGGAACAAAAAAAGCCCCCGGCTAAAACCGGGGGCTTTGCTTTTACAGGCGGTATGCGTTACTGCTTTTTCATCTCTACGCGGCGGTTCAATACCTTACCCGCATCGGTCGAATTGTCGGCTACCGGGTTATCGGTGCCATGGCCTTTGGCGGTTAGTTTGCTTGCCGGTATGCCGGAATTAACCAGGTAGGCCTTTACCGCATTGGCCCTGTCCTGCGATAGCACCTGGTTGTGTTCGGGCGTTCCTTCGATAGAAGCGTAGCCATTCAAAACAAAATTGACGGTGGTGTCCTTTTTCATTTCGATAGCGGCCTTATCCAGTATCGGGTAGGATTCGGTTTTCAATATACCTGAGTCGAACTCAAACTGGATATTAGTGAAGTTATAGTTCGGCGGGGCGGGAGCAGGTGGCGGCGCTGTTTGCACAGGAGCCGGAGCCGGCGCCGGTGGCGGCGGCGGAGGCGTTGGTTTACTTGTCGTTGTATCAACAGGTGTTTTTTGGATCTTCTTTTTCGAATGACACGCCTCAAGCGAAATAAATACGGATAAGATAATAATAGGTGTTAAAAGGGATCTTAGAATTTTCATAATAGCATTTAGTTAGTATGGATTGAAAACGGCATAAAGCTACCACTTATTGCCGGGGCGCTAATCAGGCCCGTAGTGTTAACAAAATTTTACAGCAACGGTTTGCTATGCGACTTTGGCGACCCGGCGCGTTATTCGTTTTTGGCAGCAAATAATATGCGGTCAAGGTTCCATTTATCCCATTGGCCCGGCATTACCAGTATGGCAATAAGCAGGATGGCCCTGGGAATCACATGCTGAAGGTCCCAAATGGGCTCCAATAGTCCGTGACCGAAAGAAACGATAAGCAAATCAGCAGCAAGCAGGTAAAGGGCACATTTTCTGAAAAGGCCAACAATAAGTAAAAAACCGCAGATCATTTCGGTATAGGAGGTATAATAGGCAGTGGCCCAGATGAGCCATTTGGGCAGGAAGGTTTTCTCGAAATCCAGGAAAAACATATGATACAACTTGGGAATGGTAAATGTGAACACCTTGCCATAACCCTGCATCAAAAAGATGACACCCAGCAAAGTCCTTGTAAACCAAGCTGCGGCAGCGCGGGATGTTGTATCGTTCATTGTTTTTGCGGATGATAAGCATAAATGTAATAAAAATCGCGACCGGAGACCTGGTCTGATCCGGAACAACATTATAACTGGATCTGTTGATACACAAATCAAAAAAATAAGGGTTGCATTAACCTGATTATCTAAGTAGATTTGATTAGCAATTATGTCATTCATCTATTTATAGTGAAACATGAACCCTGTCCGACTGGAAATACCTGCGCATAAGGGTCGAAGAACTACGGCTTTCGGGTATCTTTCTATACAGCAGCGCCTGCCTTTTTTTATATGCCTTTTGCTGCTTACCGTAATCACTGCTTTTACCTGGATATCCTATATCAGCGTTAAAAAGGCATCGATGACCGTTGGTTCGGAACGTATTGCATCGCTTGCCGATAAATTGAGCCTGATGTTTAAGGGATCAGTAGATCAGTTTGCGGCCAAAATGCAAGCCGTTGCCGGGCAAAAAAGCGTAACCGATCTGCTTGAATCCGGGAAGCCCGATGCACATGGCGAGGTAAGCGCGCTTTTTAATAATTTCCTGAAGAATGATACTGCGAGCAAACTGATTGAGCTTTTGGACACCCAAAAAAACCATGTATTGCGCTCGGGTAATGAAAAACTGCCGCTTAAGCTGAACGTGGATTCGATGCGCATTTCGGGCGGGGGCAAAACGGCTTATGTAAGTGTGGGCCGGTTTATGGTTTACCAGGGCTCCATTTATTTCCCCACGCTTACGCTTGTTACTGATAAAAACAAGACGGTTGGCTATATTATTAACTGGCAAATGTTAAGTGTTACCCAGCAGGCTATCGATCAATTTGGCCAGTTATTGGGTGGCAACGGGAAGATATATTTTGGTAATGACAATGCCGGATTTTGGACCGACCTTCGAAAACCCGTAGACGGTCCACCTGTGGACCTGGCCGTGTTGCAAAAACCGGCTCAGTATTCGCGTGCCAACGAAGGGGCGGTGATAGGCTCGCTTCGAAAAATTCCCGGTTCGAAATGGCTTATTTTAGTTGAGCTTTCAAGCGCGTCTTTTTCACAGACTGCAGCCGTTTTTTTGCGGTGGGTCAGCCTTATCGGCATTGTACTGGTAGTTGCAGGCAGCATTGGCGGATGGATAATGGTGCGTAATATTACCGGTCCCATCAAAGCGCTTAGTACGGCTGCAACGTCGATTGCCGAAGGAGATTATTCCGTATCAGTTGAGGTAGACCGGCAGGATGAGATTGGCACATTGGCCGAGTCATTTAACATTATGGCCGCCAGGGTGCGCAACACGCAGCAAGGGCTCGAACAAAAAGTGGAAGAAACCACCCGGGAATTGCAAACGGCCATTACCGATATAAGTGAAAAGGAGAAAAGCGAAAAGAAAAAGGATGAGTTTATCAGTATAGCGAGTCACGAGCTTAAGACGCCGCTTACAACGATAAAGGCGTTTTTCCAGATCGCGGTTAAAGAAATGGACCCGGGGTTTAAATCATTCAACCTCATTGGTCGCGCGGCGAGGCAATTGACCCGTATGGAAAGGCTGATCGAAGATTTGCTGGATGCCTCGCGCATTAATTCGGGAAAGATGCAGTATAACCTGGAAGATTTTGATTTCCAGGAAGTACTTGGGGACGCCGTTGATGGTATTCGCGGGATATTTCCCAACCATAATCTTGTGATCGAGAAATCGGCCCCTGTTATGTTCCATGGCGACAGGCACCGTATCGAGCAGGTGATCATTAACCTGATCAATAATGCGGTTAAGTACTCGCCAGATGCCGACAAGGTACTGATCAGCTCGGAGGTTAAGGATGGCAAAATTATGGTCACTATAAGAGATTTTGGGATTGGTATAGCCGAAGAACACATCAACGAGTTATTTGAAAGTTTTTACCGAATCAATGTAGAGCAGCACTTCCAGGGGCTGGGGCTGGGTTTATTCATTTCGTCGGAGATCATTAAGCGGCACGGAGGTGACATTTGGGTCGAAAGCGAGGTGGGTAAGGGATCAGCATTCACCTTCCAATTGCCGGCCGTGGCGTAAGTAAAATAAGGGAAGCGGCAAATCGTTTCTTTTTGATTTAAACTTTGAGCCGCCGAAATAATCAAACTGCTGTTTGATGGCACATGAAAGACTTCTATTACATCCTCGGAACAGCAAGCAATGCATCGCCAGCCGAAATTGACGAGGCTTACCAGAAACTTGCCCGTAAATTTTATCCTGCCGAGGGCGAGCACGACGATTTTTTAGAAGAGCACCTGCGCGAGATAACGGAAGCCTACGACGTATTGCGCGATGCCAAACGACGGCGCGCCTATGATACCGCCTTCCGCAGAGGCCAGGAAAGACAGCTGGCCGCTTTTAAGGTCAAGTATCTTAATATCGGTATCACCATTATGTTCCTGGCTGTTACGGCCCTCTTTGCCGGCTACGTTATCCGTACGCTCAGGGGGCATGCTTCCAAAAAAGCAGCGGTTCAAAAACCGGCGCCGCAACCGGCGCCAACGGTCGGAGCGGTAATGCATGTTAAAAAACATCGCCAGGCAATTTCCCAGGGAAGCCCAGTGCCTGTTACAAAGCTGGCTGCGCAGGATACGGTCGCCGGGCGAGCCGAACCGGTACCAATCATTCCGCCCCAAATAATTGCCGACTCTACCGGGTTGGCCACCCTGCACGCTAATATCACCGGTGTAATTTATCTCCACAAATCGCCGGATTACAATTCGGCCGTTATTGCCAAAATACCGGACGGCGCCCAAGTACGCATTTTGCGTAAAGGATCCTCGTGGTGTAAAGTTGAGTTTAATGAACAAAAAGGTTATGTGATCAGGGCTATTGTTGAAGGGAAATAATCGCCAAATCGAAGAGGTTTAAATGTTTCGAAAGTGCGTTGTTTGGTACGTCTTCACCCGCACAAAAGAAAAAAGCCTCTTCAGAAGCCATTTTCGATCTTTCCTTTGTGCCCAGGACGAGATTCGAACTCGTACAACCTTACGGATGCCACCCCCTCAAGATGGTGCGTCTACCAATTTCGCCACCTGGGCTTTTTAAGATATGAGAAGTGAGATTTGAGACGTGAGAAAAAGTACTTAATCTCATATCTCAAACCTCACTTCTCAAATCTAACAGGATGTGCCCGAAGAGAGACTCGAACTCTCAAGAGACAATTCTCAACGGCTTCTGAGACCGCAACGTTTACCAATTTCGCCATCCGGGCTTCCCTGAAATCAAAGGCCGAAATAAATCGGCCCTTTTGACTTCGAGGCTGCAAATATAAGTCTTTAGGTTATATTGCTAAAATAAATGTTAAAATGTGCCCGGACAGGCGAAAGCGGCTTATGCTGAGGCTTTATACTCGTGCTGGTAGTACCACTGCAGCAGGTATACGCCGTCGCTCCAGGTGAGCTTTCCGTCTGCGGCAACCTGGGCCACAGTTACCGAAATACTGTGTAAGAACGAGCTCTTAACGTCGCCATCAAGGCCCTGGCAGGAGTTTGGTTAAAACACGGTCGTAGGGCATGGCCAGTATTTCGCTCCATTTGGTGATGTCGCCGCCGGCCAGTGAGTTGATGGTGTTTATATATTTAAACTTCTCAAAGGCTTGTATCCCTGCTTTCTTTTCCAGTATCGTCGTAACCGTTGCCAAAAGTCTGTTTTCGGTTTCGATAAGCTGGGATAACAAGTAAAAAAATGGCGGGCAAGGGGCAGAGCCTCCGGTACCTTTAGATTTTTTACCTCCTCGCAGAATGCTTCTGCTTCGTATTCATCGTATCTTTTTTGGGTAACCCTGCAGTAGAAGTAGTGTGCCAGCACCAGGCAGCATGCGCTCAGCGACGGCTGAAAATTATCCTTCCAATTTTCGTCGCCATAAAGGCTGATGTGCTCACCGATCTCTCCGGCTATGATCTCCCTCGCCGCGAAGAAAGCCCCGGCAGGCTCGACGGAAAGATTATGAATTACATCGACCGCTATCTCACGGCCGCCTGTCATGAACGTTATTTTCCGGGGCAGCGTGTCGTTATCATAAAGATGTTTAATGCGGTCGCATAACGCCATGATATGCTCGTCGAATAAACGGAGCTCGCCGAAGCTTTTGACATTAGCAAGATCAGCTTTGGGAACGCCGGAAAGTATGCTGATAACATCCAGGTCGTCGGGACTTCCCGCTTCCTGCAGGGCTATCATTTGACCAAGGGTGAGCTCGCTTAGCGCGGTGGGTATTTGTACCGTAATCTTACTATCGGCGGTACGGAGTGTTTTTTCAATCATACAATTATAAAAGGCGATAAAGGTTGTTGCGGGCGTGTTTCGGTATAAGGCAGCCTTGATTTTGGCCGGCCCATTTTGCCGATCTTTAATTTATTGAGTGCGACGTATCTTAATGGGTCGATCAAATGGTTCCATTTATCGACAGGCTCGTTCAGTGTTCGCCCGGAATGATCGACTCTCCATTTATATTTTTCCAGCTCGGCCCTGAGGTTAGTGCTGCTTCGTGTAATGTTGAGCCTGTATCGTTTTAAAATATCTATGGATAATTTAACGCTGTCAGCGCCTTTTTTGGCCGGTATCATATTCCAGCCCAATCGTCTCAATTCCTCGATCGATTTGGGCTCGGCGCTGTCGGCGATGATCGGTGTATTTTTACTTAAGCCGGAGGTTGAGAGTCGCTCAGAAATATCGGGATTGGTAAGACCGGTCTCGTATAATAACTCGTTGACCCACAATTCTCCGTTCTGCATATAAACTTCGAGACAGCCGGTTTGGTCATTGGTGAAGCCGAAGTCGAGACCAACGGCTACCAGTTTTGCACCGGGAGGTGTGGCATCGCAGACGCGCCAGTTGTTGAGCACCAGGCCGGTTATTTTTCCTGTGAGTCCTCTGGCGTAAACCTTCCAAAGCTCCATATCTGTTTCTTTCAACAGCTCTACCTTGTCACGAACTTTTTCATCGACGAATGGATTATGACGGTGATCGGATATGATCAATCGGACACCCTTTCTGCCTAAAAGATGATCGTGAACCCAAAAACCGGAGTTGGGGTTATAATCGATGTAGATACGCTTACGGGTACGCAGGGCGAGTTCGGTATAAATGCTAAAGCTTATGCCATTGGCCTCATTAATGAAAAGATAATCCCGCTTGCCCGATTTGGCATCCTGGGCATCAGCATAGCTTTTAAATTCCATTATTGTGCCGTTGCGAAATTCGAATATGCGCTCGGAACGGTTGTAGCCCTTCACGACCCGGGTGATCAATTTGGAGTCGTTATATATTTTCATGGCATCGCGCAGGGCGCCGGCTTTTAGGTTTGGGATATCCTGGCCAACTATGGTTATTACCTGCCCGGCCTGTTCGCAAGCGATACCGAAAAGTACCTGCAGCACACTGTATGTTTTGCCGGAACTGGTACCGCCCTGGTTAACAATGACATGTGCCCCGGTATGATAGTTTGCGTCAAATAAAACGGTTGCTTTGCAGCTATTGCTCATAAGTTTGATTTTTGAACTAAAATTTTATTAATTTTATGACGACCAAATCGGTCATAACTGAAACTCATGCGCCGACCGATCATTCTACTTCTTTTTGCAATTGTCATCAGTTTTATCTATTCGTGCGGCAAGGATGGCAAGGCCACAGGCATCAGCCAATCGTCTTCGCAATTGATCGCAGGAAAATGGGTGCTACAGCAAGAAAAGGTGGTGCAGTATGTTAATGGCGCTGTACATACAGATACTTCCTATAAAACGGCATCGAATAATGTGGCCACTATTCAATTTAATAAGGATGGCACTTTTAACAGCATCAGCCTCTATTCGTCTGATGAAAGCTTTGGCAGCCTTAATCCGGGGCAAATCACCACGGCAGATTCAACTTCGGGCGTCTATAGCTTTGCAGGGACTAAATTCAACGTTTCGGCACCTTTAGCAGGGCTTGGCAGTGGTAGTATTGCCTTTTCGAGCACCACTTCGTATACCACCGCTTCTGTATTTTCGGGTGTTTCCAATTCGATCGGGATTACGGAGCTGACTGCAAACAGGCTCAGCCTGCATACCGAAAATATCTACACGCTCACCAATAATAATGTAACGCAGACGTACAAGAACGAGTGTGATTATTACTATACCAGGTAAACTATAACACTACGTCCTTTTCCTCGCCGGCAACGCCGGGACCCGAATTGATGATCTCGACTTTAAGGGTATTGTCGGCAGCTGTTTCGGCCGGGTTACTATTGAGGCGTTCGGTCCAGCCGAGGCTTTTCAGTGCAAATATGGCCCCGGTCGACGACTGGAAATGAAGCTTTTTTTCGTATTCAGTTTCGACGCGCAGCCGGGCGCGTTTGAGCGGGGAGGCATATACCCCCTTTGCCTCACAGGTTTCATATTCGTGGATACTTTCGAACCCCAAATGGTAAGCCAGGCCCGACATGGTGGGAGGGGCGGGTTCTGATGTTTGTTTTTTTGTTACCGGTAGCGCCGGCCTGATCCGGTGCTTCGAAAAACGACGCAACCAGCGCATCCAATTCGGCGACCGAACGGAAAGGATATCTTCTTTTTCTCATATATGATTGAAATGCCAAAAGGCATAATGGAATATTCAAAGATACTAATATTTTTAGTTTTGTGCAAACTTTTTTTAAAGAAATTCGGATGCGATATTTTTTTAGAAAACTTATGGAAAAAATTTCCGTTTACTTTAGAAAAATATTACCTTTGAGGATGCGAAAAGAAAAAATGGCAGGCACCGGGGCGGTAGCAAGCGGCACCAAGCAATATAAAACCTATGATACAGATGCCAGTGAGTTTAACTCCTACGTATCAGATGTTATGGTACCCTATACCGGCTATTTCAAATCGCCGATAGCCAAACTTGGCGCCATCAGGCAAGGGCTGCAGCCTAAGGCGATAAATGATCTTATCATCGTTACCGGGGCCACCCAAGCTGATGTATCGCGCTGGCTCGATATCACAGAGCCTACTTTGCGCAAGCATATCCAAAATAGCAGGGAGCTTAACCTGGGTATCAGCGAGCACATCATCCAGCTATTCGAGCTTTTCAATAAGGGGCTTGACACATTCGGTTTGCTCGATGAGTTTAAACGCTGGCTCAAAAGCTATAATATAGGTATCGATGCTACGCCTTTTGATATCCTGGATACCATTACCGGTATTGGCCTGGTGATGAATGAACTCGTTCGTATCGATTATGGAGCAACAGCGTAATCAGTTATTGAATTATTGAATTAGTGATTGACTGATTGATAGCTTAATGTTTGTTTACAGGATAGGGCAAACCAAATATGCTAATGACCGAAAAGGTTCCGGCGTAGATGCCCGGTGGAACTCATTTGGACAATACGTAATTTATACCGGCAGCTCGCTGGCATTATCATGTCTTGAAAAGCTGGCGCACTCCTCGGGCACCTCGCTGCATGCCGGGGCTTTTTCTGTAACGATATACACTATTCCTGATAAGCTCCAAATCAGGGAGATCACGCTAAACCAATTGCAAAGACTTAATAATGAGTGGTATAAGGTGATCAATTATCCTTATACACAAGCATTGGGAGATGCCTGGCTCCAAAATAGAGAAACAGCTGTGCTGAAGGTACCCTCAGCGATCATCGATTTGGAGTATAATTACCTGTTTAACCCCGCACACCCTGATTTTGATAAGATCAGGACCAAAGAAGTGAGACCATTTGTGTTTGACCAGCGGTTGAAAACCACGCTATAAATGCCTCACCCTAAATCCCTCTCCAAGGGGCGAGGGACTTGATGGCTCGCCAGTTATTTGGAATTGTCATTCCAAAATAATCTTTGAATTTTATTGGAACGATTAGTCCAAAACGATTGTATCTTTGTGGAACAATCATTCCAGATAGAAAAAATAATCACATAAGAAAATGAAAAAGTTAGAAAACAAAGTAGCAGTTGTAACAGGTGCTTCCAAAGGTATTGGCGCCGGTATTGCTAAGGACCTGGCTGCAGCCGGTGCTTCAGTTGTAGTAAATTATGCTTCAGCCAAAGATGGCGCTGATAAAGTTGTTGCCGAAATTGTAAGCAATGGCGGAAGAGCCATAGCTGTGCAGGGCGACGTTTCTAAATCGGCAGATGTAGACCGTTTGTTTGACGAAGCAAAGAAGGCCTACGGCGCCGTTGATATATTGGTAAACAACGCAGGTATTTATAAATTCGGCGGTATTGAAGAAGTGACCGAAGAAGAATTCCACCGTCAATTCAATACCAACGTACTTGGTTTATTACTGGCCACTAAAGCTGCCGTTGAAGGTTTTGGTGACAAAGGGGGCAGCGTGATCAACATCAGCTCGGTAGTGAGCCGTATTACGCCTCCCGGAAGCTCGATCTACACGGCAACCAAAGGTGCAGTTGACTCCATAACCCAGGTGCTTTCGAAGGAGTTAGGTCCCAAAGGAATTCGTGTAAACTCGATCAACCCGGGCCTGGTAGAAACTGAAGGTACACATACAGCCGGCGTTATTGGTAGTGATTTGCACAAGAATACCGAGCAGACCGCACCATTGGGCCGTATCGGGCAACCGGCAGATATTGCACCGTTAGCAGTGTTCCTGGCATCGGATGATTCAAGCTGGCTTACAGGCGAAACATTACTGGCCAGTGGTGGGGTAAGGTAATTTCCGGCCTCATCCTAAATCCCTCTCCAAGAGGAGAGGGACTTGGAATTGTGGGAGAGATTTCGTGATTAAATGGTAGCTTTGCCCTGAAACGGGCAAAGCTTTTTTGCTATGGCAAGAACAAAAGATTTTGATGAAGATGAGGTGCTGCTGAAGGCCATGAACTTATTTTGGCTCAAGGGCTATAACGGAACATCGATGCAGGACCTGGTGGATGGACTGGGTATAAGCCGGTCGAGTTTATATGATACTTATGGAGATAAGCACGCGCTTTTTATAAGGTCGCTGGAAAATTATAAAAGGATTTCGACCGAGCGGTTTGACAAGATTGGCCGTGAGACATCCTCAGCCAGAGATGCAATCCGCAAAGTGCTTGAATATACGATAAGCGAACTTATAAAAGACAAAGATCACAAGGGTTGCTTTTTGGTGAATGCGGCAGTGGAGATGGCGCCTCATGATAAAGAGGTAAACGACATGTTGTGCCAGAACGACCGGCAAATGGGTGAATATTTTTATGAGACCATCAAAAAGGGGCAGGAAAACGGCGAAATAACCAATGTGCAGGATGCCAGGGTATTAGCGCAATTTTTATTAAATGGCATCAAGGGTATCCGCGTTACCTCCAAGTCGGTGACGGATAAAAAACTGTTTAACGACCTTATTAACCTGACCATGTCTGTGTTGGGATAAAAAATATAGCAGGTGTTTTTGGAAATCAGGCCTCGGCACGTGCAAACCCAACCGTGTCCCTGAATAGTTGGGGAGACACATCAGCATTGTTTTTAAAGAAGCGGCTGAAATAAAATTCGTCATTGAAGCCCAACTCGTAAGCTATGGCTTTAACCGGTTTGGAGGTGAGGTAAAGTTCGCGTTTAGCTTCAATAATGATGCGTTCGGCTATCAGGTTGGTGAGTGTCTTGTTGAAATGGCTCCGGGCAATTTTAGCAAGTGTTTTTGGCGACATGTTCAGCATGTCGGCATAGTCTCCCGCCGAGTGCTTGCTCCGGAAATTGTTTTCGATCGCATTCTTCAAACCTTCTAAAATGAACGGCTCCTTGGCCCGGCTTTCATTACTGTCCCCATCACTTTGAGCTATCCGCATCCTCGATGCGGTTATCAGGAATATTTTGAGATAAGAGATGAGCAATTCGTATTGTGCGAGGCCCGCGGTTTGCATCCCGGTTTTCAGCTGTTCAACCAATTCCAGCAGAGCTTCAAGTTCTGTGGGAGACATTTCAACGAAAGGCGCCTGGTAAACATTATTAAACAGTACGCCGTTGCAGGCCACTTCTTTATGATGTTGATGTATACAAAAGAAATCGGGGTGAAAGTTGATCACCACGCCTTTGACCTCGCCCGTAGGTTCTATCATAAAAGGTTGGTATGGCGAAAAACATAGCAGGGCCGGGGCCTCGAAATGATAGTCGGAAAAATCCGACCGCAGTTTCCCGCCACCTTCCGAAAGCAATACCATGGTATAATAATTATGCCTTTGTGTATGATCAAAAGGGCTGTCGTTCTCAACAGGAAAAATTTTGAAAGCGAGGTTCCCATTTTTGGGATCGATCATGGTAAGCGCATTAGACGGGCTCATGTTACTTCAATTTCCGTTCGCTTTTATCGATCGGCAGGTCGTTAATGCTGGCGAAACGTTTCTGCATATAGCCGTCCTCGTCAAATTCCCAAAGTTCGTTACCATAGCTGCGATACCATTGGCCGTCGGCATCATGCCACTCGTATTCAAATCGCACGGCCATCCGGTTCTCGCGAAAGCCCCACAGTTCTTTTTTGAGCTTATAGTCGAGCTCCTTCACCCATTTACGTTGAAGGAAGGCGACTACCTCCTCACGGCCATTTATAAACTCTGTACGGTTGCGCCATTCCGTATCGATGGTATAGGCCTTTGATACCAGTTCGGGATTGCGGGTGTTCCAGGCATCTTCCGCGGCCTGTACTTTTTGAAGGGCGGTCTCTATATTAAACGGGGGGACGGGATATCTTTTTTCCATACTCATGATTTCAAAATAATTGGCAAGCCCGGCAAATATAGTACGACGCTATATGCTGCCGGGCTTGCTCAATGTAAAAAAATTATAATGACGGTGCCAGGGGAAAATCGACCGGTATGTTGGTCAGGTTATGCAAATAATTCATGATCACCTTATCGCCGATAATGATGATGGCATCTACCAGGCTCCCGTCGTTGTAACCTGCAGCATAAAAATTATCAACCAGTTCCGGGTCGGCGTGGCCTTTTTTCTCTGTAATGCTTTTTACCAGTTTTACCAGTGCATCAAGTTTATGGTCGAATGGAGCGCTCCCTTTGCGTATCTCGATAACCTGTTCGTCGGTGAGGCCGTGCATCTTGCCGAGTACGGTGTGAGCGCTCAAGCAGTAGGTACAGCCATTCACCTGGCTTACCACCAGGTTGATCGCCTCGCGTTCCTTGCCGCGCAGCGAGCTTTTGCCCGATTGAAAAGTAATGTAATTGCCGAGGCCGTTTTCTGAATGGGCCATGGCTGCATATAGATTCGGAACCATGCCAAGATTCTTTTTCAGCGTGTCAAAAATTGCCTGGTTGGCCGGGGAAACCTGTTCCCTTGTTAGTGGTGCAAATGCTTTCATTGTCTTTTAAAATTAACACCACAAAGATGGCGGGCAGCCTGCCGCATAAGAATGGACTAAAGGAACAAAGGCATGGACAATTTATCCGGCCGGGGTTTAATATTCGGGGAAAGAAGCTTAATATTGTTGTCGCTGTTTAATGCATTAAATTATACCCCATTTGATGAAGCTTCTTGTATGTGCGGCAGTATTGCTATCGGCATTGCTATATTCCTTCGGGTTGCGGGCCCAGGATAAGAAGCTTATTCCGTTAATGCGTTACCCGGCCAAGATCAAAGACACACTGACGAAGGCCCGGCAGGACACAGCGGACGAACGTGACCTGAACGACGCATTACATTTTATTTTCAGGAAGAATTATAAGCCTGGGAAAAAGGACTCCATCGGCCGGAAGCCTATTATTTCATTCGTGCCGGCCGCCGGCTATTCGCTGCAAAGCGAAACTGCGGTTACCTTTACTGGTAATATTGTATTCCGGTCAAAACACCTCACCTACTGTCAGAAATAGCCCGTTGGAGCCCTGGTGACCGAAGCCGTAGTCGATATCGAGATTGGTTTTTGAGGCTTTGCTCAGCTTGATCCTCAAACCCGGTCCATACCCTGGTTGTATGGATTCGAGCTTGCTTCCCGGCGCTGCCGATAGCGAT
>Ga0206934_1199_pt1 | contig 15655 bp, 11 predicted proteins | sample Alteio_BWOrgHeat_16_FD_152932 | JGI IMG/M metagenome (GOLD analysis project Ga0206934, IMG submission 152932) | Enriched cells from forest soil in Barre Woods Harvard Forest LTER site, Petersham, Massachusetts, United States -... | ecosystem: Environmental > Terrestrial > Soil > Temperate forest >...
TCTGATCACTCATGATTGGGAACGAGCACGCAAAAGTACAACTAAATGTTGAAACTCAGAATTAACAGTGTCATTAAAATGCATTAATATCAATTATTGAATTACTGATTTATTGAATTATTGAATGTTGGTTTATTACCATATTTTTACCACTATCAATAAATTTTTCAGATGAAAAAAGCGCTCTTATTTTGTGGAATTTTAGCATTTACCGGCCCCAGTAAGGTTATGGCTCAAAGCGGCAAGCCACTTTTCACGGCGCCGATCGGCGTTCAGACTTATACCTACCGGAATAGCTTCTCCGTCGGCGTTACTGCGGTGCTCGATACGATCAAGTCTCTAGGAATAACTGAAGTGGAAGGACCGAATCCCAAAAACACTACGCCAGAAGAGTTCAAAAAGATGCTGGATGAGCGGGGCATCAGCATGCCTTCGATGGGCGCCGATTATGTCCAGATCACCACAGACCCTGAGCCATTTATTAAGCTCGCCAAACTTTTTGGCTGCAAATTTATCATGGTGGCCTGGATTCCGCATGGCAAAACGTTCACAATCGACGACGCTAAAAAAGCTGTTGAAGATTTTAACCACGTCGGGAAAATATTGAGCGAAAACGGTATCACGCTATGCTATCACGACCATGGTTACGAATTTGGACCCTATGAAGGCGGAACGCTTTTCGATTACATCGCCAAGAACACCGATCCCAAATATGTTTCCTTTGAGATGGACATGATGTGGACCTTCCACGGCGGCGCCGATCCTGCCAAACTCTTATACCAATATAAGGGCCGCTGGAAGCTAATGCATCTGAAAGATATCCGTAAAGGTATTGCCAATGACCTCACCGGCGGAACGGATACCAAAAACGACGTAGCTTTAGGCACAGGTCAGCTAAATATCCCCGAAATACTGAAGGCGGCCAAAGCAGTCGGCATCAAGCACTATTTTATCGAGGATGAAAGCCCGAATCATGCTGAGCAGATACCGGTAACGATAGCGTATTTGAAAAGCCTGTAAGTTATTCCATCACAATCACTTTGTCACCATTCTTGCGACGGATGGTTAAGAGACCTCCGTTAGCCATAGCCTCCCATGAATAACCCTGGTCGGTTGTATTTTCCATTATCGGTTTATCATTCAGCAACACGGCTGATGGCCTTGTTTTCATCCGGATACGTTCCGTGCCGCTTTGATCAAACGTCCGGTAAAACAGCCTTACTTTATTGGTGTCGGCATTGAAATTCAGATAAATGAACTTCTTTAAGAATCCTCTATAGTCAACCTGTTGAATAACGGACGTACTTGACAGGATATGATCCTGCGCCGGCGCGAGAAAGGGGTAAGTGTCCATCGCCCTAAGATAATGGCGTACATAATCTCCGTAACCGTCGGTGAGCCAGGGTTCATCAAACGGGAAGCAGTTCCGGCCGTCGTCACCTACCGAATACGTCGCCCAGTTCATTTCGCGCAGGGCATTGGTGTAAAATGAGGTATCGCCCGAAAGTTTGGTATACAATAGCTCATCGGCTCCCTGCCTCGAGCAGTGGCTCTCTCCCGGTACCGGGTAAACCGTTTGTTCCTTGGTAACAATAACGCCATATTTTTTCCAGCGGTCATCATTGAAATTACTGTGTGTCCAGTTGATAATGCTTTTTACATCAGCCTGCCAGTTAGGGAAATATTCTCGATGTTCCATAATTAACCGCGCACAGGTCATGGAATTGATCTGTGTTTCGCTCCATTCGCCTACATCTTCAAAAAAGGGCCCCCACTTATTAGTTTTGATGGGATATTTTTTGAACCAGGCTATAATCTTATCAGCGGCAACTTTGTACTGAGCCACACTGCCCTTGTTCAACTCAATAAGATCATGGAACATTTGCCAGGTTGGGGCAAGGTTGCTGGTATAAGCGGCGGTGTCTTTCGCATTGCCATAAAGCTTACCCGTAGTATTTAATAACACTACCTTCCCCGTGTACACATTCACTTTAAATGGCAGTGGTGAATGGTCGTTATCCCCCGCTTTGGTATTCGGTGCAAGGGTATTGGCTATTTTGATAGCTGCATGCAGGAATATAGGATCGCCTTTTATCTTGTACAAATGGATGAGTTCGAGGCCCAATGATCCTGCCTTATCCAGTTGCGCCACATCTTTGCCGTTACGCATATCGCCATCGTACACGCCCGAGTAGATCAGTGTGTTATACGGAAAAGGAATATTGGGCCATTTGCAATTAGCAGGTGACAGGCCATGCGTGAGGTAATATCCGGCCAAAAACGCCATGTTTTCTTTCACGTTCTCATCGCCGGTGTAAGCATACCATAAACGCCAGGAGGAGATCGCCATCATAAACTGGTCGCCGCCAATGCCGCGCGGATCATTAAAATTGGGGTTCCACACCTGGTGGTTCATGTAGTAAGGCAGCCCGTTCATGTCCCGCCGCATATTGATCCAGAAATTCCAGATGCTATGCAGGTTATGATCAAAAGCAATTGCCGGATCATCATTATACCAGGGTACAATATTGCCAGCTTTATCTGTTTTGATGGGGTGATAGATCAGCATCTCACCCTGCTGGGCAAAACAATTGCTGATGAAAAAGGCACATAATGCTACAGCAAGCGTAATTTTTCGGATCATAATTTTAAGCAAGAAGGTTAAACTGGCTATTGAATTGCTTAAAGTTAATAACAAAAGTCAAAACACATAATCCGGATCAATTGGAACTAAGCAGGGTCACATGCGCCGCAATGGCATACCATCGGCCTTTCCGTTTTTGATAAACGTCCATGTAACCAATCCTAAAAGTGCTGTTCTTGCCTTCGCCTTTTGTAATGGCAGTAATTTCGGCATTGATAATCCCTATATCGCCAAAAAGCCTCACCGTCGCAGTATCCACTTTTGTCGACACATAATCTTGTGAAGCAGCCGATTTAAGCATCTCGGGCTTATGCATCAATTTTCCGGAGGGATTGGTTAATTGTATATCATCGGCATATATACGGCTCAGGGTAGCTGTATCTTTAGTAACATACGAGGCAATCCAATTGGCATTAAGTTTTTTGATGGCATCGATATCTTTTTGCTGCGCCATGACGGTGGAGTAACAAAACGCCGGGATGAGAAGAATTAAAAGTTTTTTCATTGGTTCAAAATTGATCGATCTAAAATAATATAAAACAAACGCTCCACTATGGCTCAACGCACACAATTGTTACAAAGTTGATATCTCCCGGTAAACTCCATTGCATATTTTACCCTATATTTAATAATTCCTAAAACGCTAAAACCGATCATGACCCAAAAAGCAAACAATTTGAACCGCCGCCAGTTTCTGACCAGTGCATCCATTATTTCGGCCGCTATGATAGCGCCGCGCTTTGTGATGGGGTGTAAATCGCCATCGGATGAAATTACCCTGGGTTATATCGGCTGTGGCAAACAGGCGATGGATCTGCAGGACTATTTTACAAAAACCGGCGAAGTGCGCATCCTGGCAGCAGCCGATGTATACGAAGGCAAAGTGCAGCGTTTTGCCAACAAGCTTTCGGGTTGTGATACGTATAGCGATTTCCGAAAAATACTCGACCGCAAGGATATTAACGCGGTTGTGGTAGCGGTACCCGATCACTGGCACGCCGCTATCGCCGTAATGGCCGCAAAAGCCGGGAAGGATATTTATTGTGAGAAGCCGTTGTCGCTCACCATCAAAGAGGGCCGCGCAATGGTCAATGCAGCACGTGAACATAACCGCGTGTTCCAGACAGGCAGCATGCAGCGTTCCTGGCCCGAATTCAGGCAGGCTGTAGAGCTTGTCCGCAATGGCTATATAGGTGATATCAAGACGGTAAAAGTGAACGTTGGACCGGCTCCGGTGCCTTATAATCTCCAATCAGAAACACTGCCCGCCGGGCTCGACTGGGATTTCTGGCTGGGACCAAATATGGAACGATCGGCGTTTAACCATAACCTGGCGCCGGGTCTCAACGATGATTTTTGGGCGCACTGGCGCGACTACAGGGAATTCGGCGGCGGCGGCATGACCGACTGGGGTGCGCATATGTTTGACATTGCCCAATGGGGACTGGATATGGATGCCAGCGGACCTGTTTCTGTAACGCCGCCCGATAAGGATCATCCTTTCCTCACCTATCAATATGCCAATGGTATTACCATGACCCACGAACCTTCAAAAGGCGACCAGGGTGTAATTTTCGTCGGCACCAAAGGCGAAGTGCACGTAGTAAGAGGCAAACTCGAAACAACTCCGCCCGAACTGAAAGATAAGGTAATAGGCGATAACGAAAAACGAGTTTACAAAAGCGAAAATCATTACCACGACTTCCTGCAAGCTATCCGCAAACGCAGCAAACCCGTGGCTGATGTAGAGATTGGCCACCGCACAGCCAGCGTATGCAATATCGGCAATATAGCCTACCAATTAAATAAGCCCTTAAAGTGGGACCCTGTAAAGGAAGTATTTGATGATGCGGAGGCTAATAAGCTGACGGGAAGAGAGATGAAGAAGGAATGGAATGTGATTTAACCGCCTTTTGTCATTCTGAACGTAGTGAAGAATCTTGTCGACTGTGCATAAACGCCAATGCAACTTGGCTTCGCATTTGCCTGAATAAGATTCTTCACTGCGTTCAGAATGACAAGTTTAATTAGACTTACTAAACCCAACCAACTTATGTAATGTTCCGGGGTCATAAATATGACCTGCTTTAATCACTATAGTCACATTACGGATATCGCGGATATTTTTTAGCGGGTCGCCGTTTACGATGATCAGGTCGGCTTGTTTGCCTTCTTCAATTGATCCGGAGGTTTTGTCCATCTTCATTACTTTGGCGGGGGTTATGGTGGCAGTTTGAATGGCATCAGCCGGTGTAAGGCCAGCCTGCACATATAGTTCCAGCTCACGCGGGACGCTGAAGCCGGGAAAGCCCTGATCGGTACCGGCCACGATGGTTACGCCCCCATCATGCAATTCTTTCACAATCCGGACCATGCTTTCATAAAGCGGCCTGAATTTCCTGGCGCCGGCGGTGTCCTGGCCTGTATTTTTCAACATAGCCTGCAAAGGCAACGGCAAAGTATAAAAAGCGGGCTCCATTACGGTAATATCATCATTGATCGAACGGAAGCTCATCTCGAACACACCAACGGTAGGATCGATCACCGTGTTATGCTTTTTAAGGAAAGTGATGACAGCCTTGCTGGTCGAATCGTCAAAGTTGATGGAACGATCCTTATTGCGCTTCATCACAGAGTACACGTACTGCACATGATTCACCATATCCATACCCGAATCAACACCCGCCTGTATGGTCATACCAATGGGAATGTGCCCCGTCACCGTCAAACCCTGCTTGTGCGCCTCATCGCAAATAGCCTTTACGATGGCCGGCTTAACCGAGCTGTATATTTTGATCTGCGCAAAACCATTGTTCTTATAACGGTCAACCGCCCTGATTGCTTCCTCTTTGGTATCTGCCTGGATTATCCCTAAAGCGTATTGCCCCTTTCCATCAATGATCCCTGCTTTTACTATCAGCGGACCAACGCCTTTACCGTCATCGATCGCATTTTTAACGGCATTGATGAAATCAAATTCGTTACCGCAATCGCGCACCGTAGTTACGCCTGCCGCCAGGTAGGCCGGTCCCCATTCGGCCTGCTCAAAGTGTGCATGCATATCCCATAAACCCGGAAAGATCATTTTCCCGGTAGCGTCAATCGCTTTAGCACCAGCAGGGATGCTTACCTCACCTTGTTTCCCTATCTTTTTAATGATACCATTTTCGACTATAATTACTGTCTTGGGGATGGTCTTTTCGTTAACCACATCATACACAGTTCCGCCTTTAATGGCTATCAGCTTCTCGGGCTGGCTGCCTATCCCGGCAGATTTGGTAAACAGCTGCATACTGTAAGTAGCCGTTTTGCCGATCAGCTCTGGCAACAGGTCTTCATAAGCCTCGCGAACCGACTCAAATTTGTCGAACTCGGCGTCATTCCCTATCAAAGCCACCAGCTGCCCCTGTTTATCGGTCCACACAAATTCATTACCCCAGATGAGGCCGCCAATGGTGTAGCGCTCTAAAGTAATTGGTGCTCCTTTAAGTGTGAGGTTATCCTGCCCATCAAGCTTGATTTGCACAGAGCCGACCGGCAAAGTATGGATATTAGCAGGCATGCCATGTTTTTTCCAGTATTGTATCAGCACCTGCTGCACAATAGTTGGCGCATAACCTGCCACCGGGAAGGTTAAGGGCTGCATCTTTTTATCATGAACAGAATCGTCCACTTTGATATGCGCAGTAGCTCCCGATATACGGATGCTGTCATTTATCGTCGCCCCGCGTGCCACGTTGCCTTTAATATCAAGGCCGAGCGGCTCAAGTACCGGGTTTACCCTTAACTCGGCTTTTAAAGGAACCGGACTGCCGCGGTCGACAAACTTGAAATCAGCCTTATAAATGATCGCATCTTTTTCGCGGGTGACATGGTATGTTTCCTTACCAATATGCTGTTGAAACTTATGCAATAAAAAAACTCCGCTATCGGCGATGCCTTTTTGCGCATGAGCATTAATAAACAGGCCGGATAAAAGCAGTAGCAGGATATACTTTTTCATAAGTGTGCGTTTTGACTTGACCCGTAAATTTATCATTTATTTGGGATTGAGATAAATTTTAATCAGGGCCATTAAACCATTAAAAAAATGTTGCGTCCAAAGGACCGATACCCCGCATCGAACGGCTCTGCATTCACTATGAAAAAACTCTTACTACTCCTATGTACTATTGCTATCATCCAGCCGCTGTCAGCTCAAAAAATTAAAAGACCTGACGGCGGTTCGATGCAGGGAACGGCGATAGACAAGATCGTCAAAACATTGATGGACACTGCCGATGTCACAGGCATGTGCGTTGGCATCGTTAACGACAACAAACCCGCCTATATCAGAACATACGGCTATCGCAACAAGCCGATGAACCAGGTGAACGACACTGCCACCAGCTTCTACGCTGCTTCGCTTGCCAAGCCATTGTTCGGTTACATCGTGGCGCAACTGGCACAAGAAGGCGTTATCGATCTCGATAAGCCGTTATATATTTATCTCCCCAAACCCATACCGGAATACCCGGCCTATAAAGAGCTGGCCGGCGACGACAGATGGAAGCTGCTTACGGCGCGCGATTGCCTGCGTCACACTACCGGCTTCCCCAACTGGCGAAGCGACCACGAGAAAATGGCGTTTTATGCTAAGCCGGGGACGCATTACGGCTACTCGGGCGAGGGGATCCAACTGCTGCAATTGGTTGTGGAGACCATCACCAAACGCCATCTTGAGGACTTGGCACAGGAGAAAATTTTTAAGCCATTCGGCATGACCAAAAGCAGTTTCCTGTGGCAGCCACGATTTGAGGGTGATTATGCTAACGGTCATAACGTTCAACAAGATACTTTCAAGAAAGACAGGTATACGCAGGAATTTGCCGCCGGCTCCATGGAAACCACCATTGGCGATTATACCCGGTTCGTTTCAGCTGTAATGCAGCATAAGAGGCTTTCAGATAAATACTGGAACCAGGCATTCTCGCCGCAGATTATGATCAATTCGAAAACTCAGACTTTCCCTTTCGATAAGGATACAACAGATAAATATAAGGGCATCCAACTGGCTTATGGTTTGGGTTGGGGTTTGTTCCAAACACCGTACGGGCGGGCTTTTTTTAAGGAAGGTCACGGCTTTGGCTGGCAGCATTATACCATCGCCATCCCGCAACAGAAAACTGCTTTGATCATCATGACCAACAGTGATAACGGCGAAAGGATCTTTACCGAATTGGTTAAAAAGCTGACCGGGGTTGACATCCCTTACCAGTGGGAAGATTATAAGCCTTATCGTGGATTTGCGAATTTAACCGAAGAACAGTTAAAGCAATTTACCGGCGTGTGGCACAATGAACGATATGATGCAACCATTAAAGTTGTCGATGGTAAACTATTCGTCGAAGCTCCGAAAGCAAGCCTACCCCCTACCCGTATTTATCCTCAAAATGACCACCATTTGTTTTTGAGGATCATGGAGGCCGATCTGGAATTCGTTAAAGGCGCCGACGGAAAATTCAACAAAGCGATAGCCGACGATGAAGGTGAGCATTACGAATTAACGCGGGTTAAATAATCCGGGTAGAGACGCGATGCATCGCGTCTCTACGATAATATCATAATTTCTCTCCGTGCTGGCTGATATCCAGGCCCACCTGCTCTTCTTCTTTTGATACGCGCAAGGGCGATATCATATCCGTGATCTTCAGCAACAATAACGAGCCGAAAAAGGAAAATACCGACGCCGCAACAAGGGCTATCAATTGAACAAGAAATAAGTGTGTTTCGCCGAAAAATAAGCCATTGCCGGTGGTATTGCCTGCGTTCACATTCAGGTGCGCAAATACGCCGGTAAGCACCATACCCACCATACCGCCCACACCGTGGCAGGGGAAAACATCAAGGGTGTCATCAATGGAAGTGCGGGTACGCCATTCAACGACCAGGTTGCTTACCACCGCTGAGATAATACCGATAGCAAGCGAATGAGGCACGGATACATAACCCGCGGCCGGGGTAATAGCAACCAAACCAACAACTGCGCCAATACATGTTCCCATGGCTGAAGGTTTCTTGCCGCGAAGCATATCAAAAAATATCCAGCTCAAGCCAGCTGCTGCCGAAGCGGTTGTACTGGTGGCCAGGGCGTTAACCGCCAAATGATTCGCACCAAAAGCCGAGCCCGCGTTAAACCCGAACCAACCGAACCAAAGCAAACCAGTGCCGATGATGACGTAAGTAACGCGAGCGGGTGAATGCGTCGTTTCACTGCGGCCCTTCAGGTAAATAGCAGAAGCCAAAGCCGCCCAGCCCGCCGACATGTGCACCACCGTTCCGCCTGCAAAATCGAGTACGCCTAATTTGGACAGGATGCCATCCGGATGCCAGGTAGCATGTGCCAGTGGCGAGAATATGAAAACTGAGAATAAGCAAAGGAAAATGATATAGCTGTTGAAGCGGATGCGCTCTGCAAAAGCACCGGTGATCAATGCAGGGGTTATGATAGCGAATTTAAGCTGGTACATCGCGAAAAGCAGCAAGGGTATGGTGGGCGCCAGTTTCCAGGTTGAATTACCCAGCATACCCTTCATCATAAAGTAAGTTGAAGGGTTGCCGATGATGCCATGTACGCTATCGCCGAAAGCCAAACTAAAGCCGAATATGCCCCAGATAACGGTAATGATAACCATACAGACCACGCTTTGCAGCATGGTGGAGATCACGTTCTTTTTGTTCACCATGCCGCCGTAGAAAAAGGCAAGGCCAGGGGTCATGATCAGCACCAGGGCGGTCGACATCAGCATCCAGGCGACATCACCGGTGTTAAAGTTGGCTTTAGAATGATCCTGTATCTCGACCGAGGGAAAAAGAAAGGTCAATAGCAGCACTACTACAATAAGTAGAAAAGGAACGTAACGCTTCATCATTTAAAACAGTAATCGGTTTGTAATTGTGGCTCCTAAATTACTAATTCATTTAAAAAATGAGCAAATTCTTTAAAAATTTCTAAGAAAACTTAATATTTTTTGATAATTACAAATATTTGAAGATAAAATCCGGGAAAAAGCCCAAATAAACGATCAATATTGTAATTATTGCAACGGTTGCTATCAAAGCACGATTCGGGGAAGCAAAACCGGTAGTTCGGTCGGTTTTACGCAAAAATAAGTTGAGCGGTATCTTGATATAATAGAACAAGGACACCACGGTAGTGAGGGCCCCGATTATCATCAATAACAGCATCCATATATTGTGATTGTCGCGGTATACCGCATAAACGGCAGAGAAGGCCAGCAGTTTCCCGTTGAAGCCGGCTGTGAGCGGAATACCTGTAAGTGAAATCAAAACAATGACAAAACACACACCCGCCAATGGATATTTGAAACCGAGACCTTTGTAGCTATTCATGTCTTCGGCGCCTGCTGTATCAGCAAAATAAGCTGCGAGCATCCAGGCAGCAGTACCGGCAAGAGCATACGCCAGCAGATAAAACTTTAGGGCGGATATACCCTGTCCCTGCAAACTGAAATTAACCAGCGCCATCATGGCAAAGCCGGTATGACCGATGCTGGAATAAGCCAGCATTCTTTTCACGTTACTTTGCAGTGCGGCGGCAAAATTCCCGGCGATCATGGTGACAATGGCCACTATGGACAAGAACAGCTGAAAATCAAAAGCATTCCACTTGATAGTTGGATCGGTAAAGGGTGACAGAAAATTGATGAGCAAACCGAAGGCGGCAATTTTAGGCAGCGCTGATAAGAAAGCCGAAATCGGTGTCGGAGCACCCTGGTAAATATCAGGCGCCCAAAAGTGCATCGGCACAAATGAGAGCTTAAAGCCAATGCCGACCATCGCCAAAATAATGGCAAAAGCGGCAGTTAGCGGGTTGGCATGCATGAGGCCGGGGCTAAGGCCAAACAGATCGAGCGTACCGCACAGGCCATAAAGCAGCGAGATGCCGTAAAGCATAATAGCCGAGCAGGCTGCACCAAACAATACGTATTTCAACCCAGCCTCGCTGCTCCATTTGTTTTCGGTGCGATAAGAGACCATCAAGTAAGAGGCGATAGACACCATCTCAACCGAAAGATAGATGGACAAAAGGTTGGCCGCCATCGTCATCACATGCAGCCCCAATATCGCGGCGATGGAAATGGAATACAGGTCGGACAGTTTTTTGTTGTGCGAACTTAGACCATTATCCCACTCGTAAAACAACAGGATAACGACAGCAACTACATCAATCATCACTTTCAGGATAAGCGTAGTGCGGTTGAGCAGCAGCATATTGCTGAAAAATAGCATTGCCTGGTCGCCGGCTATAAAATGAGCCTGCGACAGGTCCATGAAGGCTACGTACACCAGTCCTGCGATCGATACCACCCTGCACAACCAGCCCGAGTTACGGCCAAAAAAAAGATCTGTTAACAGCACGATCACAAACAGCGCCGACAAATAAATTTCAGGAATGAATAAGCTCAAGCCATTTATTACGTCGTTTAATTGCCCGTGAAGCGATGGTAACAGATCGTGCATATTGGGTTTATCGTATAACTAAAAATTGATTCTTGGGGTATTTAACAAGATATTTCAATTCAATCTTTTTATTGTTCGCCGGCTTTAGAGAAAGGTTCCACTTTATCTTCCCGGTGTCTTTATCCAGCTCACCTCCCGACAATTCCTGCGTTTCAATCTCGATAGACGAATTTTGTGATACCGGCACCTGGTCCTCGACCAGCAAATTAACCGGTTGATTTTTGCGATTGGTTACCTCTATCTGCCAATCGCGTGTCTCCTTTTTGTTCGACCCTATGCCTTGTTTTTCACTAAGCTCCTTTACCGATTTGCGGGTTACAATAATACCCCTATCCACGCCTAAAGACAAATTAAGCGTATCGGCGGCAGAATTGGTATTCATATATGATTTTCCTAAAAAAGTACCCTCAAAATACAGGTTGGCCTGGCCGGGTAAAAAATTGTATTTATTCCAGTCGGTAACCCGGGCGGTCAAAAATACATCCGTAGAAATTCTTGGTACAACGGCATACTGATAAGTCGCATTGATATCAAAGTTCTGTATCTCCACCATGCATTGCTTGCCATCGGCCGAAATGGAATAAGGGTCATCGATCTTAAATTCGACACTGGTTTGATTCTCAACCTCGCTTACTGACACCGGTATCGTGGCTACACCCCTGATCCGGCCCTGTACCGCTTCGTCGGTATTTTTATCAGCGCTTTTATAAATCGCAACCTCGTTCAATGAACTACTACTAATCGCCGGAGCCGATGCCTGGACAAAATTAAGATAATAAGGATTTAATTCTGGCTTGATGGCATTAACCGAAGGGTTGCCTGTTGACAGGGTCAGCTTTACATTTTTCCACTCTTCGCCGCTTTGCTGAACCACGTTGGCCTTATAGGCTATTTTGATGGGACTGTTAACGTTTTTTGCACGTATGTCATAAGCAGGCGACCAACTGGCATTGTGCACCAGGTAACTCAGGCTGAAAAATGACTGCAAACCGGCTTTAGCCGCAACCGTCACCTGGATAGTGCTGCTGGCCGTACCCCGGCTATTGTCAATTTCATACAATTGCTGGGTGTATTTTTGCAGTTCCTCGTTCAATGCCGCAACCTCATTGGTTAGCGCCTGTTCTTTTTTCTTCAGCTCGGTCAATCGTTCGGTTTGGAAATCAAGCGCCTGCTTCAGTTTGATGACATCGAGGTTTACGTTTTGCGGGCTTAGGGTTAAATTTTTCCGCAATGTGGACTCCTCTTCCCCGTAAATAGCAAGCGCGTTATTTTTCAGTGTGATTTGATCGGTGAGATTTTTCTGCTGCGTTCTCAGGTCCTCTATTCGTTTTTGCTTGCCCTGGTCGCCCAGGTAATCCAGTTCGTGCTTTACCGCAAGTATAGTGAACTCGCCATTGGCATGCACCTGTATACTCTGCGGGTCGATGCCGGCAGAAATATTATCAAAAACCAGCGTCGAGGTGCCTGGAGCTATATTCACCATTGCTGTGCGTGTCACTTGTGCGCCGTTGAGAAATACGGTAACTTTTTCAACTTTCGAGTTGATCTTCTGGCCCTCATCAGCTTTTGATGCAATTGCGATTATGAAAAAGCAAACAGCCATTAATGATTTTTTTAACATGATTTTCGGTTTAAATTATACATCCTTTAATTCCCGCAACCGGGTCTATCTAAATCAAGGATGCTTTGCAAACGGCTTTTCCATAAAGCCGAACGTTAAACCGAACAAATTTATTTACCTCCCAAAAAATGAACCAACGCCAGCACCGAATCATTGACCTTATCAAAAACCAACGACGGCATGATACCCAAAGCTAATGTAAGCAACGCCAGTGGCAGCAATGCCAGGGTTTCGCGCAGATCGATATCCGATAAGGCGGTTTTCCATACATCGCCGCCTTTTAAGGACAGGGTGCCGAAGAACATGCGTTGCAGCGTCCACAGGAAATAAGCCGCGCTCAGCAAAATACCGACCGAGCCGCAAACAGCCATCCAATACGGCAGATACCCGTTTACAGACGGCGACTTGAATGCCCCCAATAATGAAAACGCCTCACCCATAAACGCCGAAAGCCCGGGCAAACCCAATGAGGCAAAAAAAGCAATCATAACAAAAGTGGTGTACCTGGGCATCAATGACCCCAATCCGCGGAAGTTATAAATATCGCGATCATGAACCCGGTTATACACTATGCCCACCAGGAAGAACAGCATGGTTGACAGGAATCCGTGGCTAACCATCTGCATTACAGCGCCGCTTATACCTTCGGCGGTTTGCGAGGCTATACCCAGTAAAACAAAGCCCATATGCGATACCGACGAGTAGGCTATCATTCGTTTCAGATCCCGTTGAGCCAACGCGTTCAAAGCGCCGTAGATAATCGAGATAACGCCCAGTAAACCCAGCCACCACGCACCGGAAGAAGCTATCTCCGGGAAGATGCCCAAACAAATACGGATGATACCGTATCCACCTACTTTCAGCAGTATACCCGCAAGGATGATGGACACCGGTGTTGGCGCCTCCACGTGTGCATCTGGCAGCCAGGTATGTAATGGTACAACCGGCACTTTGATGGCAAATGCAATGAAGAGCACGACAAATCCGACGGTACGAGCCGATATCCCGAAAATGGTTTTATGCGCCAGTACCGAGAAAACAGAACCCGCATCATAGTTGGCCGGGTTCATCATTTGCACAATGTTAAAGGTATGATTACCGGTTACAGGGTCCTTTACCGACAGGTACAAACCAACCATCACCAGCAGCATGAACACCGAACCAAATAAGGTGTACAGGAAAAACTTTATAGCCGCATACTCACGCCTCGCGCCTCCCCACATCCCGATAAGGAAGTAAAGCGGCAACAACATCAGCTCGTAAAAGATATAGAACAGGAAGAAATCGAGCGCGCAGAATACCCCAATAACAGCTGTGTTCAACAACAAAAACAGGCTGAAGAACCCTTTGAGGTTGCTTTTGATCTCCCACGAAGCCAACGCTGCGATCACCATTACAACGGAGGTCATGAGCACCAACGTGATGGAAATGCCATCGATACCGACAAAATATTCGATCTGCATGTGCCCCATAATGCCGATATTGAGATTGATCCAGGGCAGCTTTTGCATAAACTGGAACTGGGCCTCGTTATTTACCCCGGCAAAACCGCTTCCCGTTTGAAAATGCAGGTACATCCAGATGCTGATACCCAACTGTGCCAAAGTGGCCAGCAGCGTAATGTATTTGTATCCTGCCCGCAGCGATGAAGGCAGCACTACGATAAGCAGTGCAAACAACAGGGGAGCAAATATCAGCAGTGATAAAATATTCATCAGGCTCAGATCAGGATTTTTAAAATAACAACAGCCAATATAATTGCCAGCATACTAAACAGGTAATACTGCACTTTGCCGTTTTGAAACCGGCGCGCAAAGTTACCGATACCCAGCGCGATAGCGGCCAGCAGATGTAAAAAACCATCGACCACGTAACGGTCAAGCCACTCAGCCACCTTCGAGCCGGCTATGCCAATATTTGCCAGCAAATGTATAAAACCGTCAATGATATTATGGTCGAACCAGCGGGCAAACTTGCTGAGCGCCATTACCGGTCTAACAATAACCTTTTGATAAAGGCTATCGATATACCACTCGTGGTACGAAAACCTGAACAGGAAGCCGGATTCCGGCAATGGCAAGGCTTTTTGGCGGATGTAGATGGCATACGCCCAGTACATCACGACAACGCCAACCAGGTTAACCAACACCGGGATAATGGTATGATAGATATTCACCCTGTCCAAAGCGGTGATCACAGAAAAACCATTGAATAGCCATGCTTTCTCGTACAAAACCGGGTTTAGTGAAAACAGCGGGAATAACGAACATACCATTAAGAATATTAATGGAAGCTTGTATTGCCATTTGCCATCGCTTACGTGCAGCTTGATCGACGGGTCGAACTGCGCGGCTTTAAACTCGCCGAAAAACACTTTGATAACCAACCTCGCGACATAAAAAGCCGTCAGCCAGCTGGTAACAAGCACACCTATCGGGATCAGTTTATAAACCCAGCTTTTACCCTCGGCCCATTCAAAGGATTGGATCAAAATACCGTCTTTAGATAAATAACCCGATGTAAGCGGGAAACCTACCAGGGCCAGTCCGCCGATGACGCAGGCAATAAACGTGAGCGGCATCTTTTTACGCAGACCGCCCATGTACAGGATATTTTGCGGGTCGATATGCAGGTTGTACTCATCTTTAATGTGCTGCACTTCGTGGATCACAACACCGGCAACCAGGAACAGGAGACATTTAAAAAAAGCATGTGTGGCCAGGTGAAATAACGACGATGAATAAGCGCCGATGCCCATAGCAGTTATCATATAACCCAATTGGGATATGGTGGAATAGGCCAATATCCGCTTCAAATCGTTTTGCGTCAGCGCTATAGTAGCCGCCATAAAGGCCGTAAAGCAACCA
>Ga0206934_1156_pt2 | contig 15601 bp, 12 predicted proteins | sample Alteio_BWOrgHeat_16_FD_152932 | JGI IMG/M metagenome (GOLD analysis project Ga0206934, IMG submission 152932) | Enriched cells from forest soil in Barre Woods Harvard Forest LTER site, Petersham, Massachusetts, United States -... | ecosystem: Environmental > Terrestrial > Soil > Temperate forest >...
AGTTTTTGATGCAATGGCACGATGCGCCCGTTCACTTTTGCTCCGATCGTGCGAAGCCCGACTTGGGAATGAATTTCGAATGCAAAATCTACGGCGGTTGCGCCTTTGGGAAGAATGCGCAGTTCGCCTTTTGGCGTAAACACATAAATTTCGTCCTGATAGAGATTGAGCTTAAAACTTTCGAGCAGAGCACTGGGCGCATCTTCTCCATGCTGCTCAAAGACATCGCGTACCCACTTAACCCACTCTTCCAGATCCGGATCGGATGCAGAAATGTGTTCTTTGTACTTCCAATGTGCCGCGACGCCTTTTTCCGCGATCTCGTGCATGGCCCGTGTGCGGATCTGCACTTCGACCATTCGTCCATCCGGGCCAATGACGGTAGTGTGCAGCGATTGATAGCCGTTCTTCTTTGGGAGCGAAATATAATTCTTAAATCGTTCGGGAACCGGAGTGTAGATCGAAGAGACTAACCCAAACACCGCAAAGCAATCGTTATCATTTGGTGTATCGAGCAAAATGCGAACGGCGAAGAGATCATAGACTTCGTCGAGCCCCTTGCCCAGCCGGATCATTTTGTTGTAGATGGAGAACAAATGTTTGGGGCGACCAATAATTTCGAATTTGAAATGTTGCTCTTTTAATGCGGCGACGATCGGCTCGATAAATCCGGCGATATAGGTTTCGCGTTCGATCCGTTTTTCGGCCAGTGCGCGCTTGATATCCGAATAGGCCTCGCGATTTAAGACTTTGAACGCGAGATCCTCCATTTCCCATTTGACCTTGCCCAGCCCAAATCGGTTTGCGAATGGCGCATAAATATCGAGCGTCTCTTTGGCCATTCGGAATTGCCGCTCGGGAGGGAGATACTCGATGGTTCGCATATTATGCAAACGGTCGGCAAATTTTACGAGCATGACGCGCACATCGCCAACCATTGAAAGCAAAAGCTTTCGGTAACTTTCTGCTTGCGTGATCTCGCGAGATTTAAAAATGTCAGTGATCTTGGTAGCGCCATCGACAATATCGGCTACTTCGGCTCCAAACTCTTCGCGGATTTCGTCGATCTGATAGGCAGTATCTTCGACCACATCATGCAAGAGCGCCGCGATCACGGAAATATCGTCGAGCGGTATCTCCTGCGCGACGATCATCGAGACTTCGAAGGGATGAATAAAATAGGGTTCTCCTGAGGCACGGCGGTCGTTCTTATGGGCTTCATAACACAGCCGAAATGCGCGGATAACAAGCTCTTCGTCGAGGAAGTGAAGATTTTTTCGGCAGGCCGCAAGGAGTTCGTTCAGCTTGTCGGCATATACTTCATCGTTCGTAGCCCCAGACCATCGGAGCGCGAGCCTCGGAGCAGGAGTACGGCCATCCGTTTTTATGCGTGGGGCACGACCATCCGAGCCATCGTTCGACGTGGCGTGGGCATTAGTATCAGCGGTTGCCAAACTGCTCTCAAGTGAAGTAGTGTCCATGTAGCTTTATTGGCAACGCCGGACGCTCCCTGCATGGTTTCGCCGCAGTGGAAATGGGGACTTATGTAAGAAGCGAATATATTAAGTCCTTACTCGCGAGGGACGCCCCACCAGCCATAGAAGAGCGTAAACCCTAAGCGCACATTGACGGTGATAAGATCGGTTTTATCGGGCTGCAGAAGAAAGGATGGAAATTGGGTTGCGCCATCGAATAGCCCTGTTGTTGAGATCTCTGCGAAGGGTTCCAAAGTGAATTGATCGTTCAGTTCGATCTCATTTTTGATGCCAAACAGCAAGTCAATGCCATTTCTACTCCAATCTTGCTCGAACGTGCGCACATCGGGGTAAGCGGTGACGGAATCCTTCATTTCAAGATAATTCTGCACGCCCTTCATCATGTAATGCTGGTATCCGACGCCGAAATAAAATTTGATCAAAGCGGAAGGCTTGGTAATGATGTAATTAAGATCGATCCCAAACGCAGAAATGCCGAGGGATTCGCCTTGTACAATTCTTGTTTCTCCTCCGGCAACAAAATTCTTTGGTGTATAGGCATAGGGAACGGAAGGAAAGAGAGAGCCGTGGTTCCACTCGGAGTCCTGAGGGATATTATCTGTGATGGTGGAATGGGTAAAGGAAGCGGTTATGCTCAGCCGGTGCGTGAGTTCAGATTTAAGCTGAAAACCGTACCCAAGGACGGATGTGGATGCCAATGGCCCGGTTACCCCCATGTGCATGCTCGCAATACCAACATTGCCACCGATTCCAATGGCCCGCCAGGGCTGAGGGGTTAGAAGGAACGCCGCATGCTTGGCTTCATCGGACATTTGCTGTGCAACTCGAATAGAATCCTGCCTTACTTGCTCGCGTGCTTTGGCCTGTGCATCCAACTGATCTTGTTGCACGGCTTTGATGCTATCCTGCCGGTGGAGTTCCGCTTCCTTGGCAAGTTCTTCCTCTTGTTTTTTGCGAAGTTCTGCGGCTTTGCGGCGTTCGCCGGTTAGAATAGAATCGGGAGGCGCGGTTCCGGCTGGCTCTCCGGGCTGTTGGGCACATACATTAGATGCGCCGAGAAACAATCCGAGCATGAGGAGCAATAGACCGGATACCTTTCGGATTGAACCAGTAGGGATTCGGAATAGCAAGAGTGTATTTGCGAACGTGTGTTGCATTATGATAGAAATATCCTGTTGTTTTAGCTCGGCGACCTTCTGAGCAATGAACGGAAGCATTGCCGGTGAGTTTCGTTTTCCTCGGTTTGGAGCTGGGGCCAAGTAGGGGGAATCCGTCTCGATGAGCAGCCGATCGAGAGGAGTTTCCCGAACCACTTCCGCCAAGTTGCTATTCTTAAACGTAATATTGCCGGTAAAGCTCACATGAAATCCAAGAGAAATAGCTCGGTGCATCCAATCAACTCCCGCTGAGAAGCAATGGAACTGTCCCCTCGGCAGTTCGGGCGGCACGGAGGCATAGTGCTCTTCAACAATGCGAAAAACATCCTCTTCCGATTCTCGCGTGTGAATGACGATCGGCTTCCGAAGTTCTATAGCAAGTGCTATTTGCTCTGAAAATGCTTTTTGCTGAACATCGCGAGGGGCGAAATCATAATGATAATCAAGACCTATCTCGCCGATTGCAACGACCTTATCATTCCTTTGAACTGTTGTTCGAATCTGCTCTTGGATCTCAGAATTCCACTCGTTCGAGGAATGGGGATGGATTCCGAGAGTACAAAATACATTTTCCTGTGTCTTCGCAAGTTCCAGCGTTGCATCGAAGCTGGCGGAATCCGTTGCCGGAACGAGGAAATGAGAAACGCCTGCTGCTCGCGATGATGAGATCATTTCCTCTCGATCTTCATCAAAGGCAGCATCCTGCAAGTGGCAATGGGCATCGAACATGTGCGGCGGGTGGTCGTTCATTGCGATGGATAACGAGCGATAGGGTGAATTCGCTTCCGGATGTGCATAGCAGAAATCGACATTTATATGCGATAAATGCAAAATAATGCAAGAAAACGCCAATTATTATATTTCTCAAAGAAAAATAGTGACATTCGGTGTTTTCCCATAATTTCCCACTTTCCCCCATAACTCCTTTGGCGGCGAACCATTGAACTTTTAGAATCGTATTAGGGACGAATGGAATATCCAAAGGATCAATCCACCACCCCATCGCAGAAAATGATGGATGCGGCGAGCCGTGTGACCGACCATGCCCTGCGCATGACCGATCATGCGTTACGCATGGGTGACCATGCTGTTAGTACCGTCCGGGTCATTATAAGCGCAGAGGAGCGTTTGCGACAGCGCATTCGGTTGGTTCTGCGCGTAGCGGTGGCAACGATCTTTTTTGGCATATCCGGCCTTATTTCCTTAGGCGCGACCGTCACCACCGCATTTGCAAAGAAAGTAAATCCTGATCGGGGAAGCACTCATACAGGCCTTCGTATTCGTCGAGCCATCGGCAATGTGAATGCTGTGTATCATCGGCATTCTGTAAAACACCATCATAGATTCAGTGGCGCCATTGCTACAAAGGAAAGTGGAGCGTCTCCAATGCGAGGAGTGGCATCCTGGTATGGGAAACAATTCCATAATCGGAAGACGGCCAGCGGCGTTCGCTTCGATACTCATGCGATGATGGCGGCTCACCGCACGCTTCCATTCGGTACGAAGGTTCGCGTCACAAATCTTGCGAACCAAAGATCGTGTGTCGTTGAGATCACAGATCGCGGCCCATTCGCTCACGGACGTATCATTGACTTAAGCCATGCTGCCGCTGAGGAGCTTGGGATGATGCAATCCGGCGTTGCCAATGTGCAACTCGAAGTTATTAACGCAGCTTCAATACTTTCATCGAAAGATTTGGCATTTGCAATGCCGACTCCATCAGTGGATCGCCTTGCTTCAAGAGTGTTCAAGCCGACAAAGGCAAAGCAATCGAAAGCTCATTCAGGGGATCTTTCATTCTTTGATGGTGACAATGCCGGGCACTGAACCCTTGACAGATCTATTCTGAGTACTAACCCTCGCAATACCTGAGCGAGGGTTTTTCGTTTTTATGAACACGTTTTATCTGATCCTTGTGATCGTTGCATTTATTGTATTCGATAGGATCGTCCGGCATAAGCCGCGCGGCGAAGCTAAAGACGCGAATTCTCCGTTCATAAAGAATGATGACCAAGGAAACAAGTCCTGATACCGTGGGCGGCATTTCAAATGCTCGCCGGTTTGACGGTGTGGCGCTTGCTGTTGGCAGCGTAGCGCTTATCGCGTTGGCGTGGTTAGTGCGGTCGGTGTTGAATCCGTTCGTCATTGCCTTTTTGCTCTATATTATTTTGGCATCGTTCCGCGATTACCAAGCTGCGCGGAAACTGCTGACCGCAGGGTTCGTCCTGTTTGGATTTTGGCTGCTGCTAACACTTGCGGGAATTCTTGTTCCGTTTATTATCGGCGCGGTTCTGGCCTATCTTTTCAATCCGGTCGTTCATCAGCTTTACGAGAAGCGTAAGATCAGTCGTGCATGGAGTTCATTCATTATCGTACTTCTTTTTTGTGGCGTGCTTGTTGCCGTCGGTTGGATATTCCTTCCCACGCTTGGCGAACAGACGAAAGCCTTCATCCAGCAGCTAACGCTTTTCGTGCGGCAAAATGTTAATTCGCTCGATCAGAAGCATATCAGAACCATGCTTTTGAGCTTAGGACTGCCCGATGGCCTCGTGGATGGAATTATCCTGAAGCAGGCCGGGCCAGAGTTCCGCAAGATGATCGCGTTCGTGCCATCGATCGTGATCGACATTATCTCCGAGCTGCCTTCGATCGTAGAGCGGACGTTGAATCTGATCATCGTGCCGGTTGCGATGTTCTATCTTTTGAAGGACTGGCCGAAGCTCCTGCCTATCGTGAACAGTATCTTTCCATCGAAGAACCCCGCGCGCCGTTTGGAGATCATGGCCGATGTCGATCACGTGCTCTACGGATATTTACGCGGGCAGATGACAGTCGCGCTTATGATCGGAATTCTGGGCGCGATCGCGTTTTCGATCCTCGGTTTTCCGTATGCTGGGCTGCTTGGGCTTATTCTCGCAATCTCAGATCTCATTCCGATCGTTGGAATGATTTTCAGCGCGTTTCTTGTGGAGTTTGTGATCTTTCTCACAATGGATCTGAATGTTGCTGTGGTCTTAAGTGGCCTTTTCGTTATCGGAGGGCTGCACTTGTTCGAAGTCTATATCATCGGCCCCCGCATTATCGGGCAGGGCATTGGAGTTCCGCCGATCCTAATGATCCTTGCATTGCTCGTCTTTGGATTTTTCTTCGGATTTGTGGGGCTGCTTGTTGCGGTTCCAGCGACAGGAGTGATTCTGCTTTTTGTTAATGAGTACCGGAAAAATAATGGTACGGTCGAAAATGTGCAATGAAGACGACACCGTATTTTGAGAACGATGTAAAACATCGCCGAGCATTTTTGAAAGAGGAGTGGATCGTGGAGACTATCGCTGGGCCGGAACATACCGAGATCCAATCCGATGGACGGAAGCGATTTTGGCGTTTCATTCCGGAATTAGATAAGTTCTTACGTGTTATCACATTAGAAGACGGCGAAACGGTCTTGAATGCCTTTCCAGATCGTAGTTTTAAGCCACAGAAAGAACAATGAAATTCAGCTATCATCAAGATACCGACTCCCTCTATATCATGCTCTCCGAACGTGTGTCCGCCGATGCGCGCGAGGTCGCTCCCAATGTGGTTATCGATTTGGATAGCGAAGGGAACATTGTCGGAATTGACATCTATCAGTATGCCAGCAAGATCATCGATCTTCGCAAGCTTGAGATCGAGCCGCCATTCGTGGGACTTGCTGCGTAACGATGAGCGGTACACTTTCGATCGTTTCCGTTCCCATCGGGAATATGGGCGATATTACGCTCCGCGCGATCGAGGTACTGAAAAATGCCGATACTATTATTTGTGAAGATCTCAAACCCGCTCGGCGGCTGTTGCACGAGCTTCAGATCGAAAAAGAATTACTTCCGCTGAACGAGCATACGGATAAAAATGCTACAGAGGAAGCACTGACGCTGCTTCGCTCCGGTAAAAACCTTGCACTTATTTCGGATGCAGGAACCCCGCTTGTCGCCGATCCCGGACATCGGCTTGTCGGTTTGGCCATTAAGGAGGGAATCGAGGTTTCTCCGGTTCCGGGCGCATCGAGCATTCTTGCTGCACTTGTTGTGAGCGGGTTTCGATCCGATCGTTTTTATTTTGCGGGGATGCTTCCGCGCGAAAAAATGGAGCGAAAAAATGCTGCTCGAAAACTTGCGGCGCGAGACGAAACCATTGTTTTGCTCGAAGCTCCCTACCGCCTCCCTCAACTAATGGACGATCTCGTGTATGGCTTCGGCAATGAACGGCGAGCCTCCATCGTTATGGATATTTCAATGCCTAAGGAACGTGTTGCACGCGGGACGCTCTTAGCATTACGTGATCTCATTGCAGCGCATCCATTTAAGGGTGAGTTTGTCCTCGTTATTGAAGGACGCCGTTCGTAACGGCGCGCATCCATGCGCCATTATGAGAACTTGGCTGTTTTGCCAATGCATCTTTTGCATTGCGTTGTGTTCGCCGCTCACTACTCCGTTGGTTCATGCACAACAGCGAACACTTTCTGTTGCGGTGTATTCGATCAACGATTCTGTTGTCGTTCTTTCAGATAATTTCCCAGATTTTTCGACGCTTCGCATTCAAGTGGATTCTTCGTTCTTTCTTCGCTATCAAAAAGATTTTGCTATTGATACCGCGCGGCGAGCGATCATTCTTTCCACGGGCATTCGCTCGCTTCTGTTTCCTCTGAATGCTACCGTGGGCACGGCACACACACTCACACTGAATTACATGGCACTTCCGCTTACGCTCAAGACCACATACACGCGGCATGAACTCGAAAATCCAACGCTTACCGATTCGCTCCGCGCATTGCTCGACACTTCAAAGCATGGATTAGCACATATTACTTCGACCACAACGGATACGTCCCATGCCGATGTGCTGAGTAACTTTCAAAAATCCGGTTCTATCAGCCGTGGGTTTCAAGTTGGTTCGAATCGCGATCTGGGTCTGACGAGCGGGTTCAATCTGCAATTTTCCGGCGATGTTGCAAAAGATGTGAACATCACCGGCGCGCTGACGGAAGAACAAACGCCGATCCAGCCCGAAGGCACGACGCAAACGCTGAATGAGATAGACAATATTTTTATTAGGATCAAAGCAGGAGAACATTTTACTTCCACATTGGGTGATTTCAATCTCGATCTTAATTCCCCGACCGATCCATCGCGAATCAGCGATCATTCTTCTCAGGTTACGCTGCCGGTCCCCGTCGCGACTCCTCAGGATCAAATGTTCAAAGCATTCAGCCAAAGCACGTTCGATGTTATTTCCCGAAAATTAGTTGGCGCGGAAGCCACTGCGGCATTCGATCAAGGCTCGGTGACGATAGCCGGAGGCGCGCCGCGTGGAGAATTTACTACGAATACGATTCAGGGTCAGGAGGCCTATCAAGGCCCGTACACGCTCGTAGGAAAAAATGGCGAGCCGGCCATTCTTATTGTTGCGGGAACCGAGCATGTGTATGTCGATGGCGTTCTGCAAATGCGCGGCGAGCGTAATGATTATATTATTGATTATGCGCTCGATCAGATCGTGTTCCAACCGCGCCGACTTATCACCAGCGATTCCAGAATTACCGTCGACTTTGAATATTCCAATCAACAATACAATCGCTCGTTATTTGCTGCGAATCTAAAAGGTCAGCTTTTGGATGGTGCGCTGCAGATCTCGACCAGTTATTTGCGCGAAGGGGATAATCAGGATGCGCCGCTCGATCTTTCGCTTTCCGATAGCGACCAGCGCATTCTTGCAAATGCCGGCGCCGACCCTTCGAAAGCAACGAAATCATCGGTATCATTCGTCGGTGTGAATGCAAGTGGGCATGCGCAGGGAAGTTATGCTCGCGCCGACACTGCAATCGGTGGCACGACGATTATTTTCTATCGTTACGCGCCGCTGGACAGCGTGAATGCGCTGTACAATATCTCTTTTGGATATGCAGGAACCGGAAAAGGCGCCTATACCAGGCTGGCGATCGGACAATATCAATATGCGGGATTTGCTTTGGGCGATTACGATACTCTCGCGTATTTGCCATTGCCGCAGTTGCATCAAGTCACGACCGTAAGCAGCAGTTTGCGACTTACGAAGAATATCGGGCTGATGGGGGAATTCGCTTTGAGTTCACTTGACCCAAATCGCTTTGCGCCGATTGCGTCCATCAATGGAAATGCCTATCGTTTTGGCGCACTGTTCGCCGATACTGTTCCCATCCTTGGCGCTACTGAATTCCGGGCGACCGAAAGAAATCTCAGCGCGCAATTCACGCCGATCGACCGGATCCAAAGCGCGGAATTCGAGCGGCAATATGGGAATGATGTTCCATCGGCAACTTCCTATTCCTCTATACTTCCCATCACGGGTGAACGTAATCGCGAAGCGGATATTACAGTCCAGCCAGCCAGCCCCGTTGTGTTGGGAGGAGGTTACGGCGATCTTGAAGAGCCGCAACTTCAATTTATATCTACCCGACTTTTCGGCCATGCCGAGCTGATCGAAGATTCGGGATTCATTCCTCATGCTCTCTTTTCCATCGAGCATCTGCCGACGCATGATTCTTCTATTCGAGAACAGGCGCAGTGGGACAGGCTCTCCGGTGAAATATCGAAGACCTTGCACTTCGGAAATAATGGCTTGATGCTTGGATTTCGTTATGGCCATGAATTGAAGCAGGCAACGCCATTCGACACCATCGGCCTTGCAGCAGATTCGATGACGCTCCATAGTTTTGAATACCGATCGTTAGGGCCTATCGCCTCGCTTCGTATTGGGCCGAAACTGACGCTCAGCGGCGAATATGAAATTCGTTCCGACGATAGTTCGCGCAATGGCCTGCTTGCGCCGATCAGTCAAGCGCATACCGGCCATATCGCTGCTGCGCTGCTTGGGTTAGGTGGATTCAGCAGCACGGCCGATCTCACATTGCGCGATAAACACTACACCGATTCTACATCTTACGCTTCGAATGGCGGGAATCAATCGACGCTGCTGCTTCGCTTCGAGCCGCGCTATACGCTGGCCTCGCATGGTATCAGCGCCGAAGCATTGTATGAAATATCCAACCAGCGCGCGGCGCAGCTTCAACGGGTATTCGTTCCCGTTCCGCAGGGGCTTGGATCGTACTATTATCTTGGCGATCTGAACCATAATGGCAAACCCGATCCGAACGAGTTCGCGCCTGCCGGTTATTCCGATCTGGGTGATTTTATTCTCATCACCATTCCGACGACGCAGCTTTTCCCGACGACGAATCTGAAATCGAATTTTCGGCTGCATATTGACCCGCGCGATCTGTTCGGCTTGCAGAAGCCGACGAATTGGTTCGAGACTGCGCTGGCGAATATCTCGAGCGAATCCTACGTCAAAATAGAAGAAACAAGCACCGATACCGTTCCGAGCGACATCTATCTTTTTCGGCTTTCCCATTTTAGGAACGATTCTACGACGATCAACGGCATGGTGGAGATCGGACAAGATTTCAATATCATGGAAAACAATGCAGATCAATCCTACCGGTTGCATTATTTAGAACGTGAATTCGCCGGGCAATTCAACACCGGACTTGAAAGCGCCTTCCAAGCAGAGCGATCCATTCGTGGGCGTTTCCGGCCTTCGTTCGAGTTTTCGAATGAAACGACTGTTACCTCTACCACCGACGAATCTTCCGGCGATACGCTTTCGGTAAATCGGCCGCATAACACATCCACTCTTGGCATTACTTCGGACTGGAGTTATCACCCGATCGGTTCCAAATTCGATTACGGTGCGGTGGTTGCATTTTCCCGCGCCGTTGAGCATAGCTACTCGCCGGAACTTTCGGCTCTTACTGACGCCCTCACACTCCGTACCAGCTATGCGCTCGAAACCCGAACGCGTATTCGTGCGCAATTCGAACGCGACGATCTTAATTTATCTCAACCGCCAAGCGATGTCCTGACGCTGCCTTACGCACTCACGCAAGGAAAATCCGTTGGCGTAACGTGGCTTTGGAGCCTCGCACTCGATTATCAATTTGGAAGTGGCATCGTAGCTACCATTTCTTACGATGGCCGCAACGAGGCTGGTGATCTGCTTGGCAATGCAGGTCAGCGAGTAACGATCAACAATGCGAGGGTGGAAGTGAGGGCGAATTTCTAAGGGAAGAACCTGGATTACGCGGATTTGACCGGATTACGCGGAAAGTGTATCAGGTATATGATATTAGTGGACGAATTGGCCAACTTTGTGTTTGAACATTTGAAATCTTGAAGTTTCTCTCATCATCTGCGTAATCCGCTCAAATCCGCGTAATCCAGGTTCAGACTAAATGGTCCATTTTATAGACGAAGCACACATTCGCATCGAAGCCGGCAACGGCGGCGATGGCGTCATCTCATGGCGGCGCGAGAAATACGTTCCTAAAGGCGGGCCCGATGGCGGCAATGGCGGTCACGGCGGAAGCGTGTATTTCGAGGCCGATCCCGAACTTGGAACGCTGCTCGATTTTCGGTATCGCCGCACGCATAAAGCGGATGATGGCGGAAAAGGCGCCGGTAAAAACTGCACAGGAAGAAGCGGCGAGGACATGATCGTCCGGGTTCCAGTCGGAACCGTTGTCCGAGATAAGGAGTCCGGAAAGACCATTGCCGATCTGACGGAACGCGGTGAGCGTGTTCTTCTCGCGAAAGGTGGAAGAGGCGGCCTTGGCAATACAGAATTCAAGACCGCTACGAATCAAGCGCCGCGCAAACAGACGAATGGCAAGCCGGGTGAAGCGTTTGACGTCGAATTAGAATTGAAATTACTTGCCGATGTTGCACTTGTCGGGTTCCCGAATGCCGGCAAATCCACACTCATCTCGCGCATTTCGGCCGCGCGTCCGAAGATCGCCGATTATCCGTTCACGACGCTCGTACCGAACTTAGGCATTGTGCAGGCACCGGAAGACCATAAGTCTTTCGTTGTGGCAGATATTCCGGGCCTCATCGAAGGCGCAAGCGAGGGCAAGGGCCTCGGGCTGCAGTTCCTGCGTCACATCGAGCGCACCAGCGTATTGCTGTATTTATTAGATGGTGTCCCCGGTGAGTACGATCCGAGCACAGCATTCAAGATACTCAAAAAAGAGCTTAAGCATTATGATCCTCTCTTACTAAAGAAGCCCGCGATCATCGCTATCACTAAATCGGATGCGATGAGCACAGACGAACTAAAAGTTTTCAAACGTATGACGATCGCCAAGCAAAAGCCACTCGTTATCAGCGCCGTTTCCGGCGATAATATCGATGTGCTTATCCGATCGCTTTGGGAAACTATCGGTAAGGTTCGCTCTCCAAGAACATGACGGGGGCAGGGGAAAGCTGCTTACTTCAAAATGATCGCTGCTAAGGCGACGAGAACCGTCATCAAAGAGGCGATTTCGACGAATAGTCGTCCCGTGGAAATTTCGGGTCGTCCAAACATAGTGATTATTAATTTTGGCTGATTTGCTGGCAGAATCTCCCAGAACCGAAATTCAATGAGTTTCAACCGGCAAAGCAAACTGGTGCTCTACTAAACTAAAAATGGCGTTTCTAAACGGGAATCAGCTAAAGTGGCAAAACTTCGACTGACTCGATGCAAATATACGACATTTATCCACAAAAAGCAAGTGTCGAAGGTAAAAAAATAGATTTCTTTAAGAAAGAAATGTTAACAACTCACTTATCAACACTATTCACCACATATCTACACCACAATATGTGATTGTTGACGGTGGAAATTTCTACAAAAATTTCCATATTTCAATGAAGCGGAACCTACTGAAATCTCTCGGCATTTAAGACCCGCTTCCTTAGCTCAGTTGGTAGAGCAACTGACTCTTAATCAGTGGGTCGCCGGTTCGAGCCCGGCAGGAAGCACTTCTTCAGTACCGAGTATTGAGTGCCGGTGGAGCATTTAGTTGCATTCTACTTCCACAGAGATGAGCTTTTCGCAGAGCGATGCAAGTTGGGAAAGCTCCGGCTCGGTCAGATTTGCCAACAAATTATTGTCGAAGGCAATGAGTTTTGGGGTGATCGCATCGAGTGCCTTCAGTCCCTTGTCAGTGATGAACGCACGAACTACGCGACGATCCTTGGTTGAACGCTCACGCTTAACAAACCCTAATTTTTCGAGTGTGTCAATGCGGCGCGTGATGTCCGGTGCGCGGTCGATCATCCTGCATGCGATTTCGCCGGATGGATGCCCCTCTTTGCCCGCTCCACGCAAAATACGGAGTATGTTGAACTGCTCGCCGGTCAGGTCGGCTTCGGCGAGTACGCGGTCGATATTCGAGCGTAATTCGCTTGCTGCGGCCATCAGTGCAAGCGTAGCTTCCTGCAGAGGGCTCTCGAATTTCGACATTTTCAGCCGTTTTTTTAGAACTTCTCCCATAATAATCGCATAACATTATTGTCAGAACAATAATTGAGGCTGTCTGAATCTTGATTTGGGGAATGTCTGAACCAGGATTTATCAGATTAAAAGATTTATGAGATTAGGTTTGTCGAATCTTTCCCTCATCTCAAAATCTCATAAATCACGGTTCAGACAGCCCTCTTGCTCGTTCTCGTTCGGTCAGCGGATTCTCCCGTAAAATATCATCCTTGATCTTCAGCAGATATTCTTTTGCGGCATCGTACTGATTTGGAATGATTCCATCGAGAATGGCTTCTTCGATTGCAGTTTTGAGAATACCGACGGTTTTCGAAGGGGGAATGCCGCAGATCTCCATGATCTCTTCGCCGCGAACCGGCGAGTGAAAGGCCCGCATCTGATCCTTCGCTTCGACTTCCGCCATCTTCTCGGCTACGATGTCGTAATTGCGCTGATAACGGTTGGCAAGCTTCGGATTTTTCGAGGTAATGTCGGCGCGGCAGAGTGTGAGCAGATCGTCAATATCATTGCCAGCTTCAAAAAGAATGCGGCGGACAGCGGAATCCGTAACGCCTTCATCGACAAGCCCCATCGGGCGCATGTGAAGGCGCACGAGTTTTGCAACATATTCAGCAGCATCCATCGGCAACTTCATACGCCGGAAAATTTTCTGCACCCATCGCGCGCCAACGATGTCGTGACCGTAGAACGTCCAGCCAATGCCATCTCGGAACTCTTTTGTGCGAGGTTTGGCGATGTCATGGAGCAGTGCTGCAAATCGAAGCCAAACATTATCCGTCATCGCTGCCATGTTATCGAGCACTTGCATCGTGTGGCGGAAGACATCCTTATGCGCATATTCCTGCACACCTACGGAACGAAGTTCTACGCCGCCCAGCGTATCGACTTCCGGGAATATGAACCGCATGAGTCCCTCTTCGAACAGGACCTTTAGTCCGATGGAGGGCTTCGGGGATTCCATGATCTTTAGGAACTCATCCGTTATTCGTTCCTGGCTGACGATGCTAATGCGATCGGCCATGTTGAGCATTGCATCGAGCGCGAAGCCATCGACTTTGAACTCCAATTGCGCGGCAAACCGCGCTGCGCGCATCATGCGAAGCGGATCGTCGGAGAATGTTTGCTCCGGATGAAGCGGAGTGCGGAGAATGTGTTCCCGCAGATCTTTCATGCCTTCATATCTGTCGATCAGATCGCCGAAGTTCGCCTGGTTGAGCGAAACCGCAAGCGCATTGATGGTGAAATCGCGGCGAGCGAGATCGTTGTCGAGTGTGCCTTCTTCCGTGATAGGATTGCGGCTGTTCGCCCGATAGGATTCCTTCCGTGCGCCGACAAACTCGATCGTGTGCTCTCCAACCTGCAATGCGGCTGTTCGGAATTGCTCATATACTACAAGCTTCGCGCCATCGAATTCGCTCGCCACCAGCGAAGCAAAGCCAACGCCATCGCCGATCACTGTAATATCAATGTCTTTCCGGTTCCCGCGGTTTAGTAGTTCATCGCGAACGAATCCGCCGACGACGTACGCCTTCATCTTCGCTTCATCGGCGATTGAGCCAATGGCAAAGAGGATGGGGTCGGAGATGGGAAAGTGTTCTGGCACGGAATAAAATTAGAAATGCCCCTGTGTAACAAACAGGGGCGAATATTGGGTGCTTCTGATTTTGGGAGGTTCTGTTATTCTTCCGGATCTGGCCCGGGCTTTTTATTCCAGGTCACGATGTAGCCATCGTTGCGGATGAGCGTGTGCATCGTTTCGAGTTCCTGAATTTTTGGAAGCAACTGCGCGAGGAATTTATGCAGCATTTCCAACCGCTCATTTTCGCTCGTGATGCTGAGCAAGGCCTGGCGCTGCGGCGCTTCGAGTCCCGATTTCTGCGCGATCTTGAAGGAAGGGAATCGGTCTTCTGCGTTCCATAGCTTTTCATCGAGGGGGTCGATGACCCCTTTGTATGCGATCTCGGCCAGTTCATTGAAGAGGTTGATCGTCTTGCCGGCGAGTTCCATATCGCGCTCTTCCGGCTCATCATCGAGCCAGCGAACGGTCGCGAACGAGATCTCGCCCGGCCCATTCTGCTCGAATTCCAGCACTTCGTAGCGGCTTTCGCCTTCGGTGACAATGTCGATCTCGCCATCAGGATGCCGCTCGGTCACTTCGATCACACGGGCAGAGCACCCTACGGCATGAAGCCTATCGCCTTCGACATAATTGATTCCGAACGACGTTTCCTCCTTGATCGCCTCATTGATAAGCTTCTTATAACGATCTTCGAAAATATGCAGGGGAATACGGCTCTCAGGAAAGAGCACGACTCCGAGTGGAAAAACGGGGATGCGAGTGCGGGTGTTCATCGAAACAGAACCGGGATTACGCTGATTAAAGCGGATTACGTGGATGGATTTTTAAAATGATCGAACCGATCAGATTCGAATAATCCCTAAGTTATTTTTTCCCAAAATGAATCCGAAGAAACACAATAATTTAAGGTTAAGAAGATCGACGTAATCCAGGTTTAAACAAATAGCTCGTACCACGCCATCTGGATGGATTCGAGC
>Ga0206934_1200_pt1 | contig 15599 bp, 10 predicted proteins | sample Alteio_BWOrgHeat_16_FD_152932 | JGI IMG/M metagenome (GOLD analysis project Ga0206934, IMG submission 152932) | Enriched cells from forest soil in Barre Woods Harvard Forest LTER site, Petersham, Massachusetts, United States -... | ecosystem: Environmental > Terrestrial > Soil > Temperate forest >...
ACCGGTTTGTTCGTCAACGATCTTTACTTTGCCTTCGTCGATGATATATTCTGTATCCTTTTCAAAAAGGGTATAAGCTTTCAGCAACTGGTTAACCGAGTGGATCCGCTCCGACTTGATCGAGAAATCACGCATCAGGGCGTCTTTCTTCGCAACTTTCTCTTCGGGGTTCTCATGCGATTTTTCGATTTCGGCAATTTCGGTGCCTACATCGGGCATGATAAAGAAACCTGCGTCTTCGCCCGAAGCGGTGATCAATTCGATGCCTTTTTCGGTCAGCTCAACCTGGTTGTTCTTTTCGTCGATAACGAAATACAGCTCCGAGTCAACCTTAGGCATTTCCTTGCCCTGGTCTTGCATGTAGTAATTCTCGGTCTTTAAAAGCACCGATTTATGTGAGCCTTCGCTCAGGAATTTGATGAGGGCCTTATTCTTTGGCAAACCCCTGTGTGCACGCAGAACGGCAAGGCCGCCATCGTCGGTGCCTGTTTTACCGTCGGCTATAGCTTTCTTGGCCTCGTTCAACACCTGGTTGATATAAGCCTTCTGCGCATTTACCAGGCGCTCGATGCGCGGTTTTAATTCGTAAAACTCGTGCTCGTCGCCGCGCGGGATAGGGCCCGAAATGATCAATGGCGTACGGGCGTCGTCGATCAAAACCGAGTCAACCTCATCCACCATCGCATAGTGCAATTTGCGTTGTACCAATTCTTCCGGACTGCGTGTCATATTGTCACGCAGGTAGTCAAACCCGAACTCGTTATTGGTACCAAAGGTGATATCGGCTAAGTAAGCATTGCGGCGTTCTTCCGAATTAGGCTCATGTTGGTCGATACAATCCACCGACAGACCGTGGAACTCGTACAGCGGGCCCATCCATTCGGAGTCGCGTCGTGCCAGGTAGTCATTCACCGTTACAATATGTACACCCTGGCCGGCCAATGCATTGAGGTAGGCAGGCAGCGTGGCAACCAGCGTTTTACCCTCACCTGTAGCCATTTCGGCGATTTTGCCTTCGTGAAGCACGGTACCGCCTATCAACTGCACGTCATAATGTACCATATTCCAGGTTACCTCGTTACCCGCAGCAATCCATGTATTGTGGTGAGTGGCTTTGTCGCCTTTTATAACCACGTTGGTTTTACGGGCAGCCAGTTCGCGGTCGAATTCTGAGGCTGTTACCTCAATGGCCTTATTTTCGGTGAAGCGGCGGGCTGTTTCCTTTACCACCGCGAATGCTTGTGGCAAAATGTCCATCAGTATAACTTCAAGCTCCTTATTGCGATCCTTCTCCAGTTTGTCCACTTCGCGGTAAAGCTCAACCTTCTCGCCCATGTCCATATCCGGATTGGCCTCTATCCTGTCTTTAATTTCCTGTATTTCAGCATCGATGGCGGCAAGACCCTCCTTAATGGTTTGTTTGAAAGCTATGGTTTTTGCGCGCAGCTCGTCGTGGCTTAACCCATCAAGTTTTGCATACTCTGCTTTGATCTTTTCGACAATGGGCGTTACACTTTTAATATCACGTTCCGACTTGCTGCCGAAAAGTTTGCTTATGAATTCTAACATAATAAATCGTTCTGAAGCGGTTAACGCAACAATTGCGCCATCGCGACCTATGAGGTCATATTGGCAGGCAAAGGTACTGTTTTGAGGTGAAAGCTGAAAGCTAGTTTATGTGCAAATATGCAGATGTGCGAATGTGCAGATGGGGTATTTTAGATTATTTAAGTTGAAACACTAAGTCATTTGCACATCTGCACATCCACGCATCCGCACATCAATCATCGTCATCCTCGCCCGGTTCAAAATCCTCGTCGTCAAAGTCATCAATATCAAACTTATCGTCGTCGAACATCAGCTTTTCCATTTCCTCCTGTTCGGGTGTGCTGGCGTCGAAGCGGATGGCCCAGTTATCAGGTATATCGTAGCTTTTATCAAAGCCGCGTATCCAGCCTACAAACTCCACCCTAAATTCGTCCACTTTATTACGCATCAACTGCACGTAATCTTCATTGTTCAGGCCGAACATTTCGGTGCAGATAACGGCGTTCATCATGTCGTGCGCCGCGCATTTGATAAGTACCGCGTTTTGCATCCTTAGTGAATATAATCCACCACCCTCAGCCCCTGCTATTTTGGCTTGTATGATCATGGCATTACCAATGATTTCGCCGGCAAGGTGTTCGGTCTTGTCGTCTTCCTTCAGTGATTCGGCTATGGCATCGGCTAATTCGTATATCTCCTCGGCTTTCTTAAAAACCGGGAGCTGGCGGTATTTGTCTAATCGTTTCGACATGCGGTAAAGATACGCCTCTCCTAATTCCTCTCCAAGGGAGAGGACTTTAAAATCTATCTCAAATAAAAGCTCCGCTCCATCTGGAGAGGGGTTGGGGTGAGGCTGTAATTTTATATATTTGCCGCATGACTAAAGAACAGATCCAGGATTTGAGGGATAGAACAACTTCCCTGAGGAGGCATCTTTGACATCGATACCAAACTCGATGCGCTTCAAAAAGAACAGGAAGTAACCCTTGGTCCCAATTTTTGGGATCAGCCTAAGGAAGCCGAAAAAGTACTGGCTTCGATGAAAACCAAAAAGGTGTGGACAAACGCTTACCAGGAGGTCGTATCCAAAGTGGACGACGCCGGGGTGATGTTCGATTTTTACCAGGCCGGCGACGCAAGTGAAGCCGAAATGAAGGAGCAGTTTGATACAGCGCTAAAAGCTGTGGAGGAATTGGAGTTCAAAAACATGCTCTCGGCCGAAGAAGATCAATTGAACGCCGTATTGCAGGTAACCGCCGGCGCCGGTGGCACCGAAAGCTGTGACTGGGCCGGTATGCTGATGCGCATGTATATTATGTGGGGCGAAAAGAACGGCTATAAAGTAACTGAACAGGATTTCCAGGAGGGTGATGTGGCTGGTGTGAAGACGGTTACTTTACAGTTTGAGGGTGATTTTGCATACGGCTATTTGAAAGGTGAAAATGGCGTACATCGTTTGGTGCGCATATCCCCGTTTGACTCCAATGCCAAGCGACATACCTCATTTGCTTCGGTTTATGTTTATCCGCTGGTTGATGATACTATTGAAATTGAGATTAACCCCGCCGATATAGAGTTTGAGACTTTCCGTTCAGGCGGCGCCGGCGGACAGAATGTAAACAAGGTGGAAACGGCGGTCCGGTTATACCACAAGCCTTCAGGCATCATCATCAAGAATCAGGAATCGCGCTCGCAATTGCAAAATAAGGATAACGCCATCCGTTTGTTAAAATCTCAGTTATACGAGATAGAAATGCGCAAACGCCAGGAAACGAGCAATGCCATTGAGGGTAATAAGAAAAAGATAGAATGGGGTTCACAGATCAGGAACTATGTGCTGCACCCTTATAAATTGGTGAAGGACCTGCGTACCGATTACGAAACCTCGAACGCCCAGGCGGTATTGGATGGCGAACTGGACGATTTCATCAAAGCATACCTGATGGAATTTGGCGGTTCCCATTAATAGGCTATATTTATGATTTGAAGCGCTACAGCTTCGCAATCAAACCAATTATGAAGAGCTTACTATTGCTGCCATTGGCTATGCTTATCTCAACTGCCCTTTTCGCCCAGGAACAACCTATTCCGCTTTATCCTAACGGCGTTCCCAACTCCAAACCGGCGCCAGCGAACTATGTGGAAAAGCTGGACAAAGTAAACGGCTACTGGATAACCGATGTGACCGACCCTGTAATAACACCTTACCTGCCGGCAAAGGGTGCAGCTAACGGAACAGCAATATTGATCTTTCCAGGTGGAAGCTATGCCGGGCTAGCTTCAGCGCACGAGGGAAGTGATGTGGCTAAAGAGTTCAACAAAATAGGGGTAACGGCTTTCGTGGTTAAATACCGTTTGCCTAGCGACGCGATCATGGTGGATAAATCAAAAGGTCCGCTGCAGGACGCTCAGCGTGCTATCCAGTTGGTTCGTGAAAGAGCTGCCGACTGGGGCATAAGTCCGCATCGTATCGGAATCATCGGTTTTTCGGCAGGCGGGCATTTGGCGTCCACATTAGACACCCATTTTGCCAAAGCTGTTATCGATAACCCTAAAAACATCAGCCTCCGCCCCGATTTTGCCATCCTGGTTTATCCCGTTATCAGTTTTGGCCCGGTTGCTCACGTGGGTTCCCGCGAGAACCTGATCGGTAAAAATCCCTCACCCGAACTGCTCGAACTTTATTCCAACGAAAAGCAAATAACCCCTGATACGCCGCCAACGTTTTTGGTTCATGCAACAGATGATGATGCAGTACCTGTTGAAAATTCCATTCTTTTTTACGAGGGGCTATTGAAAAATAAAGTAAAAGCCGAGCTGCACATTTTTGAAGCAGGCGGCCATGGTTTTGGACTCAATAATCCTAAAAGCAGCGAACACTGGTTTAACTGGGCCGCAAGCTGGATGGCTGAGAATGGTTTCTGATCACAGATTTCGCTGATTAGTTTCACAGATTAACCGACCTTGTTTTAGCGAACTCGCCAATTGGGCTGGCTGCAACTCATTCCCATTGATCTTGGCACTCGCCAATCACCACTCACTATTGACCACCCACCACTCACCTTCCTGATCTCTAATCTCCAGCCTCTAACCTCTAATCTTAACCATCCGTTAAATTTTTATTTGTTTTACGAATAGTTTTTGCTAATTTGCGATATTAACCGACAGTTCTCCCCCTGTTTTTGGTAACCTTATACATTTAACATTTTTCCACCTATGAAGAATGCAGAGCTTCACGTCCCTAACGGGGGTGATCATCATAAACAATTATACGCAGGTCCAAACATTACTGAAGAAAGCATCAGGGCATTGGTTGCCTATGCGCCGGTGGCTATGGCCGTTTTCCGCGGCAGAGATTATATTGTCGATTTTGTTAACGAAAAGGTGCTGGAGAAGTGGGGCAAAAGCTACGACGAAATATTGAACAAGCCGCTTTTTGAGGCTATGCCCGGGCTAAAGGGGCAAGGATTCGAGGTAATATTTGATCACATTTATAAATCGGGTGAGAAGTTTGTTGCCGAGGAGTTCCCGGTAAAATTCTACAGGAACGGCAGCGAGGAGACCGATTACCGGAACCTGGTTTATGAGCCTATTCGCGATCGGGAGGGAAACATATACGCCATCGCTTCGGTAGGCATTGATGTGACCGACCAGGTGAACGCTCGCCGTAAGGTTGAGGAAGCTGAAGAGCGCGCCCGGCTGGCCGTGGAAGCGACGGATATTGGAACCGTTGACATCAACCTGGTTGAAAATACCGCCATTGCTTCGCCCCGTTTCGCCGAAATAGCCGGCGTATCTCCTGACAACGGGTATCAAAATTTCCTTACCCGCTTACATCCTGATGACCGCGCGACAAGGGATGAGGCTTTCAGAAAGGCCTTGCAATATGGCAGGCTGTTCTATGAGGCCCGGATAATTGTTGGGAATGAGATCAGGTGGATAAAGGGCATAGGGCAGGTATATTATAACGAAGGAGGGTTGCCGGTGCGCATGCTGGGAACCATATCGGATATCACCGATCAAAAAGTATTGCAGCAGCAAAAGGACGACTTTATAAGCCTTGCGAGCCACGAGCTGAAAACACCGTTAACCAGCCTGAAAGCCTATATTCAGCTGCTTCAGCGGGCAAAGGATGGCCAAAAGATACCACGCGAATTTGTAGACAACAGTATCAAACAGATAGGTCGCCTGGAAAAACTGATAGCCGACTTATTGGATGTTTCAAAAATATCGAGCGGGAAGCTTAACTATAACATGGAGATGCTGGATTTTAGCGGAGTGCTGCGCGAAGCGGTCGCCAGTGTGCAGTTAACCGCGCCTACGCATTGGTTTGTAGTGCAAAACAACCCACCTGTATTTTTAATGGGCGACCGCTATCGGCTGGAGCAGGTAATAGCAAATTACCTGTCGAACGCGGTAAAATATTCACCGAATGGCAACAATGTCCGGATCAATTCGGATATACAGGGGGATAAGCTGGTTGTATCCGTAAAGGATTTTGGTATAGGCATCGACAAGGAGCACCTTGAAAAGCTTTTTGACCGTTTTTATCGCATCGAAAACAAATCGAGATCCTTTGAGGGGCTTGGGTTAGGGCTTTACGTTTCTGCAGAAATAATTAAGCGGCATTACGGCGATATGTGGATCGAAAGTGAACCCGGCAAAGGGTCAACTTTTTATTTCTCGCTGCCGATAGGGACTAATTGAGCGTGAATGTCTCTGCCGGTTATCCCTGGTTAACTAATTATCTCCAGCAATTCATTCAACTCCGCCACCTTTTCAGTCGAGCCCAAATTTTCATAAGCGCTGATGAGGTTGCGTAGGATGCGGCGGATAATATCGGCATTGGAGCAGGGCTCATAAAATTGCTTATCGGGTTGCAGCTTCAATTGTTTCAGGAACATATCCACATCGCGCCGACCAAAGATGAGGCCTCGGTTAAAGGCATTGATATAAAATAGTACGCCGCCTTCAAATTCCGATTCCATGCTCTCATCCACATAAGCTAAAATAAAATGCTGCGGCAGGTTAACACCATAAACCGGGATGTCAAGCTTTTGAGCAATAATGGAATAGATGATAGCCAGTGATATCTGGTTACCTTTTTTGGTATCGAGCACCTGGCTCAGATAGCTGTTTTGCGGGTCCCGGTGATTGGCGGTATTGCCGCTGAAACCATGGATATTGTAAAACACATGGTTAATGAGTTTCACCTGCTCGGCCGGGCTGGCGTCGTAGATCATTTGCAGCCAGATGTCGCGTTTAATAGCCTCTACCTGGTTAATGATCTTTTGTTCGTCAAGGTCGGGATACTGGTATTTGTTAATGGTAAGTACGCCTTGCAGCAGATCGAAAGCGCCGCCTTTGTACCAGAGCTTAAGGTCCTCCTTAACTACGCCGAACTGTATCTCGTGCGTCAGGTTGGCAATACGGTCCTGCTGTATCGGGTCGAAGGCCTGTTCCCAGGCCGATTCGAGGTAGTCGATCACTTCGGGCCCATAGGAGGCCAGTTTGTGATGGATGTGTTCAAAAATTTCCTTGTCGGGGTCGTCAAGTAACCGAATCAAGGAGTTGATCTCAATAGGGTCTATCATCTGAATGCTAAAATACTAAACCTTTGCCTAATTTTGCCGCCATGCTTAATTTAAGGTTCGCGAAGGATTTTGTGCTTCATCAATTACGTGCAAAAACCAGGCACGGCACCCATTCACCTTTCGTTTACAGGCTGGTAGACGAAGTAATTTACGATTTTAATCCCAAAAAAGTATACGACCTGGTCGAGAATCGCCGCCGCGATCTCCTTTCTGACAACCGGGTGATAAACGTGACCGATCTTGGTGCCGGATCTCACCTGAACAATAACCGGGAGAAAAAAGTAAGCGACATCGCCAAAAATGCTTTAAAGCCACCCAAACTGGCACAACTGCTTTACCGGCTGGTAAGCGATCTGCAGCCACGTAATATGATCGAGTTGGGCACTTGTTTGGGTATCACATCCCTTTATCTCAAAAATGCGGCGCCGGACGCTGAGCTTTATACCTTGGAGGGATGCCCGCAAACATCCGAAACAGCAATGCGCGTTTTTCACAAAGCCGCAGCGGCTCACATAAACCAGGTTGTAGGAAATTTTGATGACCGCCTACCGGAGATTATCGAAAAATTAGATCAACTGGATTTTGTATTTATCGATGGCAACCATACCAGGGAAGCCACACTGCGCTATTTTGAATGGTGCCTGCCAAAGGTTCACGATAACACGCTGCTTATTTTTGACGACATCTACTGGAGCGAAGGCATGAAGGAAGCCTGGGCGACGATCAAAGCTCATTCGCAGGTAACAGTTACTGTAGACCTGTTTTGGATAGGTTTGGTATATTTCAGGAAAGGGCAGGTGAAGGAGGATTTCTTGATCAAATTTTGAACACGATTTTCAAGATCTGAGTGATTAACAGGATAAATAATTGGCTCAATATTCCTGGCTATCCCCGGCAATCTTGAAAATCGTGTTCAAAAAATATATGTTGTGCCTTAAATCATAACTCCCTGAACCCACTATGCCAACCAAAATAGGCCCCAATAACGCCAACTTGTACAGTGGAATAGTTTTCGTGATCCTTTATCCCGTTTTTTTGTTCATTTTTTTATATGTGATACTGCCGGGAATATTGGCTGATTTTCATCGAGCGGGTTTCAGATTGAATATGCTGCCATTTGCTATTATCCCGATTTTTTTCGTCTATGTTGCAATCAGGTTCATTCCCAAATTTTTTGCGATGCCATTTTGGGTGGTCGTTGATGACGATCTCAAAACCCTGGAGTTTAAATATCTTTTAAAGAAGCCTCAAATAATTCGGCGCGAACATATTGTGTCGTATGAGGCTGCTACTGTAACCGTCAAATCGCGATCGGGCGCCACGCGTTATCCCGGGTTTGTACTTCAATTGCTTGACGGTATAAAGGTGATGGCAAGTGAGCGGGGCCTTAGTGATATTTTCTATATCACGTCGATGCTGGACTATTGGAGCGTTAAAAAACCGGAGGGTGAAGAAGAGTACGAGGCTTAATTTTCCGCTTAAAACATTATCCTGTTAATCAATCAAATCTATAGCATCGTGTTCAAAACGCCTGCCCCAGCCCTATATAAAACCCGCTTTGCCTCGATTCGCCGGGAACCTTTTGGCCGATGCCGTAATCGGCGCGGATGCTCAACCCTTTTTCAGTATCAAAGAAATAACGTAACCCTCCGCCATAGTTGGGTTTCAGCGTGCTGATCGAAAACATATTGTGAGCCACTTCGCCGGTGCCTAAAAAGCCAACTATACCAAAGCGGTCGTTGATACGGTAGCGCAACTCGGCCTGGCCGGCAATAAAATTACGGTCGCGGTAGCGGCCATTGTAATAGCCGCGCATCATCTCGTCGCTGCCAAGGGCCGGTAACAGGTAAAAGGGTGATTGTCCGCCGGTTAGGCTTTGTTCCTGCACATCCAGCCCCAGCACCAGCTTTTTATTGAGCGCAAAAAATTGGGAATACTCGATATTAAAAAATCCTCCGATATAATTATTGTTCGACAGGATACCATGCATCATATTATAATATGCGGTAATAATTGTACCTTTTGTGGTATAAGTGTTGTTGTCACGGCTGTCATAATTAAAGCTTGGTCCTGCATATACGCCGGCGCCCCCGCTGCGATCCTGCACGAGTGCATCGGTATTGAAAATGCCCGCCGGTGTATCGTGATAATACGAGTAGTTAAATCCACCGGCCACAGCCCCTATATATAGATTTTTGGCTACAAGCTGATGAGCTCCAAGGCTTAGTTTGAAGCGTTTTTCGTCCACCCGGTCCGAGTTGGCCTTTAAAGTATTATTGCCGATGCCATAGAAATCGAAAGGATAATTGATATAGCTGACGGCCGCCGTGAGGTAATATATATTCTTCGGACTCCAGTAATTGGAGCTTATGCTGAAATGACTCTGCCCCTGGGTTGTAATAGATGCATATGAATAGATGCTGGATACGCGCGTTTGATTGGCCCGTACCGTATCCGCATAAAATGAATACAAACCCGCCCCGCCGAACTCCAGTCCCTTCTCGGGCGCGGAGGTCAGTACAGGCAATGCTACAAAACTGCTTTTGCGCGTGCTGTCCTTGTTAAAATACATTTGGTTAATGAATTTCGGCAGCCACTTTATCTGCGCTTGGGACTGGCAGGTAATCAACAGTAGAATTGCGGCAAGGATTCGTTTCATAGCGTATTACGGCCGCTAAGATAGGTTTTTGGGTTTAGTTAACCGGTGATTTGTTGACTGATTGGATAGTTAACTGGTTAATCAGTGACCAGTTATCAGGAAAATCCCTGGCGGTTAAATTGTTCTGCTGATAAATTCCGATTAACTAATAGCCAGTTAACAAATCACAAACTAACAAGTTAACAAGCCACGAATCAGTCAGTTAGAAAATCACGGGTTAACAAGTTAACTACTTAACAATTCCCTAAACAAAAAAAACTAATTTTGCCGCAAAATTTAATAGCAATCAAATGAGCACAAGGGGACCCATCTCGCAATTTATCGAAAGAAATTACCTGCACTTTAATGCAGCAGCATTAATGGATGCAGCCAAAGGATACGAAAAGCACCTGGCAGAAGGCGGCAAAATGATGGTAACGCTGGCCGGCGCCATGAGTACTGCCGAGCTCGGCATTTCCTTAGCTGAAATGATACGCCAGGATAAGATCGCTATTATATCCTGCACCGGGGCGAACCTGGAGGAGGATATCATGAACCTGGTAGCGCACTCCCACTACAAGCGTGTGCCAAACTATCGCGACCTGAGCCCGCAGGACGAATGGGATCTGCTCGAAAATCACTACAACCGGGTGACCGATACCTGTATACCCGAAGAAGAAGCTTTCCGCAGGCTGCAAAAGCATATTCATAAAATATGGAAGGACGCCGATGAAAAGGGCGAGCGCTATTTCCCGCACGAATACATGTATAAAATATTATTGAGCGGCGAACTGGAACAATATTACGAGATAGACCCTAAAAACTCGTGGATGCTGGCCGCTGCCGAAAAGAACCTGCCGATTGTGGTACCCGGTTGGGAAGACTCTACCATGGGTAATATTTTTGCATCGTACGTGATCAAGGGTCAGATACGTGCTTCGGCTATGAAGAGCGGTATCGAATATATGGCCTGGCTGGCTGATTGGTATGTAAAAAACTCAGAAGGCAAGGGGATAGGGTTTTTCCAGATAGGCGGTGGTATTGCGGGCGACTTCCCGATATGCGTTGTGCCGATGCTTTACCAGGATATGGAAATGCCGGAAATACCATTCTGGAGCTACTTCTGCCAGATATCGGACTCAACTACCTCTTATGGTTCCTATTCAGGAGCGGTGCCGAACGAAAAGATCACCTGGGGTAAACTGGATATTCATACGCCCAAATTCATAGTGGAGTCGGACGCAACTATTGTTGCACCGCTAATTTTTGCATGGATTTTAAAGCAATAACTTTATTTTTTGAAACAATAAGTTTATTTTAGAATATTCCAATTATAAGATACCAGTCCTTAGTTAATTTAATTTATAGAAATAATGCGTTTTTGAACGTACAGGAGCATTTTTTCCAATTATTTAGAACGATTATAAATTATACTTAACTGTCATTAATTTGTCAGCGATACTGTAATAAATTTTACTTTTGTGGCTGAAAAACCCGAACAATTAATACGTCTGCAATTGATTTCAAACGGATAATACGGAAACTTATTAAGCATAAATACACTTTATGAGAAGCATCTCATTGACTTTAAAACAACTTTCACGATCATTTTTGCTGGTAGCAGGTTTTGCAATTTTGGGGCTGTCCGCGCATGCGCAGGGCGATGCCGCCAAAGGCGAAGCCATCTTTAAGTCGAAATGTACAGCATGTCATAAGATCGATCAGAAAGTAGTCGGTCCTGCTTTGGGCCCGGCGCTGGTATCGGAAACTGATGATAAATGGCTGGTGAAATGGATACAAAACAACCAGGCGTTAATAGCGGCACACGATGCAAAAGCCGTTAAGGTTTACAATGATAACGCCCAGGGAACAATGACTGTTTTTGCGGACCTGTCGGATGCGGATGCAAACAATGTCATCGCTTATGTGAGAACCACCTGGGCAGACATGCAGAAAAAGCAGGCTTCGAGTGGGGGAACTGTTGTTGCCGAAAAAGGCCCGAGTGACATCATGGTATATAGCCTCATCGGCATTATCATCGTGGCATTTGTAGTGATACTGGTGCTGAATAAAGTGATCAAAACTTTAGAGCGCCTCATCGAAAACAAACCCGATCTGTTGGTAGAAGAGCCTGTTGAAGTTGCCCCGGTTGACAAATATGCATTTGCAAGGAAGCTGGTTAAAAATAAAAAGTTCGTATTTTTTGTATTGATCTGCGTTTCTATATCGGGCGGCAGCTGGACCTGGGTTACCTTATGGGAAACCAACGTGCACCAGGGCTACCAGCCAGTACAGCCGATCAAATTCCCGCACGACCTACACGCCGGCGCGATGCAGATCAAATGCCAGTACTGCCACTCGGGTGCATATAAATCAAAAAATGCTTCCATACCGTCGCTTAACTTTTGTATGAATTGCCATAAGACGGTTAAGACCGAGTCGCCCGAAGTGCAGAAGATATATGCCGCCTTGGGTTACGATCCGAAAACTGCGAAATATGACAGCACCAAGGCTCGCCCGATCCAATGGGTACGCATTCACAACCTGCCCGATTTTGCTTACTTCAACCACTCGCAGCACGTAAAGGTTGCCGGTTTGAAATGCCAGACCTGCCACGGTCCGGTTGAGACAATGAAGGAAGTTTACCAATATTCGCCGCTTACCATGAAATGGTGTATCCAGTGCCACAAACGTACCGAGGTTAACTATAAAGGCAATGCTTATTATGACAAACTGCAACAAGTTCACAATTTGCTGGCTAAAGGCGAGAAAGTGACCGAGGCGCAAATGGGCGGCATCGAGTGCGGTAAGTGCCATTATTAGAAAATAGAGCCAGGAATCAAGGGCCAGGACAGAGGCTGTAAATTGATGAATGGTGAATCTTTAAAATATATATTGAAAAAAATCTTGATTCTTGAATCCTGATTCTTGCATCTAACAACATATAGCTTAAATGGACAGCAATAAAAAATACTGGAAGGGTTTAGAAGAACTAAACAACGAGCCGGAATTTGTTGAAAAGAATAAACACGAGTTTGCCGAGCCTATTCCCATCGAGGATGTACTGACAGGCGGCGGGCTTGCTGGCAAAACCCCGCGCCGCGACTTCCTGAAAGCTTTGGGCTTTGGTGTTGGCGCCGTTACCCTGGCAGCTTGCCAGAAGGTGCCGGTACACAAGTCTATTCCTTACCTGATCAAACCCGAGGAAGTAACCCCGGGTGTGGCTAACTATTATGTTTCCACTTATGATGGGCATGCTGTCCTGGTTAAAACCCGCGAGGGCCGTCCAATCAAAATAGAGGGCAACCCCGCCGACTTGCTGTCGAAAGGCGGTTTGAGCGCGCAGGCGCAGGCATCGGTACTCGACCTTTACGATTATAACCGTTTTAACAACCCGATGCTCGACCAGGGCGATTCGACCTGGAACGCTATAGATGACCTGGTTAAACGTGAATTAACCCTGATCAAAGCCGGCGGTAAAAAGATCAGGCTGGTTACTTCAACTATCCATAGCCCGTCTACTTTAGGCGTTATTGCTGACTTTATTGCGCAATATCCTAATACCAAACACATTACTTACGACGCTATATCTTATACGGGTATCATCCAGGCTAATCAAAACAGCTTCGCTAAAGCCGTTGTTCCGCACTATCACTTCGAAAAGGCTGATGTGATCGTAAGTTTCGGCGCTGATTTCCTGGGTACCTGGATCTCTCCCGAAGAGTTCATGGGCCAATGGGCGCAAAACCGCAGTAATAAATCGCTCGCCAATAAGAAGATGTCGCGGCATATCCAGTTTGAAACGGGTATGACTTTGACCGGCTCTAACGCTGACAGCCGCGTACTGATCAAACCTTCGGAAGAAGGACCTGCGCTGGTTAACCTGTACAATGCCATTAGCGGTACTACTTTACCGGGCAGCAAGCCATTGGGGAACAGCAATGCTGATAAAGCGGTTAAGCTGGTTGCGGCCGAATTGAAGGCAGCCCAGGGTAAGGCCCTGGTGGTTTGCGGTGCAAACGACGTAGCAAAACAGGTATTGGTAAATGCCATCAACGCCCAGTTGGGTAGCTATGGTACTACGATCGACTTAGATAACAGTTCAAATCAATATAAAGGTAACGACGCTGAGTTTGTTGAGTTTGTAGCCGAAATGAATCGCGGCGAAGTTGACGCGGTGTTCTTCCTGAACTCGAACCCGGTTTATGAATATCACAACGGTGATGCCGTTAAAGATGCACTGAAAAAAGTTCGTTTGCGCGTTTCCTTCGCGGGGGCTAAAGACGAGACTTCTGAGCATTGTAGCATTATCGCTCCTAACCATTATTATCTCGAATCGTGGGGTGACGGTAACGCTTTTGAAGGTTACTATACCATCGTTCAGCCGGCTATTAACCCGGTATACGAAACCCGCCAGGCCGAAGAAAGCCTGATGAAATGGTCAGACAGTACCACTAAAGATTATTACACTTACGTACGCAATAACTGGGATAAAAACCTGCTGGCAAAAGGCGGTTTGTCCGGCCAAAAAGGCTGGGAAAGCTTGTTGCAAACTGGTTTTGTTAAGGCATCCGATAAAGTAGCCGGCAGCTACGCTTTCAGCAAAGATCTGAATGGCGTGGCGCAAACCATCCTGGTACAAAGCAGTAAGCTTGCAGGCTCCGGCGACACCGTGGAGGTGCAGCTTTACCAGTCGGTTGCTTTACGCGATGGCAAACGTGCTAATAACCCCTGGCTGCAGGAATTGCCTGACCCGGTATCGAAAGTTACCTGGGATAACTTTGCTGCCATGTCGCCAACCGATATGAAAGCTAAGGGCTTTGTGCAGGGCGACGTGATCACCATCGACGCCAAAAGCGCTGATGGCGCAAGTCACGTAGTTACTTTACCTATCCTGGCTCAGCCGGGCCAGGCACAAGGTACTATCTCGATCGCATTGGGTTACGGTCGTTCTACCGCCGGTCCTGTAGGCAAAGATGTTGGTCAAAATGTTTATCCTTTCCTGAAAGCCGATAATGGTACTTTCCAAAACTGGACCGTTGCCAATATTAAGCCCACCGGAGACCAGATCATCCTCGCCCAAACACAAACGCACCACTCGATCGAGGGTCGTAATACGATCCGCGAGACTACCTTTAAAGATTACCTGAAGAACCCATCATCAAATAGCGGCGGGTCTTTAAAACATAAGGAGTACGAAACGCTGTGGGACGAATACGAGCATCCGCAATACAACTGGGTAATGGCGATCGACCTGAACGCCTGTACCGGTTGCGGCGCCTGTGTGGTGGCTTGTAACGCCGAAAATAACGTTCCCGTTGTTGGTCGCGATGAGGTTCGCCGTCGCCGCGAAATGCACTGGATACGTATCGATCGCTATTACAGCTTTGTTGATGAAGGTAAATCAATAACCGAAGAACACGAGATTCAGGATTTGAAAGACCTGGACAATGTGCAGGTGGTTTACCAGCCTATGCTTTGCCAGCATTGCGATCACGCTCCGTGCGAAACCGTATGCCCGGTATTGGCAACGGTTCACTCAAACGAAGGTTTGAACCACATGGCTTATAACCGTTGCATTGGCACACGTTATTGCGCCAACAACTGTCCTTATAAAGTACGCCGTTTCAACTGGTTTAATTACTGGAATGACTCACGATTTGATAATTACCTGATCAATGAGCATACACACCTGGTGTTGAATCCCGACGTTACTACGCGTTTCCGTGGTGTGATGGAAAAATGCTCGATGTGTATCCAGCGTATCCAGGCGGGCAAACTGAAGGCTAAAATTGAAAAACGTGCGGTAGCTGATGGCG
>Ga0206934_1201_pt1 | contig 15543 bp, 9 predicted proteins | sample Alteio_BWOrgHeat_16_FD_152932 | JGI IMG/M metagenome (GOLD analysis project Ga0206934, IMG submission 152932) | Enriched cells from forest soil in Barre Woods Harvard Forest LTER site, Petersham, Massachusetts, United States -... | ecosystem: Environmental > Terrestrial > Soil > Temperate forest > O...
TGGTGTCGTAAGCGCCGGCCACGACGTTCGCGATCGCATGATCAAACTTGATGTTCGGCAGATTGACCGCGGTGATGGTGGCCCGATCGAAAACCAGGCCGTTGGTCGGATTGAAAAAAAGCACCACATCGCCCACCTCGGCTTCAAACGGAATCAATGTTGTGGGTGCAGTCGCCGCTTCGGCATTCTGATACACGGCGAAGGTGTTCGTCGGATACGCCGGCGCGTTGGTGACGATAAACGGGCTGATATTGGGGTTGGCGGTGTCGTCGCTCAACGCGGTGAAGTTGCACCCCTGCACCCACGGCCCGATCCGGGAATCAACGAAATACCCGCCGTCCGCGTTCGACGATCGCAGGCGCGGCGCCATGGCGCCCGGCGGCGGCAGCCCGATCTGGTCGTTGATTTCAGACACCAGCGGCGAATACCTCCCCGAATAACTGGCGCCCGCGCTGGCGTAATTGGTGTTGTTCAGGAACGTGACCTGATACGACTGAAAAGCGTTGAACACCGGCGAACCGTTCCAGCGCGAAATCATGTTCCAAAGGGCGCCCGGCTGGATGGATTTGGCCTCGTTGGTAAATTGCAGATATACCTTGAATGCGCCGTTGGTGTTGGTCTGGACGACATTGGTGTAGATGCAGGCCGCATAGCTGTCATCCGCCCCCCGGCCGGGGCGCGTCGGGTCCATGACCGTGCCCCACCGGCGCGCGATGTTCACGGCACTGGTGTCAATGTAGTTGGCGTTCGTGGGCGCCGGATAGCCGGCATCCACCTGGAATTCAATGGCCAGCTCCTTGGGCATGTCGTTGCTGGTGAAAAAATTATGCGTGACCACCCCCTGCGTGTAAGGCAGCGGGTCGTAGTCCACCGTGAAACCCTCCACAATGATGTTGGAACAGTTGTTGACGCCCAGGAATCCAATCCGCGGATTGGTAATCAGGATTTTGCAGCCGCTGCCGTTGACCACCACATTGGTTGCATCATTCAAGCCCAGCGGAACTTTCTCCACCAGTGAATTGTTCGTGATGAAGTAGGTCGCGCCGGCTGTAAACCGGATTTCCATCGCGTTGGGAGAATTCGACGCCTTGCTCAGGGCGGTTTGAATCAATTGCAAATCGTTCGTGCCCGGCGGACCGACCTGCACCACGTTGGAACTGGCGACCGCCACCGGCAGCGCCAGCATCGGCGGCGGACGCGGAAACCAGTCCACCGACACGTTGGCCACCCAGCGCGCAGTCGGCGTCGTCAAATTTGTGGTAAGCTGGAACATCAAATAATTCGGCGAAACCATTCCCGTTGAATTCGTCACCGGCAATTGGTTGAAGACCAGGTTCGTCAGCCCTCCGCTCACGGTCCCGGCGCTGGCCGTGGCGTGAAATGCGTCGTAAGTCAGGAACACCTCCACGGGATTGCCGTTGTTCGTGAAGGCGTTGGCCGCCGTCGCCGGATTGTTCTGTCCCGCGCCGCCAAAAAGAACCATCGTGCCGTTCCCCTTCACCTGCACCCACGGGCCGCTGCCGCTGTTCGTCGCCGTCAGAAACCCGTTGGCTTCCCCAAATCCCATGTCAATGGATTCGCCCGAACCGGCCGGCAGTTCCATCAACGCTGATGCCGTCATCGAACCATGCGGGCCGACCGGTATCAGTTGCACGCCCGCCGCCGCGCCGGCATTGGTGGCCGAGTTGTAGCAATGCCCCGCTCCGTCCAATGCCAGTTGCGACGCCGTGCCTCCGGGCTGCCAGCCGTTCCCCTCCACATCAATCCACGGCACGCTGTCCGTGATGCTGCCCGCCGGTTGGGTGAAGAAATCCTGGAAGACAATTTCCGCCGATGCGTCCGCCGACGCAAAGATGAGGGCGCCCAGCACGATTGCGGAAACACCCGGCGCAAATGGAATTGACGCGTCTGGCAAACGCATCCGGCCATGCTACCACAAAATCGCCGGAAGGCAATTACGCGCTCGCCGGCGGGTGGAGCGGCAGGTCCAGGGTGAAAGTCGCGCCCTTGTTCGTACCCTCGCTTTGCACACACAACTCCCCGCCCATTTCCTTCGCCGCCAGCGCGCCGCTATGAAGACCGAAGCCGTGTCCGTCCCGGCGCGTGGTGAAACCGTGGCTGAAAATGCGCGTGAGATTTTCCGGCGGTATGCCCACGCCGTTGTCGCTGACCGAGAATTTGATGCGCCCCGCCCCGTTGTTGACTCGGAGAATCATCTGCTTGTCCTCCCGGCGCGCGTCGTTGCAGGCGTGCTTCGCGTTGCGAATCAGGTTCACGAGAATCTGCACGACCTTGTGCCGGTCCACCGTGATTTGCGGCAGCGACTCCCCAAAATCGCGGACCAATCTTATGTTGTGCCGGATCAGGGCCGCCTCGTCCATGCGCAACGCGTCCTCAAACAGGGACACCACGTCCTCGCGCGTGGTCACCCCCGCCACCCTGGCGTAGCTTTGCTGCATCGCCACAATGTCCTTGATGTGGTCCAGGTTCTTGTGCAGCGCGGACAGCTCTTCGAGCGCCTCGCCCTGCTCGCGCGAAAGTTGCACGGACAAATCGGAAAGATACGACGGCAGCCGCTGCCCCTTCGGGTCGTGGGTCATGAACTTGCCCAGGTCCGCGCCGTTTTCCTTCAACAGCGCGGCGATCCGCCCGACGGAGCTGACCTTCGATTTCTTGATTCGTTCCGTCACCAGCGTGGTGGAGACGTTCACGCTGTTGAGCACGTTCCCGACATTGTGCAAAACGCCGGTGGCGACCTCCGCCATGCCGGCCAGGCGCGAGGCCTGCAGCAATTCACGATGCACCCGCTCAATCTCCGATTGCATCTTTTTCCGCTCGTCAATTTCCTTCTCGAGCGAGGCCGTTCGTTCCCGCAGTTCCCCGGTCCGGTGCTGGACTTCCGTCTCCAGCCGGTCGCGGGCCAGTTGCAATTCCCGCTGGTTGCGGTTCAGATGCCGGACACGCCAGCCGTAGGTGCCTCCCAGGAGGGCCAGGACCGCCGCCAGGCAGCACACGTCAAACAGCACCGTCTGGTAAAAGTGCGGGCGCAATTCAATGTCCAGCGAATCGCCGTTGCCGCTCCAGATCCCGTCGGTGTTGGCGGCAATGACGCGGAACTTGTACTTGCCCGGCTTCAGGTTCGCATACAGGGCCATCCGGCGCCCTTCCCCCTCCACCCAGTCCTTGTCGTAACCGTCCAGCATGTACCGATACCGGACCTGCTGCGGATCAATGTAACTGAGTCCCGCATAATGAAATTCCAGTTCACCCCGGCCGGGCGGCACCACCGCCCTTCTATTTCCCTCCAGGGTGCGGCCGTTGGCGCGCGCCACGTCAATATGCACCTGCGGCGCCACGGAGCTCGTGGGAATGTTCGTCGGATTGATGCTCACCAGGCCCTGCGCGGTGGGAAACCAGATCCGGCCGTCGAGCGTTTTGCAGCCCGAGGCTTTTTGCTCGTTTCGCTCAATGCTTTTGACCTCGTTGAGCTTGCTGAAGGTTTCACATACAATCCGCTTGGTCTTCTTGTCGCAGAAATCATTGAGCATGCGGCGGTCAACCCGGAACAGGCCGCGGTCTGAATTCACCCAAAAACGGTCATTGTCATCCAGCACCATTGCAAAAACCGAGTCGCCGAAAATGCCGTCATTCGCGTTGATGGTTTGCACCTGGCCGTCCTTCAGCCTGGCCATGCCCGAAAGCAGCCCCGCCCAGATGATGCCGTCATTGTCCTCGCAGATCCACAACGCCTTGCCCGTGGCCCAATGTTTGATGCCGTTGGTGTTCACCTGGAAGAGCCCGTCCCCCGTCGCGGCCCAGATCGAACCGTCATGGCCCAGCACCATGTTGAACGTATAGCTTAGCACGGCTTCCTCGCCGTCAGGAAGCACATAAGGAGCGAATGAAGTGGGGCTGACACGGTAGAGCTTCCCGTCCACGGACACAATCACGCCCTGGGAATCCTCAATCATGGACGTGGGCCAGGCCTTGTTGGGATATCGCGCCACAACTTTTCCGCCGGAGAAGATCAGGATCTCCCTCGCGCCGTTCACCAGATACATGTCCCCGTTGGTGGCCTCCAGGATTGTACCGATGTAGCTGTTCCCGAGACCCAGGCTCACCGGATAAACCTCAATGTTCGTGGGCCCGTTGTAGTAGGTAAAACCGCCGCCCGTTGCCAGCCATAATCCGCTCTTGCGCGAAGCGATGACCGCCACGTACAAGTCCGCGGCCAGGCCTTCGGCCTTGCCCACCGTTGGTATTTTGACATCGCTCAGCTGACTCAACCCGTTCGGCGTGCCAATCCACAAGTTCCCCTCCTTGTCCTCGGCCAGGGCGGTGACAAAATCATCCACCAGGCCGCCCGCCTTCCGGAGTTCGGTGATGACACCGGCCTGATAACGCACCAGTCCGCCGCCCGCCGTGCCAATCCAAACCGCTCCGTGCCGGTCCACCAGCAGCGCGCGCGGCTCCGCCGGCATCGCCGGGGCCGGCAGCTTGGTGAGGCTCGAATCAAAACGGGCAAGGCCCTGGTCCGTGCTGAACCACAGGCTTCCTTCCTTGTCTTCCACCACGGCGCGAACCAGCACCTCATCCAGGCTGGGGTCGGAGAACTTTGTCACCGTCCCATCCTTCCAAAAGTACACTCCCGTTTGCGCCGTTCCAAACCAGATCCGCCCCTGTGAATCCTCGCCCACGGCGTGCACATCAAGAAAGTTGGTGCTTCCATCTGGGGGCAGCACGCCCTGGACCGCTTTGGTTGGAGTCAGCCTCTCCGCGAGACCCGTCGCCGCAACCCATAAGTCCCCGGCCTTGCTTTCCATGAGCGCGTTGACATTCAAATTCGGCCCGCCCCACTCCTCCTTGTCCCACGGCGAAAGAGTCCTGCCATCGTACCAGGCAAAGGCGCCGTCGCGCAAACCCAGCCACAAGCCGCCCTGCTTCGAGGCCGCCAGCGCGGTCACGGTGGTGGTTTTCAGCCTGGATGACAGCAGTTCAAATTCGATGCCGTCAAAACGCACGAGTCCCGCCGAGGTGCCCAGCCAAATATATCCGTCCGTGGTCTGGGCAATGGCGTTGACGCCGTTGCCGGGAAGACCATTTTGGCGGTTCCAATTCCGGCAGGTGTATTGCGAAAGATCACGATCCGGATCAAGGGCGAACGCGGAAGTGGAAGACGCCAGGAGCAGGAACAGAACCATCACCGACCAGTCCGGCCAAAACCGTCTAGTCGTGTGACCCGCGGCGTTTCTGCTCAAACTCATATTTTCCCAGGGCTCATCTCTTTCGCAATTTTATGTAATCCGCAGGCGACCAGGAGTGCTGTTTCCGGGCGCATTTATTCTTCATCAATAAGGCGCCGAAACCGCCACAAACTCGGCTGGTTTTGCCGTAAAACAGCAAGATTAATGCCGTCGCGCTTCCATTCTTGCCCATAATTTAGACAGGGCGTTGCCGGATGGATATCGGCATGCGGAGGCCGGTATATGAGTTATATCTTCCCAATTTTTCACCCCCGTTTGACTCCGAAGCCTGCAAATCTTCCCCCGGAAGAAAATTCGGCGGGTCAGGGTCAGACCGCCACGGGCGCGGCTGCGGGCTTGGCGTCAAGCAGCTCGCGTACGAGTTTCGTGAGCTGGGGCGCGTGATAAGGCTTGGCGAGAAAGGGTGCGTCTCGGAGATCGGCCTCGTTGCTCAAAATTTCCTCGCTGTAACCGCTGGTATAAATGACCTTGAGACCGGGCTGGCGGGTTTTCAATTGGCGGGCGAGGTCGCGGCCGGTAAGTCCTTCCGGCATCACCATGTCCGTCAGAAGCAGGTCAATCTTGCCGAGCTGCTCGTCCCAAACTTTGAGGGCTTCCACACCGTTGCCGGCTTCCACAATGCGGTAGCCCAGGCCCTTCAATATCTCGCTCACCCATTCGCGAAGCGTCGGCTCGTCCTCAACCAGCAGGATGCTTTCACTGCCCCCATGAGCGATGCTCGCGGGTTCGGGCGCGCGTTCAGCCGCCGCTTCAGCCACGGTTTGCGCGGCGGGGATGAACACCTCAAAGGTCGTGCCCACGCCAACTTCGCTTTTGACTTCAATCCATCCCTTGTGTTGCTTGACAATGCCGTACACCGTGGCCAGACCGAGGCCGGTGCCCTTGCCGACCGCCTTGGTGGAGAAAAAAGGCTCAAAGATGCGCTCCATGGTCTTCCGATCCATGCCGGTGCCGGTGTCGGTGACGCTGAGACGGACATACGAGCCGGGCCGGGCATCGGGACGCTGCTTGACGTAATGCGTGTCAATCTCCACCCCGGCCGTCGTGATGGTCAGCTTGCCGCCCTTGGGCATGGCATCCCGCGCGTTGACAGACAGATTCATCACGATTTGCTCGAGCATGCCCGTATCGGCCTCGACGGGCGGCAGGGTGGCGGCAAAATTATTTTCCACGGCCACGTCCTCCCCAAGCAGGCGGGTGAGCATGTTGTGGAGGTTGCGCAGCACGGCATTAAGGTCGAGCACCTTCGGCTGCAACACCTGTTTGCGGCTGAACATCAGCAACTGGCGGGTGAGCGCGGAAGCGCGCCGCGCCGCGTCGGATATTTGCTTGAGCGGGCCGGTAAGTTCTTTTTCTCCGTCGTAACGGGACTGCATCAGGTCGGCGTAGCCCTGGATGACGGTGAGGATGTTGTTGAAATCATGCGCGACCCCGGCGGCGAGCTGGCCGATGGATTCCATTTTCTGCGCCTGGCGAAATTGGGCCTCTAGGTTCTCCATTTCCGTGATGTCCACCCCGTAACAATGGACCACGTGGCTGGAGGCGATGGGAAAGAACGACCAGGAAATCGTCTTGCCGGCCATGGCAACTTCCACGTTGAGCTTCTTCTCGTTGAACCCAAGCGCCTGACGCGCGAGGTCGGAGGAATTGGGCGGCAGAATGTCGCGGGGATGTTCACACCCCAACGCGGAGGCGAGTTCCTGGGCGGCGTCGTTGGAATACGTGAGCGAACCTTGTGCGTCGAATTCAAGCACGGGATTGGGGTTGACGCGCGGAAACGCGGCGAGCTTCTGGATTTGATTTTCGGCGTGCTTGCGGTCGGTGATGTCCGTAAGACTGCCCGAGGTGCCGAGGATGCCGCCGTCGTTGTTCAGGGTCAGTTGGGCGTAAATCTCAACCCAACGGACCTTGCCGTCCTTCGTCAGCAGACGGGTTTCATAACGGCAATAATCGAGCTTGCGTTCCAGCAATTGCAAAAAAATGTGGCTGTTGCGCGGGCGGTCATCGTGGTGGATGTATTCGAGAAACAGCGTGCCCAGCGATTCCTTGACCTCGAACCCCGTGATCTCCTGCCACGCGGGATTGAGGGAGGTCCAATAGCCAAATTCGTTGACCTGGAAAACCACTTCCTTGAGGCTGTTCACGACGGAACGGTATTTGACTTCGCTCGCATCGAGGGCCTCTTCGGAGCGTTTCCGTTCAATGAACAAGGCAATGCCGTTGCTGACGGAACCCATTTCCTGAATCACCGCCTGCGACAGCGGGGTCAGCGAGTACACGGATATCAGGCCGATCAACCGGCTCTCGAGCATGAGCGGATGCGCCGCATAGGCGACGACGCCCTCGCGTTGGACCCATTCCCCGCCGGGGACGCGCGGGTTCATTGCGACCTGGTTGATGAGCAGGGGCTTGCCGGGCGCAGGCAGGTGCAGCTCCGGTGAAAGCTTCGTGAATGGGTTGGCCTGGATGTTGAGGCCGTTCAACGCGCCCGCCATGGCCCGGAGCTGGAGCATCTTGTCGCCCGATTCAAGGATCCAAAGTTGCGCCAGATGCACATTGAGGAAGCGCACCATGCAATCGGCGCAACGATGCAGAATCACGCCCAGGGAATCACGGCCGGTCAGCGCGAGACCGATTTCCGCGCCAAATGCCGCGAGACTGGCCTGCTCGAAGGCCGCTACCGCCGCGGCGCGTTTGCGTTCCAACGCGTAACGGATGGAGCGTTCCAGCGAATCCGCCCGCAAGGCCGCCTTGACCAGATAATCCGCCGCGCCCGCTTTCATTGCCTGGACATCCACCTGGTGTTCGCCGAGGCCGGTCAGAAGAATAATGGGCGCCTGGCATCCCCGATTAAGCGCCTCGGTGAGAAGTTCGATGCCGTTGCGGGCGCCCAGCCGGTAATCCAGCAGACAAACATCGTGCTGATTGCGGACCATGGCTTCCAGCCCAAGATGGTAGGACTTGAACCATTCGAGCTGAAACTTGCAATCCGTCATCTCGGTGAACAGGCTGCGCGTCAAAACATAATCATCCTCGTCGTCTTCCACGAGCAGAACCTTGATTTGCGGCGTGTCGCTCATGGTGCGGGGCTCAGGGCTTGACGGGCAGCACAACGATGTTGAACCAATATTGGCCGATGCTCTTCATCGTATTGACCAGCAAATCAAAAGCGACCGGCTTGGAGATGAAGGAATTGGCCCCCAGCTCGTAGGCCCGCGCAATGTCCGGTTCGGCGGTGGACGTGGTCAGCACGACCACGGGAATTCTCCTCAAGTCGGGATCTCCCTTGATTTCCCGCAGGGCCTCGCGGCCGTCTTTGCGGGGCATGTTCAAATCCAGGATGATGAGGCCCGGCGGCGGGGAACTGCCGGGCAGATTGAAACGGTCTTTCTGGCGCAGATAATCCATCAATTCCACGCCGTTCCCCACGAAACGCAAATCCAGGCCGAAGCCCGTCTCTGCCAGCGCGTCCTGCACCAGCAACTGGTCGTCCGAATCGTCTTCGGCCATCAGAATGAGGTTGGATTTGGCCGTGGACATCATTTGGTCTCCTGCGCCTCGGGCTGATTGATGGGAAGGATGACGATGAAGATCGCGCCTTCACCCGGCTTGCTTTGGGCCGTGATCAATCCGCCGTGCCGGTCCGTGATGCGGCGGCAGACCGCCAGACCCACCCCGGTGCCCTCGTACTCGCCGCGCCCGTGCAGGCGCTGGAACACGGCGAAAATCTTCTCCAAATACTGCTCATCAAAACCGATGCCGTTGTCCTGCACGGTGAGCACGCAAAACTTGTCGTCGGCGCTGGCCGTGGGTGGAGGGTTCCGGAAAACGGCGTCCTCGCGGATTTGATCGCGCGTCACCAGTTGCGCGTCTATCTTGACCACCGGCACCGCGCCCGGCGCATGGAATTTCAACGCGTTGCCGATCAGATTCTGCAGCAACTGGCGCATTTGCAGCGGGTCGGCCTCGATGCTCGGCAGTTTGCCGACCTCCACCCTCGCCCCGGTTCTTTCAATGCGATGCTCGAGGTCGCCCAGCACTTCGCGCGTGATGGCCTCCAGATCCGTTTTGGTGAAGGGCTGCGACGAGCGGATGATGCGCGAGAAGGCGAGCAGATCATTGATGAGCGTCTGCATCCGCGCGGCGGCGCTTTGCATGCGTTCGAGATAATCCCGTCCTTCCGCAAGTTGCGCGGCGTCGCATTTGATTTTCAACCGGTCGCCAAAGGCCTGGATTTTCCGCAACGGCTCCTGGAGATCGTGCGACGCGACGAACGCGAACTGCTCCAGCTCCGCGTTGGAACGCGCCAGTTCCGCGGCCTTGTGCGCCAGCTTGTCCTCGCTCAACCGGCGCTCGGTGATGTCCTTGAACATCGCCACCGCGCCGACGACCTTGTTGTTTTCCCTGATGGGCGTGCGGACATATTCGACCGGAAAGGTGGTGCCGTCCTTGCGGTAAAAAAGTTGTTCCGAAAGATATTCGCCCTTGTCGTCCTTGAGGAAGCCGACCGCGTCCTTTTCCTTGTAACTCCTCGATCCGGCCAGAAAGAAAACCTGCGACTCGGTCTTCCCGATCATTTGCTCCACGCTCCAGCCGGACGCCTTCGCCGCCGCCGGATTGGCAAAGGTGACCTTGCCTTCAAGGTCAAAACCGCAGATGCCCTCGCCGGCGGAATTAAGGATGAGTTCGTTGCGCCGCTGCAATTTTTGCAATTCCTGGGTGCGCGCCTGGACGTGCATTTCCAGGACGTCCTTCGAACGCTCGAGTTGCTGGGCCTGCTGTGCGAGGGATTTTTCCGCCTGCCGCCGCTCGGTGAGTTCGCGTTGAAGCAGGGTGTGCGCGGTCGTAATCTCCGCCAGCCGCCTTTCCGCCTCCGCCAGCGCCTTGCGGGCCTCCTCCCCCAAAACCTTGGCATCCGCCACCTGCCCCAGATACTTTTGCGTCCGCAGTTCGGCCTCCTCGAATAATTGGGCGTGCCGCTTCATCCAACGGCGCCGCTGGAGGGAACTGCCCAGCACCGCCACGAGGAAAAGCGCCAGTCCGCCGGCCACCGCCGCCACCGCAATCTGCGAGGCCCAACCCTGGGCATTTTCCATCAGGTGGGATACGGTCGCGTGGGAACCGCCCGTGGCGTTGTCTCCAATCTGGGCAGCCAGCGCCCGCAGAGTCCGCAGACCTGACAGGTAGGCCCAGAGGCTCCCGCCCACCGCCACCAGCATGCCGAGCGCCGCCAGGATGAAAACCCACCAGTTGCCCGGCAGCCGCCGGTCGGGCGCCGAACCCGGGGTTTCCTCCACCCACACCGAGGCGGTGTTCAATTGCATTGCCTGTTCGGCTTCAGTTTTCATCCCAAAGAAAACGACACACGGCGCCCCGCGCGTCGTGACTGCTATCAAATCGTTCGCACCCAACGATGCGAATTCGTTTGGTAAAAAGCAGGTCACAGGCCATGATGCTTGCTGCGACCCGAGTTTTGAGCGACATTTCCAGCCCTGTTCGCACCGCTGAAACGTGCCGGTTTACAAAGCGGAAGCTTTGCCTTAAAATGGGACAACATTGCCGGGAAATGAATCTCGACTCCATCAGCATCATGAATGAACGCCGGAAGCGGTCGGACCTGACGGTCCGGCCCCAACCCGTTGCTTGCCGTTTTGAATCCATTACTTCGGAAGGGTTAACGGATGGCCGCGGTTGAGACTTTAGGCATCATTGCCGGCAATCGCACGCTGCCGCTCGTCTTCGCCCGGCAGGCCCGCGCCCTCGGCGTCAAGCGTCTGGTCGCCGTCGCCGCAGAAGGCGAGACCGACCCGAAGCTCGCCGAACTCGTGGACGAAATCGTCTGGCTCAAGGTCGGCCAGCTTTCCAAAATGATCTCCGCCTTCACCAGCCGGCAAATTTCGCAATGCGTCATGGTCGGCCAAATCTCGCCGAAAAGCATCTTCGACATCCGTCCGGACCTCCGCGCAATGGGATTGCTGCTCAAGCTCAAGGAAAAAAACGCGCACACGATCTTTGGCGCCATCGCCGATGAACTCAAAAAGGAAGGCGTCGAACTCGTTCCCGCCACGCCGTGGCTGCAGCCGCTCATGCCGGCGACGGGATTCCGCCTGGGACCCAAACCCTCGTCAGAACAGCAGGACGACATCGCCTTCGGTTACCGCCTGGCCAAGGAAATTTCCCGCCTCGAGATCGGCCAGATTGTCGTCGTGAAAAACGGTGTCGTCCTTGCGGTGGAGGGGTTTGAAGGCACGGACAAATGCCTCGCGCGCGGCGGCGAACTGGCCGGGCGGGACGGCGGCGCCGTCGCCGTCAAGGTCGCCCGCGAAAAGCACGACATGCGCTTCGACATCCCCTGCCTCGGCCCTCAGACATTGGAAACCTGCGCGTCCGCAAAAATATCCGTGCTGGCGCTTGAAGCCGGCCAGACGCTGTTGCTCGAGCCGGAGCTTTGCGAAAAACTCGCCAAGTCGTTCAAAATCGCGCTCGTCACCGTCCCATGAAAAAGTTTTCTCCAAGTGTTTGCTAAACCCGCCCCCCACTGAATTAATATGCTGACCGCCCACGAAATGTTCGGTTTTATGTCGCCCGCGCTGGCCGCGGAAATCGTCGAGTTCTCCCATGAATCGGACAAGCCGCTTTACCGCGCCACGCTGGCCGCCGTGGCGGAAATGCGCAAGGTTCGCCCCGTCTTCCTGGAGCGCCAGCCGCGCCCCCAGCGTACTGCGGCGCTCCTCGCCAGCCTCACCCGGCCCGCGCTCGAACCCGCCGCCGGCAACCTCATCCGGGGCTGGCTCGTGAACAAGCAGGGCGCCATGCTCGCCCAATTCCTTGATGCGCTCGGAATCAAGCACGAGAAGGGCGTCGTCGAAGACCTCCCGGCGACCGTGGATGACACCAAACTTCGCGTCGCGGTGGACGGCCTGCTCGCGAACCACCCGCAGGAGGTGGTCGCCGTCTATCTGCTGGCTTTCCACGAAATGAACCAGGCCAACTGGCCCAACCTGAAGTCGATGCTCGAAATCGAGCCGCGCCTTCAGTTGGGAAATCATTCCTGAACTATGCGCGCCATTCTGGCGCACGCGGCTTGAGCCGAAGTGCGTTTGGGCCGGCAAACCGGGCCGTTCGTTTAAAATTCCATTGCGGGTGCAGAAAGCGAATAAAAAAACTGCTGGCGAAGAATGTGACCTTTAGTATCGTTCCCTTGGAAAGAGAAACTTTATGGAAGCAAAAGCGGACATCGCACTGATTGGCCTCGCGGTCATGGGGCAAAACCTGATCCTGAACATGAACGATCACGGCTTCACCGTGGTCGCCTTCAACCGGACCGTTTCCAAGGTGGACGACTTCATCAACAAGGAAGCGAAGGGCACCAATGTCATCGGCGCCCATTCCATCCCGGAAATGGTTGCCCTCCTCAAAAAGCCCCGCCGCGTCATGATGCTCGTCAAGGCCGGCCCGGCCGTCGATGAGTTCATCGAACAACTCCTCCCGCACCTGGAAGCGGGCGACATCATCATTGACGGCGGCAACTCCCTCTTTCAGGACACCATCCGGCGCACACAATATGTCGAGTCCAAGGGGCTGCTGTACATCGGCACCGGCGTCTCCGGCGGCGAGGAAGGCGCGCGCAACGGCCCGTCCATCATGCCCGGCGGCTCCCCCGCCGCCTGGCCGCACGTCAAGGACATCTTCCAGAAAATCGCGGCCAAGGTCGAGGACGGCACCCCGTGCTGCGATTGGGTCGGCGAAAACGGCGCGGGCCATTACGTCAAGATGGTCCACAACGGCATCGAATACGGCGACATCGAAGTCATCGGGGAAGCCTACAACCTGATGAAGGACGGCCTCGGCATGACCGCCGATGAAATGCAGGCCGTTTTTGCCGAATGGAACAAGGGCGAACTCGATTCCTATCTCATCGAAATCACCTCGCACATTCTCGCGTTCAAGGACACGGACGGCCAGCCGCTCGTGGACAAAATCCTCGACGTCGCCGGGCAGAAAGGCACCGGCAAATGGACCGGCATCTCCTCCCTCGACCTGGGCATTCCCATCACGTTGATTTCGGAGGCGGTCTATTCGCGCTGCATTTCCGCGCTCAAGGACGAGCGCGTCGCCGCCGCCAAAAAATTGAAGGGCCCGCGCCGCAACATTTCCACGGACCGCGCCAAGTTTGTCGAGGACATCCGCCGCGCTTTGTACGCCTCCAAGATCGTCTCCTACGCGCAGGGCTACATGCTCATGCGCGCCGCCGCCGCGGAATACAAATGGAATCTGAACTACGGCGGCATCGCGCTGATGTGGCGCGGCGGTTGCATCATCCGCAGCCGTTTTCTCGGCAAGATCAAGGACGCTTACGTCGCCAATCCCAGACTGTCCAACCTGCTGCTTGACAAATTTTTCCGCGCGGCCATCAAGGAATGTCAGCGCTCCTGGCGGAACGTCGTGGCCATCTCCGCGAAGAAAGGCATCCCCACGCCGGCGTTCTCCACCGCGCTCAGCTTCTACGACTCCTACCGCAGCGATCGCCTCCCCGCGAACCTGCTCCAGGCCCAGCGCGATTATTTCGGCGCGCACACCTATGAGCGCATCGACAAGCCTCGCGGCGAGTTTTTCCACACCAACTGGACCGGCCACGGCGGCGACGTCTCCTCGACGACCTACAACGCCTGATCCTGCCACGCTTCAGTAACCCTGCTTTTTCGCCCAGATGAAGCCGGCCAGGATGGCCACGCTCACGACAGACATCCAGAGCGCGGAATTCAGCATGCAATAGGACACCCCCACCAGCGCCAGGCCGACCGCCAGCGGAATGGTTGCCTTTTGTTTCCAGCCATAGACCAAAAAGCCCGAGCCAATCCCGCCCCAAAGCACCGATGCGAGCAGCGCGCTCCCGCTGATGTTGTCCAGCAGCCCGCCCATGCTGGCGTTGTCAGGCATGGTCGCCTCCCGCAAATCTCGCCGTCATCGGTCTCATAAAACTATCGCTCGCCTTCACAAGTTGCCCGCCGCCAAATGGTCGCGTGAAATCCGACGCCCTCAGCATACGCCAATTCTGTGCCAATGCCCACCACAACATTGCCAACAGCAGCCTGCTCCCGTCCTCCCCGCCCGCCTTTCCCGCGGCGCGGTTGCCAATCCGCCCACCCCTTGCTTAACTGGACGCGGTGCATTTCTGGATTCATTCGATCGAAGCCACCGGCGCGTGGAGTCCGTGGATCTTTGTCGGCGTATTTCTGGCCGCCTCCCTCCTGACCATCTGGCGTCTCGAAAGCATGTCCGCCGGCGGTCTCGAAGGCACCGTCATCGGCACCCTCGTCACGCCCTACATGACCGGCATGGGCAATCTCATCTTTGCCTTCGTCATGGCGCGAACAACCCTCGAAGGCGCTTCGACCGAGGTCATGAAAAGCTGCCTCGTCAACAACGTCACCAACATGACGCTCGTTCTCGGTGTGCCCGCCATCTTCTGGAGCATGAACCTCTTCCCCGCCCGCAAAAATTCCGGCAGAAAATCCGCCAAATCGAAAAAAACCTCCAACGCCCCCGCCATCAACCGCCTCTCGCTCCTACTCACCCTCCTCGCCGTCCTCTTCTTCACCGGCATCACGTGGTTTCTTGGCGCCGATGGCCGCATTGACCGCACCGACGGCGTCGTCCTCGTCGGCATCTTCCTCTTCTGGCAATGCTTCCACGTCTTCGAAGTCCTCAAGAGCAACGCCCAACAGCACAAGCATTTCAATGCGATGCTGCCCTTCGACCTCGCCCTCTTCGGCGTCGGCGCTTATTTTGTCTACGCCAGCACCGACTGGCTTTCCGCCTGGGTTTCCAGTCGGCATACCGGCTTCGTCAGCTTCAACAACATCGGCTGGCTCGCTGGCTGGCTCAACGTCCTCCCCAACGCCATCCTCGCCATATACTATGCGTGGACGCGCCGCCCGGAAGTCGTCTATACCTCGCAAGTCGGCGACAGCCATATCTGCATTCCCTTATGCGTGGGCGTGTTCGCCCTGTTCAAAACCATTGCCGTTCCATCCTTTTTCGCCTTGGGCGTCCTCATCCTCCTTGCCGCCACCATCGTTCACATCATCTTCATCGGCGCATTCGGCCGCCTGCCCCGTTACATGGGCTGCATCCTCGCCGCCGCCTACTTTTATTTCGTCTGGCGCGGGCTGCTGCAATAACTCGTCACAACTGGCAAACCAGCGGATGCCCCCGCACACGGTCGCTCAATTCCACAAATGGCACCTGCGCGTCAATCCACCGCGCGTCCCCCGTG